>ERZ772875.474-NODE-474-length-47305-cov-76.024868_pt1 | contig 47305 bp, 38 predicted proteins | sample MGYA00580585_ERZ772875 | MGnify/ENA primary metagenome ERZ772875 (study PRJEB29015, sample SAMEA2737736) | human gut metagenome | biome: human gut; feature: human-associated habitat; material: faeces | place: China | collected 2012 ... | reverse complement strand
GTACTGAAATCAAAACTCAGGTCGTGGTACTTGGGGCAGGCCCCGCAGGTTACTCTGCAGCCTTCCGTTGCGCTGATTTAGGTCTGGAAACCGTCATCGTAGAACGTTACAGCACCCTCGGTGGTGTTTGTCTGAACGTGGGTTGTATCCCTTCTAAAGCGCTGCTGCACGTGGCAAAAGTTATCGAAGAAGCGAAAGCGCTGGCCGAACACGGCATCGTTTTCGGCGAACCGAAAACTGACATTGACAAGATCCGCACCTGGAAAGAAAAAGTCATCACTCAGCTGACCGGTGGTCTGGCTGGCATGGCCAAAGGTCGTAAAGTGAAGGTGGTTAACGGTCTGGGTAAATTTACCGGCGCTAACACCCTGGAAGTGGAAGGCGAAAACGGCAAAACCGTGATCAACTTCGACAACGCTATCATCGCGGCGGGTTCCCGTCCGATTCAGCTGCCGTTTATCCCGCATGAAGATCCGCGCGTATGGGACTCCACCGACGCGCTGGAACTGAAATCTGTACCGAAACGCATGCTGGTGATGGGCGGCGGTATCATCGGTCTGGAAATGGGTACCGTATACCATGCGCTGGGTTCAGAGATTGACGTGGTGGAAATGTTCGACCAGGTTATCCCGGCTGCCGACAAAGACGTGGTGAAAGTCTTCACCAAACGCATCAGCAAGAAATTTAACCTGATGCTGGAAACCAAAGTGACTGCCGTTGAAGCGAAAGAAGACGGTATTTACGTTTCCATGGAAGGTAAAAAAGCACCGGCGGAAGCGCAGCGTTACGACGCAGTGCTGGTCGCAATCGGCCGCGTACCGAATGGTAAAAACCTCGATGCAGGTAAAGCTGGCGTGGAAGTTGACGATCGCGGCTTCATCCGCGTTGACAAACAAATGCGCACCAACGTGCCGCACATCTTTGCTATCGGCGATATCGTCGGTCAGCCGATGCTGGCGCACAAAGGTGTCCATGAAGGCCACGTTGCCGCAGAAGTTATCTCCGGTCTGAAACACTACTTCGATCCGAAAGTGATCCCATCCATCGCCTACACTGAACCAGAAGTGGCATGGGTCGGTCTGACCGAGAAAGAAGCGAAAGAGAAAGGCATCAGCTACGAAACCGCCACCTTCCCGTGGGCTGCTTCCGGCCGTGCTATCGCTTCTGACTGCGCAGATGGTATGACCAAACTGATCTTCGACAAAGAGACCCACCGTGTTATCGGCGGCGCGATTGTCGGCACCAACGGCGGCGAGCTGCTGGGTGAGATCGGCCTGGCTATCGAGATGGGCTGTGACGCTGAAGACATCGCCCTGACCATCCACGCTCACCCGACTCTGCACGAGTCCGTTGGCCTGGCGGCGGAAGTGTTCGAAGGCAGCATCACCGACCTGCCAAACGCCAAAGCGAAGAAAAAGTAACTTTTTCTTTCAGGAAAAAAGCATAAGCGGCTCCGGGAGCCGCTTTTTTTATGCCTGATGTTTAGAACTATGTCACTGTTCATAAACCGCTACACCTCATACATACTTTGAAAATAGTCACTCAGTAAACTTATAGGTAGTTAACGATATCGATGAGGTGTGAGATGAAACGCTTTTTAACCACAGCGCTGGTCGCTGCAACGTTTTTTACCGGTATGGCTTACGCCGCTGACGCCAACATTCCCTGGGCGGACAACAGCGGCGGTACGGAAACGACCCACATTGCGGCGATGGGCCAGGATCTGAATGCCCAGCATCAGCAGGTGACGAAGACCAATGAAGGGGTATGGGCGGCGAATTCCGGTAGCATCAGCGCTGACGAAGCGGCATTATCCAGCACAAAACCAGCCTTTGCCGGCGATCCTTCTCTGATGCCTCACCAGGGCTAAGTGAATGAAAACGCCCGGTTGCGTGAGTGCAACCGGGCGTTTTTTTTTAAGGTTCTGCCACCTGCCAGCCGGCGTCAGCGTCGGGGGTAAAGCGCGTTATCTCCTGTGCCTTTGCGGCGCTCTCTTCACCGAGATTGGCCTGATAGACCCTATCCTGCTGATCGATCATAAAGCTCATCACGCCGGTTTCACCCCAGGCTATCGGCCAGGCCAGCAAGGCGACGCTCTGGTCATCGCGACCGGCGATAATTCGAAAGCGATAGCCATGGTAGCCGCTACCGGGCACCGTCGGGCTAAAGGCCGGACCGAGCGGGCTTGGCGCTTCGCCCGGCGAAGTTGGCCAGTACAAGCCATCTTTTTTGCCTTCGCTACTGATGATTTTCTGCGCCCAGCGGTGGTTCAGATGATAATAATCCTGCTGGGCATCAACATAGGCATGCATGGCGGCGATCGCCGACAGCTCATTGCGGCCGATGGCGCGGGTGAGGATCTCCTCTTCGCCAGCGGCCATATCAAAGCGCCATCCCTCAGACGCTTTTACGATAGGCACGGGCAGACGCCATGCCTCGCTACCGACATCGAGCCAGGCTTTGTCACCCTGCTGGATGATGACATGTTTCACCTGCCAGTCGCGTTGAAAGCGATCGACGGCGGCAGGGTCGATCCCGTCCGTGGGTAAAAACTGCTGCCAGTTATCGCCGAGTAATTCGCTCAGCGCGGCTTCATTAGGCTGGCTGATCGCTTCGGCCAGCGCAGTTGCGGCCTGTTCCGGCGTGGCAAACTGCTGTTGGGCGAAGGCGGCAAGCGGCGACAGCATTAACGTAAACAGGGCAACGGATAATGGGTTTCTCATTCTGCTCATCCTTAGCGGCGACGCAGTTCATGGTGTTCGGAAAGACGTTCTCTGGTGCCATCGCGTAACTCGCGGTTTACGCCGGAAAACTGGCGGCTCTGCAGTCCTCGTTCCTGCTGCGCTTGCCAGGAGGGGGCGCGGCTTTCGTTGCCGCTAAGGGCGTTGGCGCGCAGATGGCTGAGCGTCTGCTGACGCTGGGCTGGCGTGGCGGACTGGAACTGCTGCCGGCGCTGCTGCTGCTGAGGTGTGCGGTTCTGCTCGTGGCTCCTGGCGGCTTCTCGACGCTGCTGTTGCTGCGGCGTGGGGTTTTTCAGCTGCGTTTTTGCCGCCTCGCGACGCTGCTGTTGGGTCGGCGTACTGTCGTAACCGCGGTAATTACTGCGTTGGGTGGCTTGCTTCAGCTGCGCCGAGGCCGCCTGACGCTGGGCGTCGCGTGAGGCGTTGTTTGCCGCCAGGTTGCCCGCTGTGGCCGTCGGTACGTTATGCTGCAGCTGGGTCATCGCTGCCTGGCGCTGCGCTTCGCGATCGACTGGCGCATGTTGGGTCGCGCTCAGTCCGCCGGAAACGTTGGTCTGATGGAAGCGCTGAGCTACCGTATTATCGGGATACGGTGTGTGTCCGCGATAGGCAGGATTGTGCTGCCAGTTAACGTGGTTTCCCGGCAGGTTTTCTCCTGTTATATGATTGAAATTATTTACATTAATATTGATGTTATCGCCATTATGCGAGTAATCGCCGTGGTGGTAGTCGTCATCGTGATGGTGATGGTCATCATCATCCCAGTCGATACTGCTGAACAGCGCCCAGGTGGTGGCCACGCCGAGGCTGTACCCGAAGCCTTTGACGAAGCTATCGGTAAACTGCTCCCCGGGAGGGGGCGGCAGATAGACCGGCGGATAGGCGCTGTTCGGCCAGGTACCATAGACGGTGGAGGGGTTATAGCTGGGAACATAGACCACCTGTGGATTGGTCGGCTCTATTTTAATGACCTGCGTGGGCGCAGGCGCCGCTGTGTGGGCGGTTGCGGTTGCTGCCGTGCTGCTGCTGGCTGAAACCGGTGCGGCAGGGGTGACAATCACTTTCTGCTGCGGTGTGGATTTCAGCGTCCCGGTTTGTTGGGCAATGGCGCGCAGGCGCTGCACTGAATCCATCACATCATGCGGCTGGGCCAAAAACGCATTGCCAAGATTTTCCACCCAGGGCGGATTCTCGCCCATCATCGCCAGCAGGGCAGGGAAAGCGACAAGAGATTTGACGCTAGGGTCCCACGGCTGGCTGGCAACCGCCTGCACGGCCGCATCCCCTTTCATCGCGGGGTTATCCTGGGACCACTGGACCGCCTGCAGGACGTTGTCGGGATAAGTGGAGGCCATCAACACCTGCGACAGCAGGCTGTCCGGGTAGAGCGCGATAGGGGCGACCCACTGATCAATTTGCGCCTGGGTGTAAGTGGCGGCCACCGGCTGTGTCGTCGACGCTGCGGGCGCTGGCGCTTGCTGCGCAGGCGGTTCAGCGATCGTCGCTGGGGTTCGGCTTTGCACATAGAGTGTTCCTGCCGCCGCGAGTAAGCCAGCGCTACAGAGCAGGGCGATAATATGGGGTTTGAACGGCAGTGACATGGAAACTCCTGACCCAAAAAGTAACCCATCTCGCTAAAGTATCTGCGAAAACGGCGCGTTTGCTGAGTATAAGTAAGCGGTATGGCTTTTTATTGATTATTGTTGGGATCGGCCCGTGGCGTTGTACGCGGAAAGGAATTTTTGTCGTGGGATTTGAACAGAAAGCCTGCAATATCCTGCCCTTAACGATTCAGCTAAATTTTAATGTTGCTTTTTTGTAAACAGATTAACACCTTTCAAAAATCCTGCTATGCTGCCGACGCGGTATCGGGCATTTACCCTACAAACTGCTGTCTCACAGGAGCGTGAAGAAAATCGCCCAGCCACTAAATCCTTCAAGATGCGTCACGCGGCAAGCTAAGCCAGGACAGAGGCAGATTGATTGAAGACGTGTAGGCCGCATTATGACAATGAGAGCGAGGAGAACCGTCGTGCTAGAAGAATACCGTAAGCACGTAGCTGAGCGTGCCGCCATGGGGATTGTTGCCAAACCCTTAGATGCAACCCAAATGGCCGCGCTGGTAGAACTGCTGAAAAACCCGCCTGCGGGCGAAGAAGAATTCCTGTTAGACCTGCTGATTAACCGTGTACCGCCGGGCGTCGATGAAGCCGCCTATGTTAAAGCTGGATTCCTTGCCGCGATCGCCAAAGGCGAAGCGACCTCCCCCCTGGTTACCCCTGAAAAAGCCGTTGAACTGCTGGGCACCATGCAGGGCGGTTACAATATCCATCCGCTGATCGATGCGCTGGACGACGCGAAACTGGCGCCGATTGCCGCGAAAGCGCTCTCCCATACCCTGCTAATGTTCGATAACTTCTACGACGTGGAAGAGAAAGCCAAAGCGGGTAACGAGCATGCTAAACAGGTTATGCAATCCTGGGCTGACGCCGAGTGGTTCCTGAACCGTCCGCAGCTGGCAGAGAAAATCACTGTTACCGTCTTCAAGGTCACCGGCGAAACGAACACCGATGATCTCTCTCCGGCGCCGGATGCGTGGTCACGCCCGGATATCCCGCTGCATGCGCTGGCAATGCTCAAAAACCCCCGCGAAGGCATTGAGCCGGATCAGCCGGGCGTGGTTGGCCCAATCAAACAGATCGAAGCCCTGCAGCAGAAAGGCTACCCGCTGGCCTACGTCGGCGACGTGGTCGGGACCGGTTCTTCACGTAAATCCGCCACCAACTCGGTGCTGTGGTTTATGGGCGACGATATCCCGAACGTGCCGAACAAGCGCGGTGGCGGCCTGTGTCTGGGCGGTAAAATCGCGCCAATTTTCTTCAACACCATGGAAGATGCGGGCGCGCTGCCTATCGAAGTTGATGTATCTAACCTGAACATGGGCGACGTAATCGACGTTTACCCGTTCAAAGGCGAAGTGCGTAACCACGAGACCAACGAACTGCTGGCCAGCTTCGAGCTGAAAACCGATGTGCTGATCGACGAAGTGCGCGCCGGCGGCCGTATTCCGCTGATCATCGGTCGCGGTCTGACCACCAAAGCGCGTGAAGCGCTGGGCCTGCCGCACAGCGATGTCTTCCGTCAGGCGAAAGACGTGGCGGAAAGCACCCGCGGCTTCTCGCTGGCGCAGAAAATGGTTGGCCGCGCCTGCGGCGTTGCCGGTATCCGTCCGGGCGCTTATTGCGAACCGAAAATGACCTCCGTCGGTTCTCAGGACACCACCGGTCCAATGACCCGTGATGAGCTGAAAGACCTGGCGTGCCTGGGCTTCTCTGCAGACCTGGTGATGCAGTCCTTCTGCCACACCGCGGCCTACCCGAAGCCGGTTGACGTTACCACGCACCACACTCTGCCGGACTTCATCATGAACCGCGGCGGTGTTTCTCTGCGTCCGGGCGATGGCGTGATTCACTCCTGGCTGAACCGCATGCTGCTGCCGGATACCGTGGGTACCGGCGGTGACTCCCACACCCGTTTCCCAATCGGCATCTCCTTCCCGGCGGGCTCTGGTCTGGTGGCCTTCGCCGCCGCGACCGGCGTGATGCCGCTGGATATGCCGGAATCGGTGCTGGTGCGTTTCAAAGGTAAAATGCAGCCGGGGATCACCCTGCGTGACCTGGTCCACGCCATCCCGCTGTACGCCATTAAGCAGGGCCTGCTGACCGTAGAGAAGAAAGGTAAGAAAAACATCTTCTCTGGTCGCATCCTCGAGATCGAAGGTCTGCCGGATCTGAAAGTCGAGCAGGCGTTCGAGTTGACCGATGCCTCGGCTGAGCGTTCTGCCGCCGGCTGCACCATCAAACTGAATAAAGAGCCGATCGTTGAGTATCTGAACTCTAACATCGTTCTGCTGAAGTGGATGATCGCCGAAGGCTACGGCGACCGCCGTACCCTGGAGCGTCGTATCCAGGGCATGGAAAAATGGCTGGCGGATCCGCAGCTGCTGGAAGCCGATGCTGACGCGGAATACGCGGCAGTGATCGACATCGATCTGGCGGATATTAAAGAGCCGATTCTGTGCGCGCCGAACGATCCGGACGATGCCCGCCTGCTGTCTGATGTGCAGGGCGAGAAGATCGACGAAGTGTTCATCGGCTCCTGCATGACCAACATCGGCCACTTCCGTGCCGCCGGTAAGCTGCTGGACAGCCACAAAGGCCAACTGCCGACTCGCCTGTGGGTGGCGCCGCCAACCCGTATGGATGCCGCGCAGCTGACCGAAGAAGGCTACTATAGCGTGTTTGGTAAGAGCGGGGCGCGTATCGAAATCCCTGGCTGTTCCCTGTGTATGGGTAACCAGGCGCGCGTGGCCGACGGCGCGACGGTGGTTTCCACCTCTACCCGTAACTTCCCGAACCGTTTAGGTACCGGCGCTAACGTCTATCTGGCCTCTGCCGAACTGGCAGCGGTGGCTTCGCTGCTCGGCAAACTGCCGACGCCGGAAGAGTACCAGACCTTCGTGGCGCAGGTGGATAAGACGGCGGAAGATACCTACCGTTATCTGAACTTCAACCAGCTGGATCAGTACACTGAAAAAGCTGACGGCGTGATCTTCCAGACCGCGGTGTAAACCAAACGGTCAGCCCGACTGACCGTTTGGCGATAAACTCTCCAATGCCCGGTGAACATTGCATCACCGGGCATTTTTATTTCCAAACCTCCTGCCTGCTACGCTTTTTTTCTTTCTGTCTGCTGCGATAATTACTGCATGGGTACAGTGCAGCGGTGACGCATTGCCCTTGCAGAGGAAAAGACTATGGATTACGAATTTCTGCGCGATATTACCGGAGTGGTAAAGGTGCGAATGTCGATGGATCACGAGGCGATCGGCCACTGGTTCAACGAGGAGGTGAAAGGCAATCTTGCTCTGCTGGACGAAGTGGAGCAGGCTGCGCGCACCGTGAAGGGCAGCGAGCGTTCCTGGCAGCGTGCCGGGCATGAATATACGCTGTGGCTGGATGGCGAAGAGGTGATGATCCGCGCCAATCAGCTGGAGTTCTCCGGCGACGAAATCGAGGAGGGGATGAGCTACTACGACGAAGAAAGTCTCTCTCTGTGCGGTGTTGAGGATTTCCTGCAGGTGGTCGCCGCCTATCGTGAGTTTATGCAGCAGCGTTAATGACGCCTTTTATGTCGGGTGGCGCAGAACTACAGGCCCGGCAAGCAAAAGCGCCGCCGGGCATTTCATAGATTACACGGCAGGAATATTGCGGCCGTAGTAAATCTCGCGCATCTCTTTCCATAGCAGGTCGGTAATGACCTTGCGCTCTTCGGCAGTCAACTCTTCCGGTCGGGTATGGAACATGTAGTGCTTAAGGTCGAACTCCTTGAGCAACATTTTGGTATGGAAGATATTTTCCTGATAAACGTTGACGTCGACCATGTCATACAACGACTTCATATCGTCGGACATAAAGTTCTGAATCGAATTGATTTCATGATCGATAAAATGCTTCATCCCATTGATATCGCGGGTAAAGCCGCGCACACGGTAGTCAATGGTCACAATGTCCGATTCCAGCTGGTGAATCAGATAGTTCAGCGCTTTAAGCGGGGAAATGACGCCGCACGTTGAAACTTCGATATCGGCGCGGAAGGTGCACAGGCCGCCCTCCGGATGGCTCTCCGGGTAGGTATGCACGCAGATATGGCTCTTATCGAGATGGGCGACCACGGTTTCCGGTAGCGGGCCAGGATGTTCGGTCTGGTCAATCAGCTTGGGATCGACAGGCTCTTCGCTGACCAGAATGGTCACGCTGGCGCCCTGGGGTTCATAATCCTGACGGGCGATATTCAGGATATTGGCGCCAATAATAGAACAGGTTTCTGTCAGGATCTCCGTCAGGCGATTGGCATTATAGAGTTCGTCGATATAGGCGATGTAGCCGTCGCGCTCTTCTGCCGTTTTGGCGTAACAGATATCGTAGATACAAAAACTCAGGCTTTTGGTCAGGTTGTTAAAGCCGTGCAGCTTCAATTTTTTCAATTTAGTTCACCCCCTTATTTCGCGTCACGGTGCGGACAGAGCATCATGCAGATATTGTGGTAAGGCGAAGGCCGCCGTATGGATTGCCGGATTGTAGTAACGGCAGGTCAGGTTGGCTTTGTGAAAGCGCGCCTGAATGATTTCGCTGGAGAGATGGCGCAGCGCCTCATTGTCGCTCGCCCAGGCAAAGGTCATGATCCCGCCGTAATAGGTTGGAATTGCCGCCTGGTAGAAGCTGACGTCGCGAAAATAGTGGCTTAGCTTGCGATGGCTGCCTACCGCTTCATCCTGTTGCAGGAAGCAGACGCCGTTCTGGGCAACAAAGATCCCACCCGGGTTCAGGCAGCGTTTGCAGCCTTCATAAAAAGCCGAGGTGAACAGGCTTTCTCCCGGGCCGATAGGGTCGGTACAGTCCGAAATGATCACGTCAAACGTTTGCGTCGTCTGATTAACAAAATTGACGCCATCATCAATCACCAGCGTAAAGCGCGGATCGTCATAGGCGCCGGCGTTATGGTTCGGCAGGTACTGGCGGGAGAATGAAACTACCCCGGCGTCGATTTCCACCATGGTGATGGTTTCGATGCTACGGTGACGAGAGACTTCGCGCAGCATCGCGCCATCGCCGCCGCCAATGATCAACACATGCTTCGCGTTGCCGTGAGCCAGCAGCGGCACATGGGTCATCATTTCGTGATAGATGAACTCGTCGCGTTCGGTGGTTTGTACGACGCCATCCAGCGCCATCACCCGGCCAAAGGCGCGGTTATCAAAGATGATCAGATCCTGATGATCGGTTTTTTCGTGGTACAGCACGTTATCAACGCTAAAATACTGACCAAAATGGTCATGCAGCGTTTCATGCCACAGTGGATTATCGGCCACGATAAGGCTCCTCCTTCGTTAACATCTGTTACACCCGTAAAACGAGTGCAACATCATAGACAACTATAGATGAGGATGCACGGCGGTTATTGCAGCAATGAGGCAGGAATAACAGCCACCGCCCCGGAAGGGCGGTGGAGAGGATGAGGCTATTTTGCCGGCTCGGGTTGGCTATCTACTATCCGCACGGAATAAACCATGGTGGCGCCTGGCGGGATTTTTGGCGGTAATCCTTTACTGCCATAGGCCTTTTCAGGCGGGACGACGAGCGTCACGGAGCCGTGGTTCTGTAGACGCTTCAGCGGTTCGCGAAACACCGGGGGATAGGCATCCAGCTTTTGCGTAAGCGCCTGATCTTTCGCTTCCATATCGTTGATCACCGTCCCGTCCGTCAGCATCTCTTTGATCACCACGGTAACCAGGTCATTACCGCTTATTTTTCCTTTACCCAGGTAATCGACGCGGCTGTAGACGCCCTCTTTAAAGACCACATCTTTTTTGCGCGCAAACGCCTGCTGATATTTCTTGCCGGCACTGATGTTTTTCTGCTCTATTTTATTCAGGTTCTGAAAAACCTGCTGCGACACATCAAACAGCGCCTTGTTACGTTCCTGCTCTCCGAGACGAAGCTGGCCGCGAAAGGCATCTTCGATGCCCTGCAGCACCAGGCCTGCGTCGACGGTAACTCCCTGAGTACGACGGGTGGTAAGGACGTTGAGCGCCTCGCTTCCCATCGAGGCGCCGATCGCATAAGCCTGCTGTTCTCCCGATGCGCTGAGTTTGGCGGCGGCGCTCTCGCCGCTGCGCGTTTTGGACTGTACAGAAAGCTGCGTTCTCAGCAGTTCGATTTCATCTTCTTTCATCCGTAGCTGGGCGTTGTCTTTATCCGCCTGCAGGCGATAGGCTGCCACTATGGCCGCCATCTCTGGTGGCTCATTTTTTGGCGCAGCGGCGTCGTTAGCGGGGCCATGCGGCGCTTTATCCGCGGCGGCCAGCCGGGTGGACAGCGATTGTTTATCGGCGTTAAGGGCTTTGACCTGATCGAGGGCAGCCTGCTGCGTCTTTTCCGCAGCGGCGAGGCGAATAGTCAGCGACTGCTTATCGGCGTTAAGGGCTTTAACCTGCTCGAGGACGGCCTGTTTCTCTTTTTCCGCGGCGGCCAGCCGGGTCGCCAGCGGCTGTTTGTCAGCGTTAAGCGCTTTAGCCTGGTCAACAGCGGCCTGCTGCGCTTTCTCCGCAGCGGCGAGGCGAATAGTCAGCGACTGTTTATCGGCGTTAAGGGCCTTAACCTGCTCGAGGACGGCCTGTTTCTCTTTTTCCGCGGCGGCCAGCCGGGTCGCCAGCGGCTGTTTGTCAGCGTTAAGCGCTTTAGCCTGGTCAACAGCGGCCTGCTGCGCTTTCTCCGCAGCGGCGAGGCGAATAGTCAGCGACTGTTTATCGGCGTTAAGGGCCTTAACCTGCTCGAGGACGGCCTGTTTCTCTTTTTCCGCGGCGGCCAGCCGGGTCGTCAGCGGCTGTTTGTCAGCGTTAAGCGCTTTGACCTGCTCAAGAGCGGCCTGTTTCTCTTTTTCCGTTGCGGCCAGTTGGGTCATTAGCGCGTGTTTATCTTTATTAAGCGTGGTAAAGCTGGCGCTGAGGCGTTTATTTTCAGCTTCGGCTTGCTGAATCTGCGTCGTTAATTGCTGGATCTGCTGACGCGCCGCGGCCTGGCTTTGCTGTAGATTATTATTCTGCACAACGCCTGCTTTTTTTATTAATGCCTCTTTTTCTGCAGTAGCGGCGCTTAAGGCGACCTGTAATTCATTAATTCTCTTATTCAACGCCGCTTGCTCATTCGCTCCGGCAGTATCCGTTTGCGGCGTAGCGGCAAGCTGTTTTTTTAATTGCTGTATAAGCTTATCTTTTTGTGCAATCGCCGCCTGCTGGCTGGTGATTCTTTTTTGTAATTGTGAGGTGCTGGTACCGGTTTTTTTATTATCTGCGCTCTGGCGGCTTTCTTGTGTTTGTTTTGCGCTTGCGGCATCGTTTTTTTCTTGCGCCTGAGATTGCTGGGTTTGCTGTTGGGCGTAATCAAGAAAGGCCGGCGCGGCGCCGGCGGTGAAAGGGGTTGAAAGCGCCAGCGCAGCGACGAGCATCAGCAGGGGCGCGTTGAGGGTCAGCGTGGCGGCTCTGTTCATGGCTGTTTGCTTTCACCACGCTGTACCAGGCTATCGATCAGCGTTTTCTGGATATCGGCGCACAGTTTGATGGATTTAAACTGATACATGGAGTCAATGCCAAGCCGGGTAGGATCTGCCACTTTCTCGCGCACGCTATTATATTGTGACGCCGCGCGCACTAAAGCGTTAAAGTCATTGCTGAGTTTAGTGGCTTGCTGTGGGTTAACCTCTTTTAGCGAATCCAGCGCCTGGCGACAGGATTCAATGCGCGCTTGTTCGCTGGCCGCCCGCTCCTGCTCTGCCTGCTGCTGTGACGTCAGCGGCGTGGCGATCGGTTTAACCGGCTGGCGGGAAGAGGTATTGCTACAGCCGGCTACTAACAGCGCGGCGAGTGGGATAACACGAAGTGTCAGCGAGATATTCACAATTTCAGTCCATGAAGTAGGTATATTTTTACCGGATTCTAGAAGGGTGCTTTTAATTTTGCAATATATGAATAATGATATTTTATTAGTTTTTTAGTCATTCTTCATTATTATGGGTTTACTTTATTTGGCAAATTGATAGGTTCGCAATTAAATAAGGTTTGTTTATATACAATAATAAATATAAATATTTAAAGGGGGAAATTGAAATGCTAAAGGCGCGGAGCGTTGCCGCCCGCGCAGGGAATTATTTAACGTAAGCCAGCAGGCTGAGCGAATCGCGGGCCAGCGCTTTACATTTTTTCGCCGTCGGAATGTTAATGCCGCTAAGATCGCGATAGCTGTCTTCGCCAAGCGCTTTCATGTTGTAGCTGTCATAGTTGCTCAGGTCCCACTGGTTCTGTTGGGCAAAGAACACCAGCGCGCGACGGATCTGCGTGTTGGGCAGGTTCTGGTAGCCACAGTCGTTTTTCAGAAACACAAAAACCGCGGTTAAATCAGCCATATCTTCCGCTTCGGATTCGCTGAGCGCGTAGCTGTTGGCGGAGAGAGCAAGCAGGCTGCCGAGTACCATTGTTCTGAAAAGCGTCTTCATTTTTTCTACCATTAGATCACCGACGCTTCAAATTAGCATACTTCTTTACACAGCGCCGATCTTTATTCTTACTCTTCTGCTTGACCTTCCCGTTACGGTAGGGTTTAAGCTCAAATATTCGCCCGCAGAATAAAAGGATGTGAATATGCAACGTCGAGACTTCCTCAAACTGACCGCCGCGGTCGGCATGGCCAGCGCATTGCCGTTATGGAGCCGGGCGGTCTTTGCCGCCAGTCGCCCGGCTCTGCCGATACCGTCGCTGTTAGCCGCCGATGCGCGCAACCGCATCGCGCTCAGGATCCAGGCGGGCAAAACGCGGTTTGGCGCCCTGAATGCCACTACCTGGGGCTACAACGGGTCGCTGCTGGGCCCTGCGCTACAGCTCACGCAGGGGAAGACCGTCACGGTGGATATTACTAACCAGCTGGCGGAAGAGACCACGCTGCACTGGCATGGTCTGGAGGTACCGGGCGAGGTCGACGGGGGGCCACAGGGGGTTATCGCGCCGGGTGCCACCCGCACGGTAAGCTTCACGCCAACGCAGCGGGCGGCGACCTGCTGGTTTCATCCGCATCAGCATGGGAGCACCGGCCGGCAGGTGGCGATGGGGCTGGCCGGCCTGGTGCTGATCGAGGATGAAGAGAGCGGGCGCCTGCTGCTGCCTAAGCAGTGGGGAATCGATGATGTGCCGGTGATCGTCCAGGATAAGAAGTTCACCGCCGCCGGCGAGATCGACTATCAGCTGGATGTGATGAGCGCCGCCGTCGGCTGGTTTGGCGATACGCTACTGACCAATGGGGCCCTCTATCCCGAACATGCCGCGCCGCGCGGCTGGCTGCGCCTGCGCTTGCTGAACGGCTGTAATGCCCGTTCCCTCAATTTTGCCACCAGCGATAAGCGCCCGCTGTACGTAGTGGCCAGCGATGGCGGTCTGTTGGCCGAGCCGGTCAAGGTCGATGAATTGCCGGTCTTGATGGGTGAACGCTTTGAGGTGCTGGTGGACACCAGCGACGGTAAACCTTTCGATCTGGTGACCCTGCCGGTGAGCCAGATGGGCATGGCGATTGCGCCTTTTGATAAACCACAGCCGGTACTGCGCGTCCAGCCGCTGGTCATTCCCGCCTCCGGCAAGCTGCTGGATACTCTGGCTGCTCTCCCGGCGTTACCGTCCCTGACGGGGCTGACGCAGCGTCAGCTCCAGCTGTCGATGGATCCGATGCTCGACCGGATGGGCATGCAGGCGCTGATGGAGAAGTATGGCGACCAGGCGATGGCCGGAATGGATCACGGCATGATGGGGCATGGCGACATGAGCGACATGGGGAATATGCATCACGGCGACATGAGCATGAACCACGGATCCGGCATGGAGCATGGCATGTCGTCAGGCAAGGGCTTTGATTTCCATAACGCCAACCGCATCAACGGCAAAGCCTTCGACATGAATGAGCCGATGTTTGCCGCCGCCAGAGGCCAGTATGAGCGCTGGGTGATTTCAGGTAAGGGCGACATGATGTTGCATCCGTTCCATATCCACGGCACCCAGTTCCGTATCCTCAGCGAAAACGGCAAGCCGCCAGCGGCGCATCGTCGCGGCTGGAAAGACACCGTTCGTGTGGAAGGGGACGTGAGTGAAGTATTAGTGAAGTTTGATCATCCGGCGCCGAAGGAGTTTGCCTATATGGCCCACTGCCACCTGCTGGAACATGAAGACACCGGGATGATGTTGGGGTTCACGGTTTAAGTCTCTGCGACCTGCTGCCATCCCCTACGGGAAGAAGGACGGAACACCAAAAAAAACGGCAACTTTCGTTGCCGTTTTGCGTTTTATTTGGCGTCATCCGGGAGCGCATAGGCGACAATATAATCGCCCATTTTGGTACCGAACGAGCCGTGACCGCCGGCAGAGATGACAACATACTGTTTGCCATTCACTTCGTAGGTCATCGGAGTCGCCTGACCGCCGGCTGGCAGACGGGCTTCCCACAGCTTCTCGCCGTTGCTCATATTGTACGCGCGCAGGTAGTTATCTGCAGTCGCGCCGATGAACAGGACGTTACCGGCCGTGGAGATTGGACCGCCCAGCATCGGCATCCCCATGGTAAACGGCAGTTTAACCGGCATCGGGAACGGCAGGCTGTCCTGCGGAGTACCGATACGTTTTTTCCATACCACTTCGTTGGTTTTCAGATCCAGGGCGGAGATATACCCCCAGGCCGGCTGTTTGCACGGCAGGCCGAACGGCGACAGGAACGGGTTCAGCGTTACGCCGTACGGGACGCCGTACTGCGGCTGCACGCCGGACTCGGTACCAGAGCCTTTCGCATCTTTCGGCGGCTCCATCGGATTGCCTGGCCCGCGCGGGATCAGTTTTGAGACGAAAGGCAGCGCCATCGGGTTGGCGATAGCCACCTGACGGTTCGGATCGACGGAGATACCGCCCCATTCAAACATCCCCAGGTTACCCGGGAAGACGAGGGTGCCCTGCTCAGACGGCGGGGTGAAGATACCTTCATAGCGCAGCTGGTGGAAGATCACGCGGCACACCAGCTGGTCGAACATAGTGGCGCCCCACATGTCCGCGCCGGTCAGATCTTTCTTCGGACGGAAGCTCAGATCGGAGAAGGGCTGGGTTTTGGTAACGTAATCACCTTTGGCAGCGCCCTGCGGAACCGGTTTTTCCGGCGCCGGGACCACCAGCTCGCCGTTACGACGATCCAGCACGAAGATGTTGCCGGTTTTCGCTGGGGCATAGATGACCGGTACGGTTTTGCCGTTGACCTCAATATCAGCCAGCGTCGGCTGGGAAGGCATGTCCATATCCCACAGATCGTGATGGACGGTCTGATAGCTCCAGGCCAGCTTACCGGTGGTGGCGTTCAGTGCCACAATCGAGCTGGCATAACGCTCTTGCTCCGGCGTACGGTTGCCGCCCCAGATGTCCGGAGTGGTCACGCCCATCGGCAGATAGACCAGATCCAGCTTAGCGTCGTAGGCGGCAGGCGCCCATGAGTTCGGCGAGTTGAGCGTGAAGTGATGTTCATCGCTCGGGATGGCGTTCGGATCTTTCGCACCCGGATCGAAGGCCCACAGCAGTTTACCAGTATTCACATCAAAGCCGCGGATCACGCCTGACGGCTCGCGGGTAGAGAAGTTATCGGTGACCGCGCCGGCAATCACGATGGTTTTATCGGTGATGATCGGCGGTGAAGTGGGTTCATACATGCCCGGCGTGGTGACCGGCATGTTGGTCTGCAGATTGAGAATACCTTTATTAGCAAAGGTTTCGCACAGCTTACCGTTGTCGGCGTTTACCGCGAACAGGCGACCATCGTTCACCGGCAGGATAATGCGGCGCGGACAGTCGGCGACGACGTCGGCAGGGGCGTTATCCGCTTTCGCTTCGTGATAAGAAACACCGCGGCAGGTGACGTGCTGGAACGACGGATCGGCGTTCAGCTGCGGGTCAAAATGCCACTTCTCTTTACCGGTGGCGGCGTCCAGCGCAAACAGGCGCTGGTGAGCGGTACACAGGAAGAGCGTATCGCCGACTTTAATCGGCGTCACTTCGTTAGTGATTTCACCCGGATCGTTCGGCTGTTTCAGGTCGCCGGTGCGGAACACCCAGGCTTCCTTCAGGTTCTTCACGTTATCGGCGTTAATCTGCTTCAGCGGGGAGAAGCGCTGGCCTTCCTGGTTACGGCCATAGGCCGGCCAGTCGCCGTCGGCGACGGTGGAAATCGGTGCGGCCGGCGTAGCGTCGGCGCTCAGGGTGCCGTTGACTTCCTGCGGGTCGTTAAAACCAGCCCAGGTCAGCATGCCGCCGCTGATCAGCAGGGCGACGACCAGCGCGCCAACGGCGCCAGCGGAAGGCACCGGCAGACGACGCCAGACAAAGGGCAGGATCAGCCAGATGCCAAAGAAGACGAGGATATCGCTACGCGGCGTCAACGCCCAGAAGTCGAAACCAACTTCCCAGACGCCCCAGATCATGGTCGCCAGAAGCAGCGCGGCGTACAGCCACAGAGCAGCGCGCTTGCCGCGGAACAGCATTACGGTCACGCCCAGCATCACCAGCCCGGCGATAGGGTAGTACCAGGAGCCGCCAAGCACGACCAGCCATGCCCCGCCGATTAATAGATAGAGGCCGCAGAACGCTGCAAATAGCGCAGTCAGCGTCACCAGGAGCCTTGATTGTTGAGACTTTGTTTCAGCCATAAAAAGTTACTCATGTGTTTGTTAAATTTTTTAACTGCAATTAATTATAGGATTTAACAAGTGTGATCGGAATCACAAATATGGCTTTATTAATCCCTGCACCGAAGATTTCTTTTTGCTGGTATACTGGATGGCTTGCCGGTCATCGTCGGGGCGAAAGCAGCGGCTTTGATGATTTATATTTAGAATCAAATGGTTAGTATTATGAAACATACTGTAGAAGTGATGATCCCGGAATCCGAGATCAAAGCGCGTATCGCGGAACTGGGTCGTCAAATCAACGAACATTATCAGAATAGCGGCAGCGAAATGGTGCTGGTGGGGCTGCTGCGCGGCTCGTTTATGTTCATGGCCGACCTGTGCCGTGAAGTGCAGGTGCCGCATGAAGTCGATTTTATGACCGCCTCCAGCTACGGCAGCGGCATGTCCACCACTCGTGATGTGAAAATCCTTAAAGATCTGGATGAAGACATCCGTGGTAAAGACGTTCTGATCGTGGAAGACATCATCGACTCCGGCAATACCCTGTCTAAAGTTCGCGAAATCCTCAGCCTGCGCGAGCCGAAATCGCTGGCCATTTGTACGCTACTTGATAAACCCAGCCGCCGCGAAGTGAACGTCCCGGTTGAATACGTCGGTTTCGCGATTCCGGATGAGTTCGTGGTGGGCTACGGTATCGACTATGCTCAGCGCTACCGCCATCTGCCGTATATCGGCAAAGTCACCCTGCTGGACGAGTAAGGGGATATCCCACTCTGGACAGCGCGCGCCGCGCTCTCCAGGGTGGCGAAGTCTGAAGGCTATCTGTGGTTGATGTGCTTGATCTTGAGGTTGGAGATCCCGTGGCGATAGCGCTGTTCGAGGGTTTCCCTGCTCACAGCGGTGACATCCAGATCGCGCAGCAGTCCGTCGTGAATCCCGTAAGCCCAGCCGTGGATGGTCACCTTCTGTCCGCGCTTCCACGCGGATTGCATAATCGTCGAATGTCCCAGATTGTACACCTGTTCCATCACGTTCAGTTCACAAAGGGTATCCAGACGGCGCTCCTCTGGCATTTCACCGAGCAGCGAGCTGTGCTTAAACCAGATATCGCGGATATGCAGCAGCCAGTTGTCGATAAGCCCCAGCTCCGGGTTCTCCACCGCCGCCTGCACGCCGCCGCAGCCGTAGTGGCCGCAGATAATAATGTGCTCGACTTCCAGGACATCGACGGCATACTGCACCACCGACAGACAATTGAGATCGGTGTGGATCACCAGGTTCGCTACGTTACGATGCACGAACAGTTCGCCAGGCTCCAGGCCGGTGAGTCGCTCAGCGGGAACGCGGCTGTCCGAACAGCCAATCCACAGGAAGCGCGGTTTCTGCGTCTGCGACAGTTTCTCAAAAAAGCCGGGGTCCTCTTCCACCAGCATTTTTGACCATAGTGCATTGTTGCTGATGAGTGTATCTATATCATTCATGGACGTTATCGGCCTGTAACCAAGTAAGTGCGTTGCGCTAATATAGGGTAAGCTCACCTTTTTTAAAACCATCTTAACCCGTGATACTTCAGGCTGCAGATGCGTTGGCGGCGTCAGCGCCGGTCCAGCGCAAACGTGAGTCAGGCGGGTTAATGACGTGTCACGACACGAGAAGAGATATTTAATGACCATTGCTCTGGAATTAAAACAGCTCAAAAAAACCTATCCCGGCGGGGTTCAGGCGCTGCGGGGGATCGACCTGCAGGTCGAAGCGGGGGATTTTTATGCCCTGCTGGGCCCGAACGGGGCCGGAAAATCCACGACCATCGGCATCATCAGCTCGCTGGTGAACAAAACCTCTGGTCAGGTCAATGTCTTTGGCTACGATCTGGAGAAAGACGTCGTCAATGCCAAGCGCCAGCTTGGCCTGGTGCCGCAGGAGTTTAACTTCAACCCGTTCGAAACCGTGCAGCAGATCGTCGTTAACCAGGCGGGCTACTACGGCGTTGAGCGTAAAGAAGCCCTTTCCCGCAGTGAAAAGTATTTAAAACAGCTCGACCTGTGGGAAAAACGCAACGAACGCGCGAGGATGCTCTCCGGCGGGATGAAGCGCCGTCTGATGATCGCCCGCGCGTTGATGCATGAGCCGAAGCTGCTGATCCTCGACGAACCGACCGCCGGCGTCGATATTGAACTGCGTCGCTCGATGTGGGGCTTTCTCAAGGATCTCAACGATCGCGGAACCACCATTATCCTGACCACCCACTATCTCGAAGAGGCCGAAATGCTATGTCGCAACATCGGCATCATCCAGCACGGCGAGCTGGTGGAAAACACCTCGATGAAAGCGCTGCTGTCGAAGCTGAAGTCAGAGACCTTTATTCTTGACCTCGCGCCAAAAAGCCCGGTGCCGAAGCTCGAAGGCTACCAGTACCAGCTGGTCGATACCTCGACGCTGGAAGTGGAGGTTCTGCGTGAGCAGGGAATTAACAGCGTCTTCGCGCAGCTGAGCGCCCAGGGGGTGCAGGTACTGAGTATGCGTAACAAAGCTAACCGTCTGGAAGAGCTGTTTGTCACGCTGGTGCATGAGCGAAAAGGAGAATCAGCATGATGCAGCTTTATTGGGTCGCGCTGAAAAGCATCTGGACCAAAGAGATCCACCGTTTTATGCGCATCTGGGTACAGACGCTGGTGCCGCCGGTGATCACCATGACCCTGTATTTCGTGATCTTTGGCAACCTGATCGGCTCGCGCATTGGTGAGATGCATGGTTTTACCTATATGCAGTTTATCGTCCCAGGCCTGATCATGATGGCGGTGATCACTAATGCTTACGCCAACGTCGCCTCATCCTTCTTCAGCGCCAAGTTTCAGCGCAATATTGAAGAGCTGCTGGTGGCGCCAGTGCCGACGCATGTGATTATCGCCGGCTACGTGGGCGGCGGGGTAGCGCGAGGACTGTGCGTAGGTATCCTGGTGACCGCGGTGTCGCTATTCTTTGTGCCGTTCCAGGTTCACTCCTGGCTGTTTGTCGCCCTGACGCTGCTCCTCACCGCGGTGCTGTTCTCGCTGGCCGGGCTGCTGAACGCGGTGTTTGCCAAGACCTTCGATGACATTAGCCTGATCCCGACCTTTGTGCTGACGCCGCTGACCTATCTCGGCGGGGTGTTCTACTCGCTGACCCTGCTGCCGCCGTTCTGGCAGGGGCTGTCGCATCTGAACCCCATCGTCTACATGATCAGCGGTTTTCGCTTCGGCTTCCTCGGTATCAACGACGTCCCGCTGGCGACCACCTTCGCCGTGCTGGTGGTGTTCATTGTCGCCTTCTATCTGCTGTGCTGGTCGTTAATTCAGCGCGGTCGCGGCCTGCGTAGCTGATACTCATCATGGTTAGCGCTTCCTGAAGTAAATATGCGAAGCGCTAACCGCTTATCTTTGACTCCCATCACCGATACGTCATCTTCACCTTGCTACATTATTCGCTGGCTAAGGAGGGAAGCATGCTCGGATGGGTCATTACCTGTCACGATGAGCTGGCGCAGGAGATGCTGGATCGTCTTGAACAAAAGTTTGGTCCGCTGGCCCAGTGCCGGGCGGTCAATTACTGGCGCAATCTCAGCAGCAATATGTTGAGCCGGATGATGTGCGATGCGCTGCATGCCACCGACTCCGGGGACGGGGTCATTTTTCTCACTGACAAAACCGGTGCGGCGCCTTATCGGGCCGCGGCGCTGATGAGCCACAAACATACCCACTGCGAAGTGATCTCCGGCGTCAGCTATCCACTCCTTGAGCGAATGTATCTCCTGCGAGGCACGTTAAGCAGCGTGGCGTTTCGCCAGGCGATCGTCAGCGCGGGCGGGCCGATGGTGAGCAGCCTGTGGCATCAGCAGCAGAAGAACCCCCCGTTCCGGTTGCGCCATGATGCCTGGGGAAATTAAGCAGCGGGACAGATACCGCTTTTGTTACAATAACCGCCGTTGATGGTATAACGGTTTGATGCGTATGCTTGCCCGATTTTTGACCCTGCTTCTTTTCCTGACCTCACTCAGCGCCTCCGCCAGCCTGCTTAGCCAGCAGGGCAAGGCTGTGCGCTATATGCAAACCACCGAAGACGCGGTCATCTGGGCGCAGGTGGGAAACCATGTGGTCAGCGTCGGCAATGTTCGTGCCGGGCAGATCCTCGCAGTCGTCCCGACGGCGGCTGACTACTATGAGTTTCGTTTCGGCTTTGGCACCGGGTTTATTGATAAAGGGCATCTCGAGCCGGTGCAGGGCAAGCAGCGGGTGGAGGACCGTTTGGGGGATCTTAATAAACCGCTGAGTAACCAAAATTTACTCACCTGGAAAGATACACCGCTCTATGACGCTCCCTCGGTAAGCAGCGCGCCGTTCGGCACGCTGGCCAACAATCTGCGCTATCCGATCCTCAGCAAGCTGAAGGACCGGCTCAATCAGACCTGGTTTCAGATCCGCATTGGCGACCGGCTGGCGTGGGTCAGTAGTCTGGACGCGCAGGAGGATCACGGTATTCCCGTGCTGACCTATCACCATATTCTGCGCGATGAAGAGAACACCCGTTTTCGTCATACGTCGACCACCACCTCGGTTCGCGCCTTCACGAATCAGATGACCTGGCTGCGCGATCAGGGCTATACCACGCTGACCCTGTATCAGCTGGAAGGCTATGTGCGTAATAAAATCAATCTCCCGGCGCGGGCGGTGGCGATCACTTTCGATGATGGCTTGAAATCGGTGAACCGCTACGCCTATCCGGTGCTGAAACAGTACGGTTTCCATGCCACCGCGTTTATTATCTCCTCGCGTATTAAGCGCCATCCGCAGAAGTGGGATCCGAAATCCCTGCAGTTTATGAGCATTTCCGAGCTACGCCAGATCCAGGACGTCTTTGATATTCAGTCGCATACTCACTTCCTGCATCGGGTTGACGCCGGCCGGCGGCCGATTTTATTCAGTCGCAATTACCATAATATTCTGTTTGATTTCGCCCGCTCGCGCCGGGCGCTGAGCCAGTTTAATCCGCACGTTCTCTACCTTTCCTATCCCTTCGGCGGCTATAACGCTACGGCGGTGCAGGCGGCGAATGACGCCGGGTTTCATATGGCGGTAACGACGGTGCGTGGGAAGGTGAAGCCGGGGGACAATCCGTTTCTGTTAAAGCGGTTATATATCTTACGCACGGATTCGCTGGAGACGATGTCGCGGCTGATCAGTAACCAGCCGCAGGGGTAATACCGACGCTGCGCCTGAGCGCAGCGTCGCGGCCATCAGGCGACCTGTACCGGAATAGCTTTCGCCTGGCGCTTCATTTCGTTGTCGCCTTCGAAGTAGGCGATGTTAGGTTGCCAGCTGCGCGCCTCTTCGTCCGACATGGTAACGAAGCTGGCGATGATCAAAATATCGCCGACGCTGGCGCAGTGCGCGGCGGCGCCGTTAACGGAGATGATCCGGGAGCCCCGCTCGGCGGCAATGGCGTAGGTGGAGAAACGGTTGCCGTTGGTGACGTTCCAGAGGTGAATAGTTTCATTCTCCAGAATACCGGCCGCATCCAGGAAGTCCTGGTCAATGGCGCAAGAACCTTCATAGTGCAGGTCCGCCTGCGTGACTTTTACGCGGTGGAGCTTGCCCTGCAGCATATTACGCATCATAACTTCTACCCTTCAACCTTAATGTAGCAGAGCGGACACGGCGCCCGCCCTGAGAAAAGCCCGGGCAGTATTGCCCGATTTTTACCCGCTGTCTACTGAGCGAGCGTGACGATCCGGTTGTCGATCAGGCGAGCCTGCCCCAGCCAGGCGGCCATCAGGATCACCGCGCGCTGGCTGGCATCGGTCAGCTCAAGCAGGGTGTCGGCATCGCGGATCTGAATGTCGTCGGCGCGGAAGCCTTTCTCATTCAGCTCCTGTTCAGCGATAGCGATGATCTCATCGAGCTGGCGATCGCCGGCGGCCAGCTTTTCCGCCACCGCGCTCAGCACTTTATACAGACCAGGCGCGATTTTGCGCTGGTCGGCGGTCAGGTAGCCGTTACGCGAACTCAGCGCCAGGCCATCTTTCGCGCGGACGATCGGCACGCCGATGATCTCAATGTCGTAGCCCATGTCGGCGACCATCTTGCGGATCAGCGCCAACTGCTGGAAGTCTTTCTCGCCGAAGCAGGCGACGTCTGGTTGAACAAGGTTGAACAGCTTACTGACGATGGTCGACACGCCGCGGAAATGGCCCGGGCGGCTGGCGCCTTCGAGCATGGTGGATAATCCCGGAACGTCGACGTAGGTCTGGCCTTCAGTACCCTGGGGGTACACTTCCGCCGGCGTCGGCGCGAAGACAAAGTCGACATGACGTTTGTTCAGCTTTTCGCAATCATCCTGTAAGGTGCGCGGGTAGCGCGCCAGGTCGTCGACGCGGTCAAACTGCATCGGATTGACGAAAATACTGACCACCACCACGTCCGCACTGGCTTTGGCTTCATCAACCAGCTTCATATGACCATCATGCAGGTTGCCCATCGTCGGGACCAACGCGATACGCTTACCTTCCTGACGCAGACGGCGGATATGCTGCCGCAGCAGCAGTACGGATTCAATAATCAGCACAACAAGACTCCTTAATGGAAACTGTGTTCTTCGCCCGGATAGACTCCGGATTCGACTTCGGCAATATACTGCCGCACCGCGGCGCGGATGTCGCCCGCTTCGGCAAGGAAATTCTTGGCAAATTTAGGAATGTGGCCGCCGGTAATGCCGAAAGCGTCATGCATCACGAGGATTTGCCCGTCGGTGACATTGCCCGCGCCGATGCCGATCACTGGAATGGTCAGAGCGTCGGTGATGCGCTTCGCCAGTTCAACCGGCACGCACTCCAGGACCAACAGCTGCGCACCCGCCGCCTCCAGCGCTAACGCGTCTTCAAACAGGGTCTGCGCCGCATCGCCGCGACCCTGCACTTTATACCCACCGAATACGTTCACCGACTGCGGCGTCAGGCCAAGATGGCCGCAAACCGGCACCGCGCGCTCCGCCAGCATCCTCACGGTGTCGGCCAGCCAGGCGCCGCCCTCGAGTTTGACCATATTGGCGCCAGCGCGCATCACGATGGCGGCATTTGCAAAGGTCTGCTCGGGGGTGGCATAGGCCATGAACGGCAGGTCGGCAAGCAGCAGGCTGTTTGGCGCGCCGCGGCGGACGGCGCGGGTGTGATAGGCGATATCTTCCACGGTAACCGGCAGGGTGGAGTCGTGACCCTGCACCGTCATTCCCAGCGAGTCGCCTACCAGCAGCACATTTATGCCTTCATCGGCGAACAGCTTCGCGAAGCTGTGATCGTAGGCGGTAATGGTGGCAAAGCGCTTCTTTTCCTGTTTGCATTTCTGCAGCAGGGCAATGGTGGTCGGTTTCATAACATTTCCTGATGATGAAAGTCATATTAACCGGCATTCTAACAGCAGCATTCAGAGGGGCAATGATTTTGGGCAACCGATTACGACGATCGCCGCAAATGCTAAAAAAGGGAGAGGGGATTACCAGCTGGCGGGCTTTTCCGCGCCGAGATTATCCAGCACGGCGCGCAGCGCCAGGCCGTCAGGAAAGTGAAGGTCCGGGGCGATCTCGAACAGCGGCCAGAGCATAAAGCCGCGGTTTTTCATATCGTAGTGCGGAACGGTCAGGCGCTCGCTGTTAATGACAGCATCGCCAAACAGCATGATATCGAGGTCCAGCGTGCGCGGCCCCCAGCGTTCGGCTTTGCGCACTCGCCCCTGCTGCAGTTCGATGCGCTGAGTATGATCGAGCAGCGTCTCGGGGGGCAGGGCGGTTTCCAGCGCAACGGCGGCGTTGAGATAGTCCGGCTGATCCTGCGGGCCCAGCGGCGGCGTGCGGTAGAACGAAGAGACGGCGACCACGCGGCTGTGCGGAATTTCGCCCAGGGCGCGGATAGCCGCCTGCGCCTGCTCCAGTGGAGAAGCAAGGTTGCTGCCAAGAGCGATATAGACCAGAGTCATGCGCTACCCTGGCGCGGCGCGCGCTTGCGCGGACGACGGTGACGACGGCGCGGCGCCGGATCGTCCCCGAGGTCGTTGAGCATATCTTTTTGCGCCGGCGGCGCGGCGACCTGGAATTCGCCCCACCATTTGGTCAGGCGCTGCAGTTCGTGGTTGTTCTCGGCGCCGGCGCGTAGCTCCAGCAGGTCATAGGCGGCGCGGAATTTCGGATGCTCCATCAGCTTCCAGGCGCGTTTGCCCTGACGACGGGACATGCGCAGCTGCAGCTGCCAGATATCACGAATAAGGGTGGTGATGCGCTTAGGGATCGCCAGCGTACGGCAGGCTTCGTCCAGCACATCGTTCATCGCCAGGGCGAAGGCGTCGTAGTACGCCAGGCCGCTCTCCTGAGCGATTTTTTGCGCCGTCTCCAGCAGCGGATACCAGAACATCACCGCGAAGAGGAAGGCCGGATTGACGCGCATATCGTTATGAATGCGGGTATCGGTATTCTTCAGCACCTGGCTGATGATCCGCTCCATCGGGCTGTCGCCGCGCTCGGTAAAGTAGCGGGTGATGGTCGGGAACAGCGGCTGGAACAGGCTGTATTCCCGCAGCAGCATGTAGGTCTGGTAGCCATACCCGGCCTGCAGCAGCTTAAGCACTTCTTCGAACAGACGCGCCGGCGGCACATCGTGGAGCAGGGCGGCCAGGCGCGGCAGCGGTTCAGCCGTTTCCGGGCTGATGGTCATATTGAGCTTGGCGGCAAAGCGCACCGCGCGCAGCATGCGCACTGGATCCTCGCGATAGCGGGTTTCCGGGTTGCCGATCAGACGGATCACGCCGTCCTGCAGATCCTTCATGCCGCCGACGTAGTCGCGAACGGTAAAGTCCGCCACGCTGTAATAGAGGCTGTTGATAGTGAAGTCGCGACGCTGGGCATCCTCCTCGATCGAGCCGAAGATGTTATCGCGCAGCAGCATGCCGTTCTGGCCCCGCTGGGAGGTGACGCGATCGGTGGTATGCCCTTCGTGATGGCCACGGAAGGTGGCGACCTCAATGATTTCCGGCCCGAACATCACATGCGCCAGGCGGAAACGTCGCCCAACCAGACGGCAGTTGCGGAACAGCTTGCGTACCTGATCCGGCGTGGCGTTGGTGGTAACGTCAAAATCTTTTGGCTTTTTGCCAAGCAGCAGGTCGCGGACGCCGCCGCCGACCAGCCAGGATTCGTAGCCCGCCTTGTTGAGGCGGTACATGACCTTGAGGGCGTTTTCACTGATATCTTTGCGGGAAATAGCATGCTGCTCACGCGGGATCACCGTCATAGGCGTTGGTTCGACGGCGGCTTCTGCCTCGCGCTCCTCACGGCTTAGCACCTTACGGCAAAAATTAGCGACTCGGGTAAAAATGGTGCACCTCGTAGTGTCAGACGGACTTCAGATCAACTGTACAGTGTAAAAATAGCGGCTAATCATAGCTCAGCGGGAGCCATTTGAGAATGCTCGATTTTCGCCGGCTGCCAGTTGGCGACGGCCTGGGCGAGTAAATCATCGATGCTCAGGGCCTGCCACTCCTCGGGGATCGCCTGATTCAGAAAGCGGAGCGCCCGGACGATTTCGGGGCGCGGATCGCCTTCCGGCAGCGCCGGCGCGTGGTTTTGTTTAGAGAGTTTATTGCCGTCGCCATTGAGAGCCAGCGGCAGATGGAGGTAATCCGGCGCCTGCCAGCCAAAATGCTGATACAGCGAAATCTGCCGCACCGTCGGCTCAATCAGGTCTGCGCCGCGGACAATCTCGGTGATCCCCTGAAAGTGGTCGTCGACCACCACCGCCAGGTTGTAGGCGAACAGCCCGTCGCGACGGTGGACAATAAAATCCTCACGCGCCAGCGGCTCATTGGCGATGAGCGTGCCGCGCAGACGGTCGCTAAACTGCAGCACCGGACGGGTTTGGCGCAGGCGCAGCGCGGCGTTTTCCGCCCCCAGCCCGAGGTCGCGGCAGTGGCCGTCGTAGATCCCGCCCACGGCGTGGATCCGCGCGCGGGTGCAAGTGCAGTAATAGCTCAGCCCTTGCTCGCCCAGCCACGTCAGCGCCTCGCGGTAGGCTTCGTGCCGTTGCGACTGCCACAGCACGTCGCCATCCCAGTGCAGACCGTAGTGGTCAAGCTGGCGCAGGATGGTATCGGCGGCGCCGGGGACTTCGCGCGGCGGGTCGATATCTTCAATACGAACACGCCAGATACCCTGGTTCGCGCGGGCTTGCAGGTAGCTGCCGAGCGCGGCGATCAGAGAGCCGAAGTGGAGTTCGCCGGAGGGGGAGGGGGCGAAGCGCCCTATATAGCGTGAGTCAGTCATGGTACGGACAACAGAACCAGGCGGGAGAGACTCCCGCCAGAGAGTGAGGCAGCAGGGGATTAGCCCGCCATCTGTTTTTCGCGAATTTCCGCCAGGGTTTTGCAGTCAATGCACAGATCCGCTGTCGGACGCGCTTCCAGACGGCGAATGCCGATCTCCACGCCGCAGGATTCGCAGTAGCCGAAGTCTTCGTCTTCAACTTTTTTCAGCGTTTTCTCGATCTTTTTGATCAGTTTACGTTCGCGGTCGCGGTTACGCAGTTCCAGGCTGAACTCTTCTTCCTGGGCGGCACGGTCTACCGGGTCCGGGAAGTTAGCTGCTTCATCCTGCATGTGCGATACGGTGCGATCCACTTCATCCCTGAGTTGATTACGCCATGCTTCAAGAATACGCTTGAAGTGCGCCAGCTGGGCTTCGTTCATATACTCTTCGCCCGGTTTCTCTTGGTACGGCTCCACCCCAGCGATGGCGAGAATACTCAGGGACGATGTTTTACGGTTTTGCCCTTCTTGCATGTTGCTTCTCCTTAACACGCACTATCGATCCCCATGTGGGGGAAAATCAGGCCGCTATAAATAGCAGATGCTTTTCCGGATAGCAATTATCTAAACGTTACACTTGACAACCCTGTGAAGAAAAGCGTATTCGCGCTTGCGACCCGAACACTATTTAGCCACTTATTTACCGGGGTTTAACACCACGGCGATCGGCTTATTCAGAGTCATCCTCGTCGTAGAAAGTTCCGCTTTCCAGGCGAGAATTTCCACCCCCTTGTCCTGGGCTTCTGTTAACAGCTGTGCGTATCTGGCATCAATATGATGCGCGGGAGAAAAACGGTCAATTGCCGAATGCAGGACGGCAAATAAAATCACCGCGCGGTCGCCATTTGCCGCGACGGCCATCAGTTCCCGCAGATGCTTCTGACCGCGCGTGGTCACCGCATCGGGAAAATAACCGTATTCTTTCTCCGCCAACGTAACCGATTTCACTTCAATATAGCAGTTTTGTCGGTCATCTGCCTGTAACATAATATCGATACGGCTATTCTCTTCGCCATATTTCACTTCGCTTTTCAGCTGGTTATAGCCTGAAAGTTCAGGAATTATTCCGGCGGAAATCGCCTCTTTCGCCAAAGAATTCGCGCGCAGCGTATTGACGCAAATAACTGCGCCCTGCTGGGTTTCAGTTAATTCCCAGGTGTGGGCATATTTGCGCTTCGCATTGTCTGAGGTGGAATACCAGACGGTGTCGCCCGGGGCGGCGCAGCCGGTCATCGCCCCGGTATTCGGGCAGTGGAGCGTCAGCTCGCGGCCATCGGGGGTGACCACGTCAGCAAGAAATCGTTTGTAACGTTTAAGCAAAATGGCGGGCTGCAACGGCGGATCAAACTGCATCAACTTTCCTTATCAAACGGATAACGTTCCAGCGCCGTGTAGCGCGTGCGCCCACGGCTAAAGCTGGACTCATAGAGCACGAACTCGTTCACCGGAAACGTCCAGCGAAAGCCGGGGGCCGGGATCGGCACCGCCCGGCGAGCATCGCGCCATAGGGTAATATGCGGGTGAAACGGCTGCGGGCTCTGATAGCAGCCGCTGCGCGCCGCCTGAGCGCGCAACATGCTGGCGAGCTGCAGCAGGCCGCGCGGCGGCTGGCGGGTTCCGAGCCATACCACTCGCGAACGTAGCCACTGTCCGGCATCGTCCAGCGTCAGGGTAAAGCCCGGCTGGCGCAGCCGGCCAGCGAGAGCGGCCAGCGCCCGCTGTTTTTCCGCGCTCACCTCGCCGAGAAACGCCAGCGTCAGATGAAGATTATCCGCCGCGACGGGCCTGCCGGCATCTTCGGGGAAGTGCGTTGCCCGCCACTGGACAATTTGCTTCTGGACGGCAGACGGCAGTTCAAGCGCAAAAAACAGCCTTTTCGGCTCAGACATGATAGAGACTCGGTAATGAATTAGGGGGATGCTACAATGCGAACCCCAGAATGTTAACCCCCGGAGCCTTTTGTGTCCTCATTGCCGGTTGCCGCTGTCCTTCCAGAACTGTTATCCGCCCTGCAGCATGCGCCGCAGGTTTTGCTCAACGCGCCGACCGGCGCCGGGAAGTCGACCTGGCTGCCGCTGCAGATCCTCGCCGAGGGCAACATCGCGGGACGCATTATCCTGCTCGAGCCGAGGCGCCTGGCGGCGCGTAATGTCGCGCAGCGGCTGGCTGAACTGCTTGGCGAAAAGCCGGGGGAGACCGTGGGTTTCCGCATGCGCGCCGAAACCTGCGTCGGACCGCAGACCCGCCTGGAGGTGGTTACGGAGGGGATCCTGACGCGCATGATCCAGCGCGATCCGGAGCTGACGGGCGTGGGGCTGGTGATCCTCGATGAGTTTCACGAGCGCAGCCTGCAGGCGGATCTGGCCCTGGCCCTGCTGCTCGACGTCCAGCAGGGGTTACGTGACGATCTCAAGCTGCTGATCATGTCGGCGACCCTCGATAACGATCGCCTGCAGCGTCTGCTGCCGGAGGCGCCGGTGGTGGTCTCGGAGGGGCGCGCTTATCCGGTGGAGCGTCGCTTCAGCCCGCTCTCCGCGCAGCAGCGTTTTGATGAGGCGGTGGCGGTAGCGGCGGCGGAGCTCCTGCGGCATGAACAGGGATCGATGCTGCTGTTTCTGCCCGGCGTCGGCGAGATCCAGCGCGTTCTGGAACAGCTGACGGAGCGCGTGGCGGAGGATGTCATTCTCTGCCCGCTGTATGGCGCGTTGCCCTTAAGCGAACAGCGCAAAGCGATCCTCCCGGCGCCGGCCGGGAAGCGCAAAGTGGTGCTGGCCACCAATATTGCCGAGACCAGTTTGACCATCGAGGGGATCCGCCTGGTGGTCGACAACGCCCAGGAGCGGGTCGCCCGCTTTGACCCGCGCACCGGCCTGACCCGGCTGGTGACGCAGCGCATCAGCCAGGCATCGATGACGCAGCGTGCCGGACGCGCCGGTCGTCTCTCCCCGGGGATCTGCCTGCATTTGCTCGGCAAAGAACAGGCGGAACGGGCGGCGGCGCAGAGCGAGCCGGAGATCCTGCACAGCGATCTGTCGGCGCTGTTGCTGGAGCTGCTGCAGTGGGGCTGCCACGATCCGGCCGCGCTGGCCTGGCTGGATCAGCCGCCCGCGGTCAATCTGGCCGCCGCGCGTCGCCTGCTGGAGGCGCTGTCGGCGCTGGACGGCGAGCGGCTGTCGGCGTTTGGCCGCAAAATGGCAGCGCTTGGCAACGAGCCGCGGCTGGCGGCGATGCTGGCCGCCGCGCAGACCGATGACGAGGCGGCGACAGCGGCAAAGCTGGCGGCGATCCTCGAGGAGCCGCCGCGCGGCGGACTGGTGGATTTGGGGGCCGTCTTTTCCCGTCAGCAGGCCAACTGGCAGCAGCGAGCGCAGCAGCTGATGAAACGCCTGGCCCGCCGCGGCGGCCAGCCCGATGCCGGGCTAATGGCGGGGCTGCTGGCGTCGGCCTTCGCCGATCGCATCGCCCGCCGCCGCGGTCAGGAGGGGCGCTACCAGCTGGCGAACGGCATGGGCGCGATGCTGGACGCCGACGACGCGCTGGGCCGTCATGAATGGCTTATCGCTCCGCTGCTGCTGCAGGGCAGCGCTTCGCCGGATGCCCGCATGCTGTTGGCTCTGCCAGTGGAAATCGGCGAGCTGATCGCCGCCCGCCCTGAACTGGCGAAAAGTTCCGACACGGTGGAGTGGGATGAAGCGCAGGGGACGCTGAAAGCCTGGCGGCGGACGGTGATCGGCCAGTTGGTGATCAAGACCCAGCCGCTGGCGAAGCCCTCTGAGGCAGAGCTGCATCAGGCGATGCTCAACGGTATTCGTGAGAAAGGCCTCGGGGTGCTCAACTGGACGCCAGAGGCTGAGCAGCTGCGCCTGCGGCTGCACTGTGCGGCGCAGTGGCTGCCGGAAGAGGCATGGCCCGCAGTGGATGACGCTTCGCTGCTGGCCTCGCTGGAGACATGGCTGCTGCCGCAGATGAACGGCGTTCATTCCCTGCGGGCGCTGAAGGCGCTGGATCTGCGTCAGGCGCTACAGGACTGGCTGCCATGGCCGCTGCGCCAGAAGCTGGATCGCGAGCTGCCGACGCACTATACCGTGCCGACCGGCAGCCGCCTGGCGATCCGATACCATGCGGAGAACCCGCCAGCGCTGGCGGTGCGTATGCAGGAGATGTTCGGCGAGGCCACGACGCCGGTGATCGCCGAGGGACGGGTGCCGCTGGTGCTGGAGCTGCTGTCGCCTGCCCAGCGTCCGCTGCAGATCACCCGCGATCTGAGCGCCTTCTGGCAAGGGAGCTACCGCGAGGTGCAGAAAGAGATGAAGGGACGCTATCCGAAACACGTCTGGCCGGACGATCCGGCCAACGCCGCCCCGACCCGCCGCAGCAAAAAATACTCGTAGCCGCCGCTGCCGGGCGGCATCCTGCCCGGCCAGACGGTTCGCAAACGCTAGACCATCTGCTGCCAGAGAAAAATACCCCCGCCGGCCAGCGCCAGCCAGGGGCCGAAGGCCAGCGGCTGCTGCAGCGACTGCCGGGTCCACAGGCGTTGCAGCAGGGTCCACACCAGCCCGCTGGCCGAAGCGAGCAACAGCACCTGCGGCAGAACCTGCCAGCCGCACCAGGCGCCCAGCGCCGCCAGCAGCTTAAAATCGCCATAGCCCAGCGCCTCTTTCCCGGTCAGCAGGCGGAACAGCCAGTAGACCGACCACAGCGCCAGATAACCGGCCATCGCCCCGGCGACCGCATCCGGCAGGGCAATGTACACCTCGTTAAGATTGAACAGCAGCCCGGCCCACAGCAGGGGCAGAGTCAGGCGATCGGGCAGCAGCTGGGTCCGGGCGTCAATCCGCGCCAGTATCAGCAGGAACGAGAGCAGCACCAGGCCGCCCGCCAGCGGCAGGCCCGGCGCCAGCAAAGCTCCGGCGAGGATAAACAGCAGGCCGGTGGCCAGCTCGGTCAGCGGATAGCTCCACGCGATGGGCGCCTGACAGCAGCGGGCGCGACGGCCCAGCCAGAGGAAACTGAGCAGCGGGATATTGTCCCGCCAGGCGATCGGCTGGCGGCACTGCGGGCAGGAAGATCCCGGGGTGCTGAGGGTTATCCGCTCGTCGTCCGCGGTCTGGGTCAACATGCGCGGCAGACGATAGATCACCACATTGTAAAAGCTGCCCAGCGCCAGGCCGAACAGCAGCAGAAAGCCATACCAGACAAAGGGAAAGTGCAGCGATAACGCGGCTAGTGTCGTCATTTTTGCTCCTGTGGTAACCATTTTCCCTGCAGCTGCCACGGCGTCGGGCCCGGGGCGTTATTCGCTGTCGGGCGCGTGACCAGCAGCGCCAGCAGCGGCGGCATTCCCTGCCGGGGCTGTAGCGTGCCGCGAAACAGATAGCGGCCATCGGGCGACAGAGTCCCCTGGCCGCTGAGGCTCAGCTGATGAGAGTCCTGACGGAGAGTCAGCGCCACGGCGCCGTCCACCGTACAGCGGAAGGTGCCATTAACCTGGGCCAGCTCCAGGCTGCCGACCGGGGAGTGCAGTCGGGCCTGCCGCCACTGCGCGCCTCCGGCGATGATATGCCGGCAGCGTCCGTCGCTGAACCGCCCTTCGGTCAGGCTGAAGGTGACCTCCCCCGCGGCCTTGACGGGCATAGTCGACATCAACCAGCGGCTGAGCATGCTGGCGGGGGCGGTGAGCCGCCCCTCCTGTAGGCGCAGATCGCGAAGGCCCCACAGCCGGGCCTGACCCATCACGCCGCGGGGATCGCTGAGAGAGACCTGCCAGCCCGCCAGGGTCAGCGACCACGCCAGTCGTTCAAGCCGTTCCCCATGCCAGTAGACCGGCTGCGCCGCGCCGCGCCAGACGCTGCCGCTAAATTGCCCCACCTGTACGCCGGGCGGCAGCATGGGAGCCAGCAGGCGCGCCGGAGCGGTGGCGGTGAGCCACAACAGATAGAGGACCAGCAGCAGTCCGCCCGCGATCCAGTTAGCCTTCATCGTCGCGCTCCAGCAGCAGATGGTTGACCGTGACCCAGCCGGGTCGCGACGGCTGCCCGGTCACGGACAGCGAGATCGCGTTGACGCCGCGCATCGCCGGAGCGTCCAGCCAGTCGATCAGCACCTGGAAAGCGCAGGGCTGAAGGGTGATCTGCAGACGTTTTCCCTGCGGCTGCAGGCGGACGACCGTCAGTCCGTGGCTCGCCGCCTCGCGCATCACCAGCGCGGTGAGCGCCTCTTTTGCCGCCGGCGCGGGCTGCTGGCTGAGCTGCTGCAGGCGCGGAGCCTGCTCCGTCATCCAGCGCAGGCTGGCCTGCTCTTTCACCAGGGTTTGCCGCCACTGCGCCTCGCGGGCTCGCCAGGGCTGCCACAGCCCATACCAGAAGGCGCATGCCGCCAGCAGCCCTGTCAGACCAAGCAACAGGCGCTGCTCCGACGGCGTGCGCTGCCGCCACCAGATAAGCAGATTAGCCATCGTTTTCCTCCAGCGTCAGTTGTCCCTCAATGCCATCCGGTTTCGTGATCATGTCGCCCGGCCGGACGCGAAACCGCGGCTGCGCCCGCTGGGTAAACTGCTCCAGCGCCCGGGAAGAGACCGCGGCGATATCCAGCTGCAGACGATTGCCCGCGGCATCCCAGCTCAGCGCTCGCAGACGGATCCCCGGCGTTTCGCTGAGGATGTTTTGCAAGGCGCTGAGGCGGTCGACGAGGGGGGCATGCTGCGCCTGACGGGTGAGGGTTTGCAGGTGCTGCTGCATCTGCAGTCGCGGGTTAATCACCTTTTTCTCCGTCGGAAACCAGCGGTGATAGAAGGCCCGGCTGGCCTGTTGCGCCGCCTCGGCCTGACGCGCCAGATCGCGATGGTCCAGCACGCTGTTTGCCCCTGCCAGTAACGCCAGGGCTAGCGCGGCATACCGCGCCGGACGCCAGCTCGCCTGCGCAGACCGCCACCGGACGGCGAACTCCCCCTGCAGCAGACTGAGTTTCTGCGCTGCCGGATGGCGTGCGGCAAGGGTCAGCAATGTCTGCGCAGGCTGCTCCCGCCAGACGCCCGGCGCCGCGGGCGGCGGCGAATAGCTGTCGATGACGTGCTCTTCCGCCTCGCTCTGCAGCAGCTCCGTCAGCCAGACGTTTTCCGCTGCCATGCCGCCCCACGGCTGGTGGCGGATCAGCCACTGCTCGTCCACCTGCACCGCGCTCCACGCCGGCGGTTGCCAGGGCAGGGCCAGCACGTCGGGCGTCAACGCCAGGGGCTGTAAGGAGAGCGATTCGCAGCGCGCCAGCCAGTCGCGCATTTTTTGCCGCTGTACGGCGACGATCTCGCACTGGGCCTGCTGGCGGTGGAGCAGGGCAAAATGGGTGGCTTCCACATCGTCTGCCAGCTGCTCTTCCAGCAGAAACGGGGCCACCTGCAGCGGCGGTTTACGCAGGCCCGCCGGTAGGGTGAGCGAGTGAAACGCGCAGTCGCTGGCCGGGATCAGCACCCAGGCCGGGTACTGCTCAGCCAGCGCCGGGAAAGGGCTGGCGTCGTCAGTCGGCCACCGGCCGCTGGCCTCGTGGTGCGGCTCGCCGGGGGCGAAGAGTTGCCAGTGCAGCGGCGCCTGCGCGGCGGCGAGGCGCACGATCAGCATGGCCTGGGGAGAAGCATTAATCTTGTTCATCGACCACCATAGAGAGTCCATATCGCCGCTGGACGACGGTAAACGTGCGCCCCGATTGTTGCAGGACGCTGTGCAGCTGAAAGCGGAGATTGCCGGTCACCACGCTAAAAGCGGCGATAAAGCGTGCGCTGTGCACCGTCAGCCAGGGACGGGCAAGCGTGGTATCGGTTTTCTGCAGCGTCGGCTGCGCGAGAAAGGCGGCGACGCTGCTCCACCCGGTTCGCGGGCGGTTGTGCAGCAGCTGTTGCGCCTCCTGCAGCGTCAGATCGCCGGGAAAGAGGGCCACCAGCAGGGCGGCCTGGGAGGGGCGCAGGGTGTTGACATTGACCTGCAGCGCGTCATCCGGCTGGACGCAGACGAAGGGGAGCAGGCGCTGATAGAGCGCGGCGTCCATCCCGGCCAGCAGGCGCAACTCGCTGACATCCTGCATCGGCTGGTTGGCGGCGAGATAGCCCGGGGTTTGCGCCATATAGACCTCGTCCTCCGCTCCGTTCAGCCGCGGCTGGCCGTCGCTGTCCGTCCAGTCGCCAAGGGCGGCGGCGATCTGGCTGGCGCGCAGCGGCGGCTCGCCGAGCAGCGCCAGCAGCCGAACGAAGACGTCGGTCGGGTAGGGCGTTCCGTCGCCAGCCTCATCCGCGCGATGGTTGATGGCATTGAGGTTGAAGCAGGCGTGCCCGTCGCGGATCGTGGCGCGGATTTCGCCATCGTCGAGGGTAAAGCGGCGCCCCTCCTGCGCCCAGGTTTGCGCCAGGTTCGTTTGACTGGGCGAGTCCAGCGCATCGCGTTGCAGCAGCGCGGCGGCCATGTTTTCCGCCGCCAGGGCGTACCATCTGGCCTGCAAATTATCGAGGGTCACGGCGGTATGCTGATACATGACCGCGGTGCGCTCGGTCATGGCGCTGGCGAGGATCATCATCAGGGCGAGGATGAAAAGCACCATCAGGAGCGCGACGCCGCGTTGCCGATTTATCACTGGCCGCCTCCCGGGGTGAGTAAAAACAGGCGGGTTATCTCCCCGCTGTTCGCCAGCGTCAGGGTGATCTCCAGCCCCTGCGGCAGCCTCTGCGGGCGGTCCCAGGTTTCCTGCCAGCGCCCGTCGGCGTAAAACCGCAGGCGAAACGCGGTTACCTCGCGCAGCAGCACCCGGACCGTCGGCTGGCTGCCGGTCAGCGGATCCTGTTGATCGAAGCTCAGACGCTCAAGCTGCTGCTGGCGCAGACGGTAGCTGACGTTCTGGATCTCCGAGCGCGGGAGGATCCCCAGCGGGTTTGGCCAGCCGCTGCGGCTGAAGGCCAGTCCCCAGTCGTCGCTCTGCAACTGGAAACGTCCGGCGAAGAAAAACGTGTCGCTGTTTCTGGCGCGACGGGGAATGATGTGGGTGACATCGTCGGCTATCTGGCGAAAGGCGCGCTGGAGGGCCGCGATCTGCTGGCTTTTCTCGCGGGTCAGGCCATCGGCGCGGATGACGTTCTGCAGCACCATCACGGCGGCGGCGCTGAGGACGGCGAGGATAGCCAGCGCCAGCAGCGTTTCAATCAGGGTGAAACCGCGCATCCTAGTTATCATGGCGGCGTCACCCAGGTGCGCAGGGTGGCCAGCGGCGCGGGATCGCTTTTTTGCCGCCGGACCTCCACGTCCAGCGCCCGCAGCTGCGGCAGCGCGGTTTCCACTCCCTGCCAGAGGACAAACCAGCGCGTCCCGGCGGCCTCCACGGTGGTTTCAGACCAGCTGAGGGCAGGCCAGCGTTTCTCCAGCCGCAGCTGCACCAGCTGGTTATCCGCCAGCCAGCTGGCGAGGATTTTCTCTTCCATACGCCCGAGCTGGCGCGTCTGCTGCAGGGTGGACTGCATCACCGCCAGGCCAGCGAGGGCGAAAATCACCAGTGCGACCATCACTTCGATAAGCGTCATTCCGGCTTCACGCTTCATGGCTGCTCCCGCGCCGCCAGCGGCTGGCTGTCGCCCTGGGCGTCGACGTTGATGCCCGTCGCGGCGTCAATCCGCAGCTGAAACGGCGTGACTTCACCGCCGGGAAAAATAAGCACGTCGGGCTGCTCGCCCGGCGTCCACGCCTGGCCGTCGGGAAAGCGCAGCGTCAGCCTGGCCCGCGGGAGGGTTTCCGCCGTGGCGACGCGTCCGGCCTGCAGCGGCAGCCACTGCGCGTTGCCCCACCGGTCGTCAGCCGCCGCCGGGGCGCTATCGTCGGCAGGCTGCAGGCGCATAAACTGCCAGCGCTCAGGGTGGATGATAATGCCGAAGAGCTGACCGGTTTGCTGCCCGCGCTCGCGGACAAAATCCAGTTGCGCCTGAAAGCGCGCCAGGATCTGTGTGGCCTCCTGGGTGCGGGCGGAGGGAAACGCCAGCAGCACCATGCTGGCGCTGACGCCGATCAGCAGCAGGACCAGCATCATCTCCAGGAGGGTGAAACCGCGCTGAGACACTATTTCTTCCCGAGGGTCCAGTTGCCGATATCGTCATTGGTGTCGGGCATCCCGTCCGGGCCGACGCTGAAGACGTCGATGGCGCCATGCTGACCCGGGCTTAACAGCTGATACTCATTCCCCCACGGGTCCTGCGGCAGACGGCGGATATAGCCGCCTTCCGGGTAGTTGCGGGCATGCGGCTCGGCGGCCGGAGCGGTCACCAGCGCCTTCAGTCCCTGTTCGGTGTTGGGGTAGCGGCTATTGTCGAGTTTATACATGTCCAGCGCTCCCTCGAGCGCCACCAGATCGCTGACGACCTTCTGACGGTCCGCTTTCTCCTTGTTGCCCATCAGGTTAGGCACCACCAGGCTGGCGAGAATGCCGAGAATGACGATCACCACCATAATTTCCAGTAACGTGAAACCGCGTTGCCGTTGCATAGTTTTCTCCATTAATACAGTTACATACTCATAAGGGTGTTCAGTTGCAGGATCGGCTGCAGGATGGCCAGCACGATAAACAGCACCATGCCGGCCATGGTGACCACCAGCAGAGGCTCAAACAGGCTGAGGGCCATCTGGATCTGCGCGCTCAGCTCCCGGTCCTGGTTCTCCGCCGCGCGCTCCAGCATGGCGGTCAGTTCGCCGCTCTGTTCGCCGCTGGCGATCATGTAGCGCATCATCGGCGGAAACAGGGCGGTGGATTCCAGCGCCCGATGCAGACTAACGCCTTCGCGTACCGATTCGCTGGCCGCCGCCAGCTGGCTGCGCGCCCAGGCGTTGCTGAGGACGTCGGCGCTGATGCGCATCGACAGCAGCAGCGGCACTGCGCTGGCATTGAGAATGCTTAAGGTGCGGGCGTAGCGCGCGCTGTTGACGCTGCGGGCCACGCGGCCGATGACCGGCAGGCGCAGCAGCGCCCGGTCCCAGGCGAGCCGCCGGGCAGGCTGGCGCAGCAGATAGCGCAGCGCCAGTAACGACAGCAGCGCCAGCCAGGGGCCCGCGCTGCGCACGATGTCGCTCAGGCTCATTAGCAGCCGGGTAGAGAAGGGCAGGGCCTGTTTAAGATGGACAAACTGCTCAACGACTTTCGGCACCACGGTGGAGAGCAGAATGGCGATCACGCTGATAGCGACCAGCGTCAGTACGATGGGGTAGATCATCGCCTGCAGCAGGCGGGCGCGGAGCTGCTGGCGCTGCTCGGTATAGTCAGCAAGCCGGTTCAGTACGCCGTCGAGATGGCCGGAGGTTTCGCCGGCCGCCACCATGGCGCAGAACAGCCCGTCGAAGCAGGCGGGATAGGCGCGCATCGCCTCCGCCAGCGAGTGGCCTTCGAGCACTTTGCTGCGCACCCCGGCCATTAACGTTCTTAGCGACGGCTTTTCGCACTGCTGGGCGACGGCATCGAGCGCCTTTTCCAGCGGGATCCCGGCGGCAACCAGAGTCGCCAGCTGGCGGGTGAGCAGGGCTAAATCACCGGCGCTGGTACGCCGGGTAAGGGATCCGCCGGCCCACAGTCGCCGCGCCGGGTCGGCAGTTGTCACTTCCAGCGCCAGCCAGCCCTTGTCCCGCAGCAGCTGGCGGGCGTGGCGGGCGGAGTCGGCCTGCTGAAGGCCGCGGCGGGTTTTGCCCTGCGCGTCCAGCGCCTGATAGCGAAACAGGGCCATCTTAGACGCTTTCCGTCGTTTGCTGTTCGGTGACCCGCATCACCTCCTCCCAGCTGGTGATCCCCGCCAGCGCTTTGTCGCGTCCGGCATGGCGCAGGGTTTGCCAGGCTGGCCCCAGCTGCTGGATCAGAGTGATCTCATTCTCGCCGCGGTGGATGGCGGCGCGGACGCGGTCGTCAACCAGCAGCAGTTCATGAATACCGGTGCGTCCGCGATAGCCGATGAAATTACACTCCGGACAGCCTTTGGGCTGCCACAGCCGCGCGCCGACCGGGACCGCCATCTGCCGGGCGGTGTTGGCATCCGCCTGCCAGGGCTGACGGCAGTGTGGGCACAGTTGGCGCACCAGCCGCTGCGACATCACCGCCAGCAGCGAGGTGGAGAGTAAAAAAGGCTCCACGCCCATATCCTGTAGACGGGAAATGGCGCCCAGCGCGCTGTTGGTGTGCAGGGTCGACAGCACCAGGTGCCCGGTCAGCGAGGCCTGAACGGCGATCTGGGCGGTTTCGCCATCGCGGATTTCGCCCACCAGCACTACGTCCGGATCCTGGCGCAGGATGGCGCGCAGGCCGCGGGCGAAGGTCATCTCGACTTTGGCGTTGACCTGAGTCTGGCCTATGCCCTCCAGCTCATACTCCACCGGATCTTCAATGGTCATGATGTTGCGCTCCCGGGCGTCGAGGCGGCTGAGGGCGGCGTAGAGCGTCGTGCTTTTCCCGGAGCCGGTCGGACCGGTGACAAGGATGATGCCGTGCGGGCGGGCGATCAGCGCATCGACCCGATCGAGCAGGGCGGGCGGCATGCCCAGCGTCAGCAGATCCAGGTTGACGCTGTTTTTGTCCAGCAGACGCAGGACGACGCGTTCGCCGTGGCTGGAGGGCAGGGTGGAGACGCGCACGTCGATTGCTCGCCCGCCGATGCGCAGCGCCATGCGGCCATCCTGAGGGACCCGCTTTTCGGCAATGTCCAGGCTGGCCATCACCTTGATGCGGGAAATTAACAGGGCGGCCAGCCGCCGCTGCGGGCGCAGAATTTCCCGCAGCACGCCGTCGACGCGAAAGCGGATCTGCAGATGGCGCTCGTAGGTTTCGATATGAATATCCGAGGCTTTCTCTTTGATGGCCTCGGTGAGCATGGCGTTGATCAGGCGGATGATCGGCGCGTCGTCCTCGCTGTCGAGCAGATCGTCGGTGTCCGGTAGCTCTTCGGCGAGGGTATAGAGGTCGAGCTCATTGCCGATGTCGGCCATCATGCGGTGCGCCTCCGCCGAATCACGCTGATAGCTGAGCACCAGCACTTTCTCGAATGCCTCCGGCGCCAGACGGCTGACGCGCATCGGCCCGTCCGCCAGGCGGCGCGCTTCCAGCAGCGCCCGGGCGGCGGTATCGGGGCGGCACAGCGCTTCGCAGCATTCGCCGTCGCTGAGCAGCACAAGATGGTGCGCGCGGGCCCAGGCGAAGGGCAACAGCGGACGGCGTTCGGCGGCTGGCGTCATGGGCGGCCTCCGAGATTGAAGGCGTCAATGGCGGCGCTGACCTGGCGGAAAGCCTGGGTCTCCTGCTGCGGATAGATATGCAGCAGGTCGTTGCTGAGCGACGCTTCGCTGCTTTCTTTACCCCGCTGTTTAGTTTGCGCATTGTTGAAGGCGGTGTACTGGCCGGAAGAAGCCTGGCGGTACTCATCGCGATCGCGAATGATGGTTGGGCGGATAAACAGCATCAGGTTGCGTTTCGACACTTTCTTGCTGTCGGAGCGGAACAGGGCGCCGATCACCGGGATATCCCCGAGCAGCGGCACTTTGTCAGCGGTATCGGTGACGGTTTTATCCAGCAGCCCGCCAACCACCACCGTTTCGCCGCTGCCGACCAGCACGGCGTTATTCACCGTCCGGGTATTGAAGGTCGCCCCGAGATCGCTGCTGGTGCTGGAGGCCGAGTCGGCAACGCTCGATACCTCCTGCTCAATCTCCAGCAGCACCGCATCGCCTTCGTTAATCTGCGGTTTCACCTTCAGTTTAATGCCGACGGTTTTGCGCTCGACGGTATTGAAGATGTTGTCGCCTGAGGTGGTTTGCGAGCCGGTTAATACCGGAACTTACTGGCCGACGTTAAAAGTGGCTTGCATGTTATCGAGGGTGACGATGCTGGGGGTGGCCAGAATATCGTTCTTGGTACTGCTGGAGAGGGCGGTGAGCAGCATCGCCCAGTTCCCCTGATAGAAGCCGGCGGCGATACCATTAAACGAGCCGAGGGCGCTGGCCAGCGAGCTGCTGATGGTACCGTCTTTGTTGTACTGGTTGGCGCCGGCGATAGCCGTCGATATCGGCAAACCGCTATTGGTGAACTGCGTCATGCCGGCGTTTTTGTTTGCCCACTGGATACCGAGATTAAGGCCATCGGCATCCTGCACTTCGGCAATAATCGCCTCCACCAGCACCTGCGGGCGGCGGATATCGAGCTGGGCGATCACCCGCTCAAGATCGTTCATCACGTCTGGCGCCGCGGTGACGATCAGGGCGTTGGTCTGGCCGTGGGCTTTGATAATAATATTTTTGTCGATCGCGGCCACTGGCCTGGCGCTTTGCTTGTCGCTCTGCAGCGAGCTGCTGATCCCGGTCAGAACTTCCACCAGATCGGCGGCTTTGGCGTACTTCAGGTAGATCACTTTGGTGTTACCCTGTACCGCCTGCTGGCGGTCGAGCTGTTTGATCATGGCGATAATGCGCTGGCGCGAGTTTGGTTCGCCGCTCACCAGTACCGCGTTGGTGCGCTCATCGGCCACCACGTTCGCCACCATCGAGCCCGGCAGCGCCGACTTGCTGGTATCTTTATTAAGCTCGGTAACCAGTTTGACTACTTCCGCGGCGGAGGCCCAGGAAAGGGGCACGGTCACCACGCTGCGATCCCCGGCGTTGTCGACGCGCTCGACAATGGTCAGCAGGCGTTTGATAACCGCCGCGCGGCCGGTCATCAGCAGTACGTTGGAGGGCTCATAATGGACCACGCTGCCGGCGCCAGCGTTATCGTTCAGCTGGCGGAGCAGCGGGGCGAGATCGCGGGCGGCGACGTTGGTCAGGGGCACCACCCGGGTGACCACTTCATCGCCTTCGCCCGGCGCGGCCGCGCTGGCGACCGGCACGGCCGAGGTCTTGGCGTCTTTGGCGCGGACCACTTTTAGCACGCCGTTATTCATATTGATCACGGCGAAGCCATATACATCCAGCACGCTGAGGAAGAATTGATAATATTGTTCTTCATTGAGCATATCGTAACTGCGCACGGTGATAGTACCGCGTACGCTGGGATCGATAATCACCGTTTTATTCAGGTTTTTGCTGACGGTATTGATAAATTCCTGGATATCGGTGCCTTTAAAACTGGCGGAAAATTCCTCCGCGGCGGCCGGAGAAAATAGCAGCGGGGTTAATATCAGCAGCGCAGGCAGCATTTTTCGCAGGCGTTTCATGGTTGGCAATTATTCATCCCCCAGCGCGAAAGCAATATCGTGTCGTTGGCCTTCCCGCTCAACGGTTAGCGTTATTTCGGTCATGTCGGCCAGATTTTGCAGCGCCTGTTGCGCTTGCTCCTGGTCGCGTAAATCGATGCCGTTTAAGGCAATCGCCAAATCATTTGCCTGCAGGCCGGACTGGCGAAACAGCGAGGCGTCTTTGCCTGGGTTCAGCCGATAACCCAGCAGTTTGTCGCCGCTGAGTACCGGCGAAATAGATAAATAAGTGAGGATATTTTGCGGCTGTTCGCGGAGTCGCTTCACGAGGGGCGGGTTGCCCGCGGCGGTGGGCGGCGGCGACGGCGCGCGACTGTCGTTAAATAATAAAATGGCCTCTTTGCGCCCCTGATAGTTGACGATGATCCGGTCAGGCAGAATGGCGGCGATCCGCGCATCATACCCTGGGAGAGGATCGCCCGTGCTAAGGCTAACCTGCTGATTTCCCTTTTCGATAATAGCGATGGAGCGCGCCGGGTTGCTGCTGGCGAGTAGCCCGGCCAGGCGTAGCTTCAGGCTGGAAACCGGCACCTGATTGAGACTGGCAGCATCCGTTGGCGTGGGGCTAATTTTCACCGCCAGGCCAAACAGGGTAAATGCGGGCCGCACATTTTTTAATTCCGGATCTGCCGGCGGAGGCATGGTTAACGGTAGGGCGGAAATATCCTCAGGACTCACAGGGAATACCACGCGCCAGGTTAATTTCGCCAGCTGTGGGATAGCGGTTATTAATATGATGAGCGTCACAATTTGTGGTAATAATTTAATTATCCCTTTATTTATATTTGTTAACCTCATCACAGAAACTGGCATTTTAATTCCTTTGCTAATTTATTTTTCTGCACGTTGGCGTAATACCCTACCGAAACAGGTAGGTGATTATTGGCTTTTGAATTATTTATTGCCGGAGAGTGGCGATAAGCGTGGCGAATCATAATCAGTTTGCGGTTTCGGGTCGTCATTCCCTTTATTGATTTACTCCCCCGGCTTCCTACGCCCCCCGCTCATTTGTGGGGGATGATTGCGCCTGGGAAAGCAAAAATATCTAATTAGCGCGCTGTAAAGATATTCATCCTTTCTTACCTTTTATAATTTAATAAGCATATTAGGGACTATCGAATGCTCAGATATACCTGTCATGCCCTATTTCTTGGATCGTTAGTATTATTGAGTGGCTGTGATAACAGCTCTTCCTCTTCTACCTCTGGCTCACCGGGTTCACCAGGCAATCCTGGCAACCCAGGCACTCCCGGCACGCCCGACCCGCAGGATGTCGTCGTCCGCTTACCGGACGTTGCCGTCCCAGGCGAAGCGGTGCAGGCTTCCGCCAGGCAAGCTGTCATTCATCTCGTCGATATCGCCGGCATCACCAGCAGCACGCCGGCCGACTATGCGACGAAAAACCTCTATTTATGGAACAACGAAACCTGTGACGCGCTGAGCGCGCCGGTGGCGGACTGGAATGATGTCAGCACCACCCCGACCGGCAGCGACAAATATGGCCCTTACTGGGTGATCCCGCTGACTAAAGAGAGCGGATGCATCAACGTTATCGTCCGCGATGGCACCAATAAGCTTATCGACAGCGACCTGCGCGTCTCTTTCAGTGATTTCACCGATCGGACGGTATCGGTCATCGCCGGCAACAGCGCGGTCTATGACTCCCGCGCCGACGCCTTCCGCGCCGCCTTTGGCGTGGCGCTGGCCGATGCGCACTGGGTCGATAAGACTACTCTGCTGTGGCCGGGTGGGGAAAATAAACCCATTGTGCGCCTCTATTACAGCCACAGCAGTAAGGTGGCCGCCGACAGTAACGGCGAATTTAGCGATAAATATGTCAAGCTGACCCCCACCACCGTCAGCCAGCAGGTAAGCATGCGCTTCCCGCATCTCGCCAGCTATCCAGCCTTTAAACTGCCGGATGATGTTAACGTCGATGAATTGCTGCAGGGCGAGACGGTGGCGATAGCCGCGGAAAGCGATGGGATCCTGAGCTCCGCCACCCAGGTACAGACCGCCGGCGTGCTGGACGATACCTATGCCGCCGCCGCCGAGGCGCTGAGCTACGGCGCCCAGCTAACCGATAGCGGCGTGACCTTCCGCGTCTGGGCGCCCACGGCGCAGCAGGTCGAACTGGTGGTCTACAGCGCCGACAAGAAGGTGGTGGCCAGCCACCCGATGACCCGCGACAGCGCCTCCGGCGCCTGGTCATGGCAGGGGGGAAGCGACCTGAAGGGCGCGTTCTACCGCTACGCGATGACCGTTTACCACCCGCAGTCGCGTAAAGTCGAGCAGTACGAAGTGACCGATCCCTACGCCCATAGTTTGTCGACCAACTCGGAGTACAGCCAGGTGGTCGATCTCAACGACAGCGCGCTGAAGCCGGAAGGCTGGGACGGGCTGACGATGCCGCACGCGCAGAAAACCAAAGCCGACCTGGCGAAAATGACGATCCACGAGTCGCATATTCGCGATCTCTCTGCCTGGGATCAAACCGTTCCCGCCGAACTGCGCGGTAAGTATCTGGCGCTCACCGCCCAGGAGAGCAATATGGTCCAGCATCTGAAACAGCTGTCGGCCTCGGGCGTGACCCATATTGAGCTGCTGCCGGTCTTCGATCTGGCGACGGTCAATGAGTTCAGCGACAAAGTCGCCGATATTCAGCAGCCGTTCAGTCGCCTGTGCGAGATCAACAGCGCGGTGAAGAGCAGCGAGTTCGCGGGCTATTGCGACAGCGGTTCGACGGTCGAAGAGGTGCTGACCCAGCTGAAGCAGAACGACAGCAAGGATAACCCGCAGGTGCAGGCGTTGAATACGCTGGTGGCGCAGACCGACTCCTATAACTGGGGCTACGATCCGTTCCACTACACGGTGCCGGAAGGATCCTACGCCACCGATCCGGAAGGCACGGCGCGCATTAAAGAGTTCCGCACCATGATTCAGGCGATCAAGCAGGATCTGGGAATGAACGTCATTATGGACGTGGTGTACAACCACACCAACGCCGCCGGCCCGACCGACCGCACCTCGGTGCTGGATAAGATCGTCCCCTGGTACTATCAACGCCTGAATGAAACCACCGGCAGCGTGGAATCGGCCACCTGTTGCTCCGACTCGGCGCCAGAGCACCGGATGTTCGCCAAGCTTATCGCCGATTCACTGGCGGTATGGACCACCGATTATAAGATCGATGGCTTCCGCTTCGACCTGATGGGCTACCACCCGAAAGCGCAGATCCTCTCGGCCTGGGAACGCATTAAAGCGCTGAACCCGGATATCTACTTCTTTGGCGAAGGCTGGGATTCCAACCAGAGCGATCGCTTTGAAATTGCCTCGCAAATCAATCTCAAAGGCACCGGGATCGGCACGTTCTCCGATCGTCTGCGCGACGCCGTGCGCGGCGGCGGGCCGTTCGACTCCGGTGACGCATTACGCCAGAACCAGGGCGTGGGCAGCGGGGCTGGAGTTCTGCCGAATGAGCTGACCACCCTGAGCGACGATCAGGCGCGTCACCTCGCCGATCTGACCCGTCTCGGCATGGCCGGTAACCTTGCGGACTTTGTGCTGATCGACAAAGACGGCGCGGTGAAGAGAGGCAGCGAGATTGACTATAACGGCGCGCCAGGCGGCTATGCGGCTGATCCGACGGAAGTCGTGAACTATGTGTCAAAACACGATAACCAGACGCTGTGGGACATGATCAGCTATAAAGCCGCTCAGGAGGCGGATCTCGATACCCGCGTCCGGATGCAGGCGGTGTCGCTGGCGACGGTGATGCTCGGCCAGGGGATCGCCTTTGACCAGCAGGGCTCGGAGCTGCTGCGCTCTAAATCCTTTACCCGCGATTCGTATGATTCCGGCGACTGGTTTAACCGCGTGGACTACTCCCTGCAGGACAACAACTACAACGTCGGTATGCCGCGCAGCAGCGATGATGGCAGCAACTATGACATTATCGCCCGGGTGAAAGACGCGGTGGCTACTCCGGGTGAAACGGAGCTCAAGCAGATGACCGCGTTTTATCAGGAGCTGACCGCGCTGCGTAAATCGTCTCCGCTGTTTACCCTCGGCGACGGCGCGACGGTGATGAAGCGCGTGGACTTCCGCAATACTGGCGCCGATCAGCAGACGGGTCTGCTGGTGATGACCATCGATGACGGGATGCAGGCTGGCGCCAGTCTGGACAGCCGTGTCGACGGCATCGTGGTGGCGATCAACGCCGCGCCGGAAAGCCGGACGCTGCAGGACTTCGCCGGCACATCGCTGCAGCTGAGCGCCATCCAGCAGGCGGCGGGCGACCGGTCGCTGGCGAGCGGCGTGCAGGTTGCCGCTGACGGTTCGGTCACGCTGCCGGCCTGGTCGGTTGCCGTTCTCGAGTTGCCGCAGGGCGAGTCGCAGGGCGCTGGCCTGCCGGTGAGCAGTAAATAACATAACGTAGGGCGCCCGTAAGGGCGCCTCTGGCTGATGACAAACCTGTTTCGTTATTGTGCTCGCCTTTCTGTCGGGTGGCGGCTTTCGCCTTACCCGGCCTACGAAAGATTACAATATCAAACAGTTATGCAGTTATCTGTAGGCCCGCGCAAGCGCATGGACTGCACCCCAAAAGTTGGACACCCAACTGAGTAAGGTGCAATTTTATGGCT
>ERZ772875.466-NODE-466-length-47531-cov-9.174994_pt1 | contig 47531 bp, 43 predicted proteins | sample MGYA00580585_ERZ772875 | MGnify/ENA primary metagenome ERZ772875 (study PRJEB29015, sample SAMEA2737736) | human gut metagenome | biome: human gut; feature: human-associated habitat; material: faeces | place: China | collected 2012 ... | reverse complement strand
GAAGGTACCGCCCGTTTTGCATAGGAGATAATTATTTGTCGTACATATCGACCAGCTTGAGCAGGTGCTCGTAGCGCTCCTTGGCGTTCGCTTCGTTCTTTGCGAACAGAACGGTTGCACGCTCCGGGAACTCGCGGGTCAGACGGCTGTAGCGGGCTTCGTTCATCAGGAACTCCTGATAGCCGCCGGCGGGAGCCTTGGAGTCCAGCGTGAACTTCTTCTCTGCAGCCGGGTTGAAGCGGAACATGTTCCAGTACCCGCAGTCAACAGCCTTCTTCATTTCCTTCTGGCAGTTCTGCATGCCGCCCTTGATGGAGTGCATCTCGCACGGTGCATAGCCGATGATGAGGGACGGGCCATGGTAAGCCTCGGCCTCTTGAATGGCTTTCAGCGTCTGCGCAGCGTTGGCACCCATGGCGACCTGTGCAACGTAGACATAACCGTAGGACATGGCGATCTCCGCCAGAGACTTGGACTTGGTTTCCTTACCGGCAGCCGCGAACTGTGCGACCTGACCGATGTTGGAAGCCTTGGAAGCCTGTCCGCCGGTGTTGGAGTAGACCTCGGTGTCGAAGACGAAGATGTTGACGTCTTCACCGGAGGCGAGAACATGATCGACGCCGCCGAAGCCGATGTCGTAAGCCCAGCCGTCGCCGCCGAAGATCCAGACGGACTTCTTGCTGAGGTAGTCCTTCTTGGACAGGATATCTGCGCCCAGTGCGCAGGCATCGCAGTCACAGTACTTCTCACCCTTGGCCTTGAGTTCAGCAGCATGCTCGGCAAACTGCGGAACCTGTGCCAGTTCGTCAACAGTTGCAACGTTCTCTTCCAGAGCCGCGACATACGCCTTGGTTGCAGCGGCGTTGGCTTCGAGATCGTTGACGGTGTCGAGGTACTTCTGCGCAGCGGCCTTGAGGTCGGCGTTCGTCCACTCGACGGCGATCAGAGCCTTGGTCTTCTCAATCAGGCTGTCGCGGATGGCCTTCTGACCGAGGTACATGCCGAAGCCATGCTCCGCGTTGTCCTCGAACAGGGAGTTGCACCATGCGGGACCCTTGCCTTCTGCATTTGTGCAGTACGGGTTGGTAGCGCCCGGGTTGCCCCAGATGGAGGAGCAGCCGGTGGCGTTGGAGATATACATCTTGTCGCCGAACAGCTGTGTGACCAGACGCGCGTAGCTTGTCTCGGCACAGCCTGCGCAGGAGCCGGAGAACTCAAGCAGCGGCTTGCGGAACTGGCTGCCCTTGACGTCAGCAGTCTGGAGTTCCTTCTTCTCGGAAACCTTGTTCACGCAGTAATCGAAGACGTCCTGCTGATCCAGCTGCGTCTCCTGCGGAACCATCTTGATAGCCTGAACCTTTTCGGGGCAGGCGCCGACACAGACGCCGCAGCCCATGCAGTCGAGCGGAGAGATGGCCATGGTGAACTGATAAACGCCTTTACCCTTACCAGCCTTGACCGGGACGATCTTAGCAGCTGCGGGTGCGTTCTTGGCTTCCTCATCGGTCAGCGCGACCGTGCGGATGGTAGCGTGCGGGCAGACATAAGCGCAGTTGCCGCACTGGATGCACTTTGCAGAATCCCATTCCGGAACTGCAACGGCAACGCCGCGCTTTTCGTAAGCGGCAGCGCCCAACTCGAACTGTCCATCAACATGATCGACGAACGTGGAAACCGGCAGAGAGTCGCCGTCCATCTTATCGACCGGGAAGAGGATGTTCTTAACCTGCTTGACAAGTTCGGGCTTGCCTTCGAGGTTATGCTCGACGACAACGTCTTCTGCGTTCGCCCAGTCAGCGGGAACGTCGATCTTCACATAGGCGGTAGCGCCGGCGTCGATGGCCTTGTGGTTCATCTCGACGACGTCCATGCCCTTCTTGGAGTAGGACTGTGTGGCCTTTTCCTTCATGTACTTGATGGCGTCCTCTTCCGGCAGAACCTTGGCCAGGGAGAAGAACGCGGACTGAAGGATGGTGTTGGTGCGCTTGCCCATGCCGATGGACTGCGCCAGATCAATGGCGTTGATGGTGTAAAGCTGGATGTTGTTCTTGGCAATGTAGCGCTTGGAAGCGGCATCCAGATGATGAGCCAGTTCTTCCGGTGTCCACTGACAGTTAATCATAAACACGCCGCCCGGCTTGACGTCACGGACAATGGGGAAACCCTTCGTGATGTAGGACGGGTTATGGCAGGCAACGAAGTCGGCCTTGTTGATGTAATACGGGCTCTTGATGGGCTTGTCACCGAAGCGCAGATGGCTGATGGTGACGCCGCCGGTCTTCTTGGAGTCGTACTGGAAGTAGGCCTGCACATACTTGTCGGTATGGTCGCCGATGATCTTGATAGAGTTCTTGTTTGCGCCGACAGTGCCGTCGCCGCCCAGACCCCAGAACTTGCACTCGATGGTGCCTTCTGCGGCGGTGTTCGGGCAGTTCTTGTCCTCTTCGAGAGAGAGGTTCGTCACGTCGTCCACGATGCCGATGGTGAACTCATGCTTCGGCTCGTCCTTCTTCAGTTCGTTGTAAACAGCGAAGATGGAAGCAGGAGGCGTATCCTTGGAGCCGAGGCCGTAGCGGCCGCCAATGATGGTAGCCTTGATACCTGCGTTGGCCAGAGCGGTCACAACGTCCATGTACAGAGGCTCGCCCAGAGAGCCGGGCTCCTTCGTGCGGTCGAGGACTGCAATCTTCTTGGCGGTAGCCGGGATGGCTGCGACCAGCTTGTCTGCACAGAACGGACGGTACAGGCGAACCTTGACCAGGCCGACTTTCTCGCCGTGTGCGTTCATGTAGTCGATAACTTCCTCAGCAACGTCGTTGATGGAGCCCATCGCAACAATGACGCGGTCAGCGTCGGGGGCGCCGTAGTAGTTGAACAGCTGGTAGTTCGTGCCGAGTTTCTCATTGATCTTGCCCATGTACTTTTCGACAACTGCGGGCAGTTCGTCATAGTACCGGTTGCAGGCCTCGCGGTGCTGGAAGAAGATATCACCGTTTTCATGGCAGCCGCGGGCAGCGGGATGCTCCGGGTTCAGCGCATGCTGACGGAACTCTTCAACAGCCTTCATGTTGCACATTTCTTTGAGGTCGGCGTAGTCCCAGCAGGCGACCTTCTGGATCTCGTGGGAGGTACGGAAGCCGTCAAAGAAGTTCAGGAACGGAACCTTGCCCTCGATCGCAGCCAAATGCGCGACAGGGGACAGATCCATGACTTCCTGCGGGTTGGTCTCGCAGAGCATGGCGAAGCCGGTCTGACGGCAGGCCATGACGTCAGAGTGATCGCCGAAAATGTTCAGAGCATGGGTCGAGACGGTACGCGCCGAGACGTGGAATACGCAGGGCAGCTGCTCCGCCGCGATCTTGTACATGTTCGGGATCATCAGCAGCAGACCCTGAGACGCCGTGTAGGTGGTCGTCAGAGCACCTGCGCCGAGGGAGCCGTGAACCGTACCGGCCGCACCAGCCTCAGACTGCATCTCAGCAACCTTGACGCGGGTGCCAAAGATGTTCTTCAGACCTGCGGCAGACCACTGGTCAACGAAGTCCGCCATCGGGGAGGACGGCGTAATGGGATAAATACCGGCGACCTCTGTGTACGCATAGGATACATGAGCCGCAGCATTGTTGCCGTCCATGGTTTTGAATTTACGAACCAAAACAATTACCTCCTAAAAGTAATTACATATTCATGCACCTTGACTATATCACATTTTCTTGTCAATGTAAATCAAATTTGGAATAACCTTTTTGGATTTGGCGGAAATCTTACGAAATTTTGCGTCTCGTTCCGGCAAGTTTTGAAAAACCTGTTGGTTTTTAACGTGAAATGCGCTATGATAGATGCGAAGAAAAAAGCGGAGGGATGCAGATGCTCAGTAAGGTGCTCTCACTCGGCCTATCAGGCGTCAACGGATATGAGGTGCAGACGGAATGCTACATCGGCACGGGACTTCCGGCGTTCGATCTGGTCGGCCTGCCAGATGCGTCCGTTAAAGAGGCGCGCGAACGGGTGCGCGCCGCGATCAAAAACTGCGGTTTCCGGTTTCCTGTCAGCCGTATTATCGTGAATCTTGCTCCGGCGGGGACGAAAAAATCCGGCACGCTTTATGACCTGCCGATTCTCCTGTCCATCCTGGCTGCTTCTGAACAGGTGAAGCTTCCGAAAAAGCCTTGCGCGTTCCTCGGAGAACTCAGTCTGGAGGGCGTGCTGCGCGCTGTCCCGGGCGTGCTGCCGATGGCACTGGCTGCAAAGCGGCTTGGCTATGAGGAACTTTACGTCCCGGAGGATAACGCACGCGAGGCCACGCTTGCGGGTGGTCTGACCGTCTACGGCGTGAAGGATATCCGGCAGTTAACTGCGCACCTGACCGGCCAGACACCGATCGATCCCGCACCCGTCTGGCAGCCGGAGCAGAGAACACAGCAGCTTCTGGACTTCAAGGATGTAAAGGGGCAGGAAAATGCCAAGCGGGCACTTGAAATTGCGGCAGCAGGCGGGCATAATATTCTTCTGGTAGGCCCGCCGGGTTCCGGTAAGAGCATGCTTTCCAAGCGCCTGCCGTCCATCCTGCCTGATATGACGCGGCAGGAGCAGCTGGATGTCACGCAGATCTATTCCGTCATGGGTCTTCTGCGCCCGGATCATCCGCTCATCGAATCGCGCCCGTTCCGCAGCCCGCACCATACCGTCTCGGCAGCCGCGCTGGCCGGAGGCGGAGCGAACGTCCGGCCTGGCGAAATTTCCCTTGCGCACAAGGGCGTGCTGTTCCTCGACGAGTTGCCGGAGTTCCGCCGGGATGCCATCGAATCCATGCGCCAGCCGCTTGAGGACGGACAGGTCACCATTTCCCGGGTGCAGGGCTCACAGACATTCCCTTGTGAGTTCATGCTGGTCTGCGCTATGAACCCCTGTCCCTGCGGTTGGTACGGCGATCCCAGCGGCAGGTGTACTTGCTCACAGGCAGCGGTTGACCGCTATCTGAGCCGTATTTCCGGACCCATGCTCGACCGTGTAGACATGATCGTCGAGGTCAGTTCCGTTAAGTTTGACGAATTGCGTTCCCGGACAGAGGCAGAACCGTCGTTCGCTATCAAGGCCAGAGTCGATGCAGCAAGAAACATCCAGAACACACGCTACAGCGGCACATCGACTCGCTGCAACGCCTATATGCAGCCCGCGCAGCTGCGCACGTTCTGCCAGCTGGACGAGGACTGCACCGACCTTATGAAACAGGCGTTTGACGCACTTGGCATGACGGCCCGTAGTTATGACCGTGTTCTCAAGGTTGCCCGCACCATTGCCGACCTTGCGGGCAGCGACCAGATCCGCCCCGAGCACATCGCCGAGGCTGTCCAGTACCGTTCGTTCCAACTTGGCGGCGAGAACACAAGATAACGGAAGTTTTTTGACGGTTCTCACATTAAGCCAATTACTTTTGATAATAAGGAAGTTTTGTATGCGCAATATTGCCCTGACGCTTAAATATCTCGGCACGGCCTATCACGGCTGGCAAGTGCAGAAGACGGTCACGACCGTCGGACAGACGCTTGAAGAGGCGGCAGCTGCCGTCGTCGGCCATCCGGTGCATATGACCGGCTGCGGCCGCACGGATGCAGGCGTTCACGCACGCGTCTACGTCGCCAATTTCCGCACCTCTGCCCGCATTCCATGCGACCGCATCCCGTATGCGCTCAACACGCACTTGCCGGAGGATATTGTCGTGACGGATGCGATGGAGGTGCATGAGGACTTCAATGCAATCGGCTCCTGCGTCAAAAAGGAATATACCTATCTGATCTATAATTCCGGCATCCGCGATCCGTTTTATGTCGATCGCGCGTGGTTTTATCCCAAGCATTTGAACGAGAAGATCATGCAGCGTGCGGCTGACTGCTTTATCGGCACGCACGACTTTGCCGCTGTTCGGTCGGTTGGTACAGATGTGAAATCCACTGTGAGAACGGTCTACGATTACAAGGTCGAACGCGACGGCGATTTGATTTCGCTGCGCGTCAGTGCCAATGGCTTTCTTTATAACATGGCCCGCGCCATGGCTGGTACCTGCGTCTATGCTGCGGAAGGAAAGTTCCCGCCGGAGGCTGTCGCGCAGATTCTCCTGAATGGTGATCGGACGGCAGCCGGTCCGACGGTCCCGCCCGGCGGGCTTTACATGACACAGCTTTGGTACGATGACGGAAGGGCGGTTTTCCATGTCGGATAATGTCTCGCAGCTGCATGCGCAGAAGCATCCGGGACTTGGGAAGCGGATCGCTGTATTTGCGCTCCTGCTTGTGCTTGTCACGGGCGGTGTAGCGGCTTATGTGTTTCGTGACCGGCTGAATCTGGACGCGCTGCAGCGTTATGTGCGCTATCTGAACGTCTCCGAGGACAGCAAAACGGGGCGCTTCGTCTACGACGAGAGCAACTCCAACCGCTATGCTGATCTGTCCGGCGGACTTTCTGTTGCCTCTGCAACGGGACTCAGCCTCTATGACAAGGACGGTGTGGAGACTGCATCCATTCAGGCGTCCATGTCCGCACCGGTCCTGAAAACCGGCGGCGAAATTGCGATGGCCTATGATACCGGCGGAAATACACTGGAGGCTGCCAGCCAGAAAAACGGCTCCGTTCTGCATATTTCCTCGCAGAAGCCGATTCTCGACGCAGATATTGCGTCTGACGGCAGCATCTGCTATTTATCCAGCGAATCCGGATACCGTTCCGTGCTTTATGTCTATAATAGCCAGCAGGCTTTGATCTACCGATGGCTCTCGTCGAGTCAGTATTTCATGCGCTGCACCGTCTCTTCCGGGGCAAAATACGCCGCTGCTGCCGCGCTAGGGCAGGAGGACGGCATGTTCCAGTCCTCTATCGTTCTCTTCCGGACAGATTCCGAGGAAATTCTCCGCACCATCCCCATCGGGAATGCCCTGATTTACGATCTGCATTTTCTGTCCGGAAATGCGCTCTGTGTCCTGTGCGAAGATGCGCTGTATTTTTACGATCTGGATGGTCAGTGCCTCGGAAGCTATGCCTTTGAGGATGCCTATCTCAAGGACTACACATTGGACGGCTCTGGATTTGTTACGCTTGTCATGAATCTCTATAAGGCCGGAAACCGCTATACCGTCCTGACTGTCGGGTACGACGGGACGGTACTGGGCACGCTCCCAACTAGCGAGCAGATCTTGGATATTTCTGCTTCCGGCCGGTATCTTGCGCTTCTGACAAGCGGATCTCTTGCTATTTATGATCAGAATCTGAAAGAATATGATGTTTCCGACAACACGACCGGTGCGTCCAGCGCTGTGATGCGCGAGGACGGCTCCGCAATTCTGCTGGCCAATGGCCATGGGGCACTGTATGTCCCGTAAATAATTTTCCAAAAAACGTTTACAATTCTGCAAAGATACGACGGCCTGACTGTGATATACTTTATAGCGTCGTTTGACAAGAGCGCACATGCCCGCCGGACATTCCGGCACGCCTTTCGCGGCGTTATCGCCCTTGACGTACAGCCGGTATGCCTGCGTGCTCTTTTCAAGCGACGCTAAGGAAACGCGATAAGGAGAAGCCTTTTATGAAACCGACCCTGTGCTCAAGATGCAAAAAGAATCTTGCAGTCATTTTTATAACGAAGATCGACGGCGGAAAAACCGTCAACGAGGGCCTTTGCCTCAAATGCGCCAAGGAGATGGGCATCAAGCCTGTCGATGATATGATCGAGCGGATGGGACTCTCCGAGGATGACCTTGAGAACCTCAACGGTGAGATGACCGAGGCGATGAATGGACTGGAAGGCCTGCTCGGCCAGAGCCGCGACCCGGAGGAGGATGGCGAAGACGACGAAGCGGACAGCCAGACTGCCACGTTCCCCTTCCTCAATAAACTTTTCGGAGCCGCCGGTCAGGGGCAGGATAATACGCCTGCCGTCCCGGAGCCGGAAAAAACCGAGAGCCGCCAGCGCTCCGGTGACAAGCCGAACGGCAAGAACAAGAAGCATAAATTCCTTGACACCTACTGCCAGAATCTGACGCAGAAAGCGCGTGACGGCAAGCTTGACCGCATCATCGGCCGCGAAGAGGAGACGGAGCGTGTCATCCAGATTCTCAACCGCCGCCAGAAGAATAACCCTTGTCTCATCGGCGAACCAGGTGTCGGTAAGACTGCCATCGCTGAGGGCCTTGCACAGAAAATTGCCGACAAGGACGTCCCGTATAAGCTTCAGAACAAAGAGGTCTATCTCATGGATCTCACGGCCCTCGTCGCGGGCACGCAGTTCCGGGGGCAGTTTGAAAGCCGCATGAAGGGCCTCATTGAAGAGGTCAAAAAACTCGGCAATATTATTCTGGTCATTGACGAAGTGCATAATCTCGTCGGCGCAGGCGATGCAGAGGGATCCATGAACGCCGCCAATATCCTGAAGCCAGCGCTCTCACGAGGGGAAATCCAGGTCATCGGAGCAACGACTTTCAACGAGTACCGCAAACATATCGAAAAAGACGCTGCACTCGAACGCCGCTTTCAGCCCGTCACCGTCGCCGAGCCGACCATCGAGCAGTCCATCGCCATCATCCGCGGCATCAGCCATTATTATGAGACGTTCCACGGTGTCGTGATCTCGCCGGAGATTGCGCGCCAGGCCGTTCTGCTCTCCGAGCGCTACATTACCGACCGTTTCCTGCCGGATAAGGCCATTGACCTGATCGATGAAGCATGCTCGGATGTGAACCTGAAAAATAAGAACATTGGCAGACTCGAAGCGCTTAAAAAGGAGCATGCCGATTACGATCTGGAACTTTCCATGCTCACGGAGAACGCCGAAAAGACGCAGGACGATTATGCCCGCATGGCGGAACTCCGCAGCCGGAATCTTCAACTGGACTCTGAGATTGCAGAACTGGAAAAGCTGCCAAAACCCGCGTTGACGATTGATAATCTGGCCCGCATCATTGAACTCTGGACAAAGATTCCCGCAAGCAAGATCCGTGCGCAGGAATACGAGCAGCTTTTGAACCTCGACGCAGAACTCAAAAAGCATATTGTTGGGCAGGACGAGGCGATTGCCTCCGTTGTGTCTGCTATCCGCCGCTCCCGCGTCGGCATTCAGGTCAAGAAGCATCCCGTTTCCTTCATCTTCGTCGGTTCGACCGGCGTTGGTAAGACGGAACTTGTCAAACGCCTTGCCAGCGAGATGTTTGAGTCGGTCGAGTCGCTCATCCGGCTTGATATGTCCGAATACATGGAAAAGCACAGCGTCTCGAAGATCATCGGATCGCCTCCTGGCTATGTCGGCTATGACGAGGCCGGACAGCTGACCGAAAAGATCCGCCGCCGTCCGTATTCCGTCATTCTGTTTGACGAACTAGAAAAGGCTCATCCGGACGTACTGAATATCCTGCTTCAGATCCTCGATGATGGCCGCATCACTGATGCACAGGGGAGAGTCGTCAATTTTGAAAACACCATCATCATCATGACTTCCAACGCAGGCTCCAGCCAGAAGGGCGGCAGCGTCGGCTTTGGCCGCAGCCTGACCGAGCAGTCGAAGGAAAAGGCCATGAAGGCGCTGAGTGAGTTCCTGCGGCCTGAGTTTATCAACCGCGTTGACGAGATCGTCTGCTTCAACCAGCTGAGCGAGGAGAACTTCCGCGGCATTGCAGATATTATGCTCTCGGAACTCAAGCAGTCGCTGGAGAGCCGCGGTATCGAATTCGCGTGGGACGAGAGCGTCAAGGATTATCTTGTCAAGAAATCCTATTCTGTGTCCTATGGTGCGCGCAATCTCCGCCGCGCCATCCAGACCGACCTTGAAGACCCCATCGCCGAACGTATCATCAAAAGCTATGTTGATCCGTTCAGTTCTATCAAAGCAACCTGCGAGGACGGGAAAATCAAACTGGAAACCGTATAATTCAAAAAAGCGCCCCCGCTTTTCAGCGGAGGCGCTTTTACGATCGGGTCTATAAGCCGGGTTCTGTCATCGACAGTCATCTATCTAGGCGCACCGTTGCCGGTGCGCTCCAGCCACCTTCTCGGAAGCAGCCGGGCAAGCCTTGCTTCCTCTGCGGTGTTGCTCCGGATAGAGTTTACAGCAATGGACGCTTTCGCACGCCATTGGGTGCGCTCTTACCGCACCTTTCCACCCTTGCTGGAGACAGCTTACACTGCCTCCGGCGGTTTATTTCTGTTGCACTTTTCCTCAGATCGCTCTGGGCGGGCGTTACCCGTTATCCTTGCCCTGCGGAGCCCGGACTTTCCTCATGCGCGGCCTTTCGGCGCTGCGCCCGCGACTGTCCGACCCGGTCGCGGAAGTATTGTACTTTATTTGCAGGAAAAAGTCAAATGGATTGCAATTTCTTTCCCGCGCGGATATAATACAGACAGGAAATGATAAAAGAGGCTTTTGGATATGAATCATCTTGTTGATCAGTATTTTGATTCCCTTACCGATAAAAGAGTCGCTGTGCTCGGCATTGGCGTGAGCAACCGGCCGCTTATCCGCATGCTCCTTGCGCGCGGCATCTGTGTTCTGGCCTGTGATAAAACGCCGCGCGAAAAACTTGACGCGGAGGTTCTGGAACTGGAGCAGGCAGGTGCTGTGCTTCACGTTGGGGAACATTATCTTGACGATGTGCAGGCCGATATTGTCTTCCGCACCCCCGGCATGCACCCAGATATCCCGGCGCTGCGCCAGCTGCGTGAAAGCGGTGCGGAGATTACCAGCGAGATGGAGGTATTTTTCGAGGTCTGCCCCTGCCATATCATCGCCGTGACCGGATCCGACGGCAAAACGACCACCACGACGTTGATTGCGAAAATTCTTGAGCATGCGGGGCATCGCGTCTGGCTCGGCGGCAATATTGGCGCGCCGCTTCTGCCGCAGGCAGCGGACATGACGCCGACAGACATTGCTGTTGTCGAACTCAGTTCCTTCCAGCTTATGACGATGGAGCGCTCAGCCGATATTGCCGTTGTGACGAACGTGGCTCCGAACCATCTGGATGTGCATAAGGACATGGCAGAGTATGTGCAGGCCAAGAAAAACGTCTTTGCGCATCAGAGTGAAGCCGGAAAGGTTATTCTGAATTACGACAATGCTATTACGCGCGGTTTTGCAGCTGATGCAAACGGAACAGTGGAGTACTTCTCCCGGCAGACAAAGCCGGAAAACGGCGTATATCTGGAAGACGGCGTGATCTACAGAAATGGGAAGCGGATCATGGCCGCTGCGGATATCCGCATCCCGGGTGTCCACAATATCGAAAACTATATGGCCGCCGCCTGCGCTGTTGAGGGGCTTGCGACAGAAGAAGATATCGACGAGATTGCGCGCACATTCGCGGGAGTGGAGCACCGGATTGAGTTTGTCCGGGAATTGGACGGTGTGAAATATTATAACGATTCCATCGCCTCCAGCCCATCGCGCACGATCGCGGGCCTGCATTCATTCCATCAGAAGCTGGTTTTGATCGCAGGCGGATATGATAAAAAAATACCGTTTGATGTGCTGGGGCCGGAGATCTGTGCGCATGTGCGCCTTTTGATTCTCTGCGGCGCGACGGCGGAGAAGATCGAAGCGGCGGTCAAGTCTGCGCCGAACTATTTGAATGGGCAGCCCGAAATTCTGCATGCGCAGACGCTCGAAGAAGCGGTACGGTTGGCAAAGCAGTATACTGTCCCCGGGGATATCGTGACACTTTCCCCAGCTTGCGCCGCATTTGACCAGTTCAAGAATTTTATGGTGCGCGGGGAAACCTATAAAACGCTCGTGCAAGGGCTGTGAACAGGAGAAAACAGGTATGAAACTCAGCGAAAGGCTCCGCAAGGGGCTTGCAATCAAGGAGAAGATTGGGCGGTCCTACTGTGCTGCCGTGATCGTCGCCGCAGGCACATCCTCGCGCATGGGCGGTACGAATAAGATTCTGACGGTGCTGGAAAACCTGCCGGTCATCTGCCGGACGGTTGACGTGTTTGATAAGTGCGCCATGATCGACGAGATTATCGTTGTCACGCAGCAGGAACTGCTGGAAAAGGTCAGCCGGTATCTCAAAGCGTATGACAAAATGCGCATGGTCGTCGCAGGCGGCGAGACGCGGACAGATTCCGTCATGGCGGGACTTGCAGCTGTTTCTGACCGCACGCAGCTTGTTGCCGTCCACGACGGCGCACGGCCGCTCGTGACCGACGCAGTCATCTGCCGCGCTGTTTCCAAGGCAAAAAAGTTCGGTGCAGCAGCACCCGCTGTGCGCGTCAAGGACACCATCAAAGTCTCGACAGATGGCGCAGTTGAGGAAACGCCCGACCGCAGCAAACTCTACGCCGTCCAAACCCCGCAGGTTTTCGACCGTGATCTGCTTGCCGCAGCGCTTCAGAATGCGAAAGAACAGGAAATTGCAATCACGGATGATTGCAGCGCTGTCGAAGCGCTCGGCATGCCCGTGCAGCTGACCGACGGCGATGAAGAGAACCTGAAGATCACAACGCCGCTCGATCTGGAACTGGCTGCGCTGATCCTGCGCAGGAGGGCGGGCGTATGAGGATCGGCCACGGCTACGACGTTCACCGGCTGGTTTCCGGCCGCGCACTGATTCTCGGCGGCGTGACGATCCCGTATGAAAAGGGACTGGACGGTCATTCCGACGCGGATGTGCTTGTCCATGCCGTCATGGACGCGCTGCTCGGCGCGGCGGCCATGGGCGACATCGGCAAGCTTTTCCCGGATAGCGACGACCGCTATCTCGGCGCGGACAGCATGGAGCTGCTGCGCGAGGTCAGCCGGAGACTGGCAGAGGCCGGATACCGCCTCGGCAATCTCGACGCGACCATCATCGCCCAGCGGCCAAAGCTTGCGCCGTATATCGCGCAGATGCGCCGGAATATTGCCGATGCGCTGCGCACCGGTATCGGAAATATCAGTGTCAAGGCGACAACCGAAGAGCGCCTCGGTTTCACCGGCTCCGGCGAAGGCATCGCTGCCCACGCTGTCTGCCTGATTGAATAAGCAAAAAAATTTACAGCGAATCCGTAAGCACCTACATATCTGTTTGTAGGGGCCGATGTAGGCATCGGCCCCTACAGAATGCTGTGCATATTTTCAACTGCCCATCAGGCGGAGCCCCGCCCCTGCCAACTGCTCCAATAAACAAGACCCGGTACGGAAGCACCGTACCGGGTCGCTTTACACAGTGCCCTTCCGCCTCTCCGGCAGCTGCGACAGAATGATCGCCGCGAACATGACCGCGCAGCCGAACAGTTCCCGTGCGGAGAGCGTTTGGTCGAGCAGCAGCCAGCCGAACAGGGCGGCAAAGACGGATTCCAGGCTCATAAGCAGAGACGCCAACGTTGGCTGCACGTCACGTTCGCCGATGATCTGAAACGTATATGCCACGCCGCCGGAGAAAACACCCGCATAGACAATGGGCCACCAGCACTGCAAAATGGAACCCCAGTCTGGCGCTTCAAACAGGAGCATACCGACCGCCGACAGCGCGGAGCAGACCAGGAACTGCACGCAGCTTAGCCGCACACCGTCCATATGCGGCACGACCGCGCCGACATAGCAGATATGAATTGCGAACAGTACCGCGCACCCAAGCGTCAGCAGATCGCCGCCTGAAACCGAAAAGCCGGAGCCGACACACAGCAGATACATCCCGCACGCCGCGGCCAGTGCGCAGAGCCAGACCCGCAGTCCGGCACGCTTGCCTATGACCGCACCCAGAATGGGGACGAACACGATATAAAGTGCCGTTACAAAGCCGGATTTTCCGACCGTTGTATCAAGAAGGCCGAACTGCTGGAGCGTCGTCGCCGCGAACAGCAGCACGCCGCAGATCACGCCGGCCAGCAGCTGCTTTTTCTTATCCGATTGCGTGACCGCGCGGTTCTGCGACCAACCTTTGCGGTCGAGCACAGCAATGACCGGCAGAAGCACAAGCCCCGCCAGAAAAAAACGTGTCGCGCCCATCGTAAATGGTCCAACATACTGCATGCCCTCGCTCTGAGCGACGAACGCCGCGCCCCAGATCATGGCGCACAGGAGAAGCAGAATACTGCCTTTTGTCTGCTTTTGCATTGCCTTTGCCCCTTTATCGTAAAAAAGAATCCCAACAATCATAGCATACCGCGCGGGCAAAGTCAAACAATCTTGCCGTGCGGCGGAAATTGTGGTATGATACACAAAAAAGGGAGGGCAGACGCATATGGAACCGTTATTTCTGCCGGTGCTGCACAGCTTTGAAAACAACAACATCTTTACCGGAAGCTATGGCAAACTCCGCTTCCGCGTCACGCCGAACATCGTCATGCTGACGCAGAAGGAGGTCAACTTCGACGAGAGCAGCATGAAATGCGAATGCTGGCACGGCGAATACTGCTACGAAAAAAGCCAGATGGAGGATGAAAAAACCTTCCCCCTGAACGAAGCGGCCTACCACGAAATGTACGACTGGATTTCAGCACACATATAAAACAGACGCGCCCGGCGCGTGCGCCAAGGCGTATCTCAAAGCAGTTACTGTATACAAGCCTCTGGATTAAACGCAAAGGGGTTCATGATGAGGATCGAATTTGAAAACATTATCCTTCGGGATATGATAGAGTCCGACATTGAAGACTATGTACGCTGGTTCACCGTGGAGCGCGAATGGGAAAACTGGGATGCTCCTTGGGAAAAGGAAGATACTGACGAAGATAGCGAACGCAGAAGATGGACAGAATCCTACGAATCCAGAAAAGATCGTCCGGATGATGTCCGTCGTTACAGGCTTGAGATCGAATGGAACGGCAGGCATATCGGCTCGGTAAACGCCTATCACATTGACGAAAACTACGAATGGATCGGAGCAGCCGAGAGTGGACAGACGGTCCATCTGGCTGTCGGAATTTGTCTTTACGAACCCAATTTGTGGGGCAATGGGATCGGCACAAACGCTCTGTGTGCCTTTATAAATTATCAGTTAAAAATCGGCGCGGACGAAATTTACACGCAGACCTGGTCAGGCAATGTTCGTATGATTCGTTGTGCTGAAAAGCTCGGCTTTGTTGAATGCAATCGCAACGTAGGCACACGAGAGGTCGACGGGCAACAATATGATGGCCTGAGCTTTAGATTGAAGAAATAATATACCTGAACCCGGTTACAAGTTGCAGGGGCCGATGTGGGCATCGGCCCCTGCAAACTGCTTTTTCGCATAGAACAAAAGCCCCTGCATTTCACAAGGGCCGCTTCGATGTTATTCCGCTGTTTTTTCCGCAGCCGTCTTTGTTTCCGGCGCGGGCTCCGGCTGGCGGGGCTTGATCTCAGCCAGCGCCTGACGGAGCGCTTCGTTCTGCGTACGCAGCTCTTCAAGCTCAGCACGCATGGGTTCGAGCTGCTTCTTAACCTTACGGTCTGCAATGGCCTGATGGAGCTTGTAGTGGCTGTACACATTCAGTGCCGTGAGCGCGACGAACGCGCCGCCCGCGATCAGACCGACTTTTTTCATGTCCGACTTCCGAAGCACATGATGCGATTTGTTCTTTCCGCCGCGTGTGATCTCCACGATGGCAGGATCGCGCTCGGCAAGCTTCCGCGCTGCCAGCGCTGCGCAGCACTGTTTGACCCTGCAGTTCATATTCTGACCTCCTGTTTGCAAAAATCATCCATGTCTTTGCCTGTATTATAGCCAATTCCAAGGATTTTTGCAAGGGGACAGTCGGTATGATTTGCCCAAAACTTATACGGCTTCGCGTGCGGCCTTTTTGTTCTGCATGACCTGGAGCGCAATGATCCCGGCAACGATCACAAGACCGATTAAATCCGAAACAGTGCCCGGGATCAGCAGCGTCAGTCCGCCGATCACCGCGAGCACGCGCAGCGGCCAGTGCATGGGCCGGAGGATATAGCCCTCCAGACCGGCAGCAACTGCAAAAATGCCGAGAAGCGCTGTAATGACGATCTGAATGATTTGGAACACGCTCGTGACATTCTCAAACAGCATCTGCGGGTTATACGCGAAGATGAACGGGACGATGAAGGCTGCGATGGCGAGTTTGGTTGCATTGATGCCAGTCTTCATGGGGTTCGATTTCGCAATCGCGGAGCCTGCGTAGGCGGCCAGCGCGACGGGCGGCGTGATGTCGGCGACAATGCCGAAATAGAACACGAAGAAGTGTGCGGCCACGAGGGGATACCCCATCTTGATGAGGATCGGCGCGCAGGTGGAGGCCATGATACAGTAATTTGCGGTCGTCGGTACGCCCATGCCGAGGATGATGCAGCACACCATGGTCAGAATCAGGCCGATAAAGGTCGCGCTGCCTGCTAGCTGCACAACGGCGTTGATGAGGATGGAGGCGAGGCCGGTGACGGTGATGCAGCCTGCGATGATACCAGCCATCGCGCAGGCAACTGCAACAGTAATGGCGCCCTTCGCGCCTGCCTCCAGAGAATCAAAGACGGATTTTGCGGAGTCCCCGGCCGCGCTGAACGCAGCCTTGCCGACGGTGCGGAGCGTGTGCGTCTGCGTGTCGCGCAGACGGAGCGTGAAAAAGTTGATAAGCCCGACCGCAATGGCCGCGAGGATGGAATACGCGGCGGAGTGCGACATCGTCTTCGCGCCGGAGGACACGAGCCAGACCAACAGTACCAGCGGCAAAATCAGATAGCAGTCACGAACCAGAAGCCGCCACTTGGGAAGCTGATCTCTCGGGATGCCGTTCAGACCGAGTTTTTTTGCCTCCAGATGCACAGAGATGAAGATGCCGGTGAAATACAAAATCGCGGGCAGAATCGCTTTGACCGCGACCTGCGCATACGGAATGCCGATATACTCTGCCATCAGGAATGCTGCTGCACCCATGATAGGCGGCATGATCTGGCCGCCGGTTGAGGCAGCAGCTTCAACTGCTCCTGCAAACTCCGGCTTATAACCGGTTTTTTTCATCATCGGGATGGTAAATGAGCCGGTCGTGACCGTGTTGCCGACCGAGGAGCCGGACACCATGCCGCACAGCGCGGAAGAAATGACTGCAACCTTCGCCGGGCCGCCAGAAGACCAACCTGCAAGCCGGTTTGCGAATGAGATGAAAAAGTTCGCAATGCCGGTACGCTCCAAAAACGCGCCGAAGATGATAAACAGCACGATGTAGGTATAGCAGACGCTGACTGGCGTACCGATCACGCCGCTGGTCGTGTAAAACAGCTTGTAGATGATATTCTGCAGCGCCTTATAAAAGCTTGCACCGTAACTTAGCTGATTATAGAACGCATAAACAATCAGAAGACCTGCGACCACAAGAATGGGCAAACCCACACAGCGGCGGCAGAGTTCGACCAGAATCAGAATACCAATGCAGCCGATGGCCACATGAATGGGCTGGATGCGGGTTGCAAGCCGAATCATCGTCATGGCGTTGAGCGCAAAGTAGAAAAAACAGGCCGCGCCGATCACCATGAGAAAAATATCATACCACGGCAAATAGTTGGGCTTCACATGGTGCTTGCTGGCCGGGAAATTCAAAAAGCCCGCAAGAATGATAAAGCCCATGAACAGCGGCAGGCGGATCTCCGGCATGGCTGTGGAAAAAAGCGTCATGCAGATGCAGTACACGGCGAAGCACGCCATAAAGACCTTAATGACAATGGCGCGCCAGCCGGACCAGATGCGGGTGTTGGATTCGCGGTCGTATTTGCGCATGACCTCGTCAACGTCGGCAGCGATATTCTGCTCTGTACCGGCGTTTGCGGTCGCGGGGGTTGTCTTGTCGGGATTTTTGGACAAGGTGCATCTCTCCTTCATCTTTTTCTGTACGACAACTACGGCAGGGAGACCCTGCCGTAGCGCCGGTTATGCGTAAAGCACGCGTGAAACTTTACTTGGTGGGAACGTCAAAGCCCTTCTCGGCGAAGTACTTGGCAGCACCCGGATGATAGGGGATGGAAGTGACGGAAGCGCCAAATTCGGTGCTGACCTCTGCGTACTTGGCGTGGGTGTCGGTGAGGCTGGCGGCGTTATCGAAGATATCGGCGACCAGCTTGTAGATTGCATCCTCGGAAACGTCGTCGCGGGCGAGAACGACTGCGCTGACGGCGACGGTGATGGTGTCAGTGTCAAGACCGTAGACATCCTTGCCAATCGTGACCTTAGTGTAATACGGGGAAGAGGCAAGCAGCTGGTCAACGTGCTCGTCGTCCAGAGAAACGAAATAGACGTCCTTGGTCGTTGCAAGATCGGTGATTGCCGTTGTCGGAGCGCCTGCAACGATGAAGGCCGCATCGATCTGGCCGTTTTTCAGAGAATCTGCGCTGTCGCCGAAGGACTGATACGTCGGGTTGATGTCAGACTCCGTCAGGCCGTAAGCACCGAGCACGTCCATGGCGTTGAAATACACGCCGGAACCGGCCGCGCCGATGGAGACGTTTTTGCCCTTGAGATCGTCAACAGACTTGATCTCAGGATCGGTCGTGACGATCTGCACCTGCTCGGTGTAGAGCGCTGCGACTGTGGAGAAGCAGCTGACAGCACCGGTATCGGCAAACAGGTTTGTGCCGGCGTAAGCATAGGCCATGACGTCGGACTGGCAGAAAGCCAGTTCTGCGTTGCCGTCTTCAAGTTCAAAAATATTCGACTGAGAGCCGTTGCCAACCAAACCGACGACATCAATGCCCGCGTTATTTGTCGCGTGCTGGGCAATGACAGAGCCAAAGGCATAATAGGTACCGGATTCGCCGCCGGTGACGAAGCGCAGCTTGGCACCGGAGGATGCTGCAGGTGTTTCAGCGTTGGAAGCAGGTGTATCGGATGCGTCAGAAGCCGTATCGGACGTCGTCTGCGTGGGAGCCGCGGGAGATGCGGCACACGCAGCCATGCCCAAAACGAATACAGCAGTGAGAAGTAATGCAAGAATCTTTTTCATATCTATTCCCTCCTGAAATGATTTGCTGTGTGAAAGTATAATACATCAATTTGCATTTTTCAAGATGCAATTTGTCATTTCAAGAAAAATTTTTTTCAAGAAATTCGCATTTTCAACGGAAATCCTTCAAAAATTAGTATAAACCTGAAATATATGAACAATCAAGAAAGATTTGATTCATTTTGATGAAAGACAGCAAACTGGATTCCTGCATATTAAGGCGAAAAATCAGACAGCCCACACGGGCTGCCTGATGCATGATAAATGATCTAATCTGAATTTTTATTCAGATATTCTTTCAAAAACAGAATGGCCTGCCGGTAGCCCTCGAAGCCAAGTCCCATATAAGTCTTTACGCAAGCCAGCCGCGCATAGGAGATCTGCCGGAAGTCCTCACGTTTCGTCACATCGGACAAGTGTACCTCGACTGCCGGAAGCGCAACGGCTTTCAATGCGTCTAAAATCGCAACGCTTGTGTGCGTATAGGCTGCCGGATTGATAACGATACCGTCAAACACGCCGTAAGCAGCTTGGATTTCGTCCACCAGTGTGCCCTCATGGTTGGACTGGAAGACTTTACAAGAGATGTCTTCTTCACGGCAGACTGATTCGCAGAACTGCACCAGCGCGGCGTAATTCTGCTGTCCGTAAATATCCGGTTCCCGCAGGCCGAGCAGATTAAGATTTGGCCCGTTCAAAATCAGCAGCTTCATCCAAGCACCTCCAGAATCTGATGCACAGCATCCTCTACCGTGCGGTCATTGTTAATCATAGCATCTGCAAATTTTTCATACAAAGGCTTCCTGCGCCGATAAATTTCTTCTGCGCCGAGCGCCTGCGAGACAGGTCTTCCGTCCAAGGGAAGCCGATCCAATTCGCGCGTCAGGCAGAAAATCGTCCCGTTCTGATGCAGCAGCGGGTAATTTTCCGGCCTTGTCACGCACCCGCCGCCCGTGGCAATCACAAGCCCGGAGTGCTTGCCCAGTTCCGTCAGCACCGCCGTCTCCCTCTGACGGAAGCCTTCCTCGCCCTCAAGCCGGAAAATCTCTGGAATGGGGATCCCGGCCTTCTGCTCGAGTACGGTGTCTGCGTCTAGAAATGTGCGGCCCAGCTGTGCAGCAAGTCTCGTGCCGATTGTCGTCTTGCCGCTGCCCGGCATGCCGATGAGAATCACATTCTGCATCTGCGCGGTCAGCGCTTTTGTGATTGCGCCGATACGTTCATCCGCAATCGGTTCACCCAGAAAATCCTCACAGCTTTTCTTGGCCTGTGCGACGAGCATCAAAAGTCCGTTCGCCCGCTTGAGGCCGAGCCGCTCGGCCTCAAGCAGAAATTTCGTCCGCGCAGGATTGTAGACCACATCCAGCGCGGCTTCCAGCTTCGGAAACCGGCTTAAATCAACAGGCGATACGCCGGTGTTCGGATACATGCCGACCGGCGTTGTATTGACGGCGATCTCCGTATCCGCGTGCCGGTCGAGATTCTCGTAACTGTTTGTCCCGTGACGCGAAATAACAACGACCTCCCGCGCGCCCATCTGCCGCAGGACATACTGTGCGGTCGCTGATGCGCCGCCGCTGCCGAAAATGAGCGCCTTTTTGCCGCGTATCTCCGCGCCGCTGGATTGTACCAGCATGGAAAAGCCGTAAGCGTCGGTGTTGTCGCCCCAGAGTGTCCCGTCTGTCCTGCGGACAATGGTGTTGACCGCCCCGATGGCACGGGCTGTTTCGGAGAGTTCCGCACAATAGGGGATTATGTCTTTTTTATACGGAATGGTCACGTTCAGTCCGTCAAAGCATCCGGACTGCAAAAATGCGCTGAGCGCCTCCGGCTCTGTTTCAAACAAGTCGTAGGAATATCCCGCAAGCTGTCGGTGAATGGCAGGAGAGTAGCTGTGACCAAGTGTCCGGCCGAGCAGACCGCAGCGCATCGTCTTAGAATTCATAGCCTGTCTCCTTTTTACGGCCCATCCACGCATCCAGCACGGCAATCGCTGCCGCAGCCTCTACGCACGGGACGGCCCGCGGTACGATACATGGGTCGTGTCGCCCATGGATGACGAGCGTTTCATTTTCCATCCGCGAAAGGCTGACGGAGGCCTGTGTCCGGGAAATGGACGGCGTCGGTTTGAATGCGGCACGGAACACAACCGGCATGCCGGTCGAAATGCCGCCCAAAATACCGCCACAGTTGTTCGTTTCCGTGACAATGTGCCCATTTTGCACGCGGAACGGATCGTTATTCTCGCTGCCGCGCAGCCGCGCGGCAGCAAAACCTGCGCCGAACTCCACGCCCTTGACCGCCGGAATGGCGAACACAGTACGCGCAATCAGGTTTTCCAGCCCACCAAACATCGGCTCGCCAATGCCTGCCGGAAGCCCGTCTATCACACATTCAATCACGCCGCCGATGGAATCTCCGTCCGCCTTCGCCTGCGCGATTTCCTCCTGCATGGTTGTAGCTGCGCCGTCAGAAACGGCTGGAAACGGCTTTCCCGCGACCGGCGCGTCAAACGGTGCGCTGTCGGTGACAGTTCCAATGGATAAGATGCGCGCGCGGATGCGGACACCCTCGTGTTCCAGCAGCTGCATGCAAATACCGCCGGCAATGCACATCGGCGCGGTCAGCCGACCGGAAAAATGTCCGCCGCCGCTTGCGTCCTGTGCGCCGCCGAATTTGACCTGCGCAGTGTAGTCTGCATGGCCGGGGCGGGGAACATCCTTTAGATTTTCGTAATCGCCGGAGCGTGTGTTGGTGTTGCGGATGATGGCCGTGAGCGGCGCGCCGCAGGTTTTTCCGTTTTTCAGCCCGCATAAAACTTCCGGGGCGTCAACCTCTCTGCGCGGCGTTGACCACGCATTCTGTCCGGGCGCACGGCGGCTTAAAAAAAACTGCAATTCATCCAGATTGATGGGAAATCCAGCTGGGAGTCCATCAATCGTAACGCCGATGGCGGGCGCGTGGGACTGCCCGAAGATGGAAACGGTCAGATTTCCGGTATACACGCTGCTCATACTGCATCCTCCTTCAAAGAAGCAAAGTCCTCCCAGAATGCGGGATAGGATTTTGCGACGCATTCGCTTCCAGACACCGTAACCAGGCCTTCGCAGCCGCAGGCGGCCATAGCCGCACTCATGGCGATGCGGTGGTCGCCACAAGCGTCCGCCGTTCCGCCGGAAAGGCGGTCGCGGCCTAAAATAACCAGACCGTCCGGCAATTCATGTACGCATCCGCCAAGCACGGAAAGGAGCGCTGCCGTCGTTTGCAAACGGTCGGATTCTTTCAGCCGCAGCCGCGCTGCATTTTCAACCTGCGTTTCCCCGCTGCAAAGCGCGGCAAGACAGGAGACAACTGGGATGAGATCCGGAACCGGCCCTGCGTCCAGCGTGATTCCATGCAGATTTCCGCGTCGCACGATAACGGCATGCTCAGAGATGGCTAACTTTGCGCCGAAACGTGTCAGAATTTCCGTAATAGCCCGGTCTGCCTGCAGCGATTCGGGATTCAGCCCCGTTACAGTCACGCCCGCCTCCGACAGCGCGCCCATGCACAGGAAAAACGCCGCGTTTGACCAGTCTCCCTCGACCGTCTGCACAGAAGGCGCCGCATAGCGCTGCTCACCGCCGATCTGCCAGACCGGCCCGTCCCTTTTTATAAGAATTCCCGCTTCCGCAAGCGCCTGCTCCGTCATGGCGACGTACCGCGCCGATTGGAGCGCGCCCGTGACCGTCAGCGTGCTGTTTCCGCTCAGAAGCGGCAGCGCAAACAAAAGCCCGGAAATAAACTGCGAGGAAACATTGCCGGGCAGGGAATAGTCTCCTGCGGTCAACTGCCCGTCCGTATGCAGGACAGACCCGTCCTGCTGCAGCCGCATGCCGTGCATCTCCAAAGCCTCCCACAGCGGGGACAGAGGACGTGCCGGGAGCCTCCCGTGCATCTGAATTTCTGCCCGAATGCCAAGTGCCCCAAGCACTGGAAGTAGAAACCGCAGTGTCGATCCGCTTTCGCCTACATCTAGCCGCGCCTGCGCTGGGCAAACGCTGACCGGTGAAATAAGAAGTCCGTCCGAAATTTTTTCGCATCGTGCGCCAAGCGCTTCCAGACACTGCATCGTCGCTTCAATATCCGCGCTGAAGCCGTCCAAAATCAAATGAGACGGCGATGCAGAGAGTGCTGCGCAGATCAGCATCCGGTGCGCCTGTGATTTGGAGGCGGGAATCCGAATCACACCTGTGCGCAAGCCGGGCAGTATCGTCCGCGTCATTGTGCACCTCCGGCCAGCAGCCAGTTTGAAATTTCGTCGGCCGGTGTTTTTCGGATTTCACAGTGTCCGACGGCTGTTGGAACGATCAGGCTGACCGATCCGCCGGAGGATTTTTTGTCGTGTAAAACTACGCCGAGCATCTGCTCTGCCGGATACGCACAATCGGTCGGAAGCCCGTACTGCCGCAGCAGGTCCAGCACCGTATCCCGCGTTTCGGTCGTGCAGAAGCCGAACTGCACCGCTGCCCGCACGATCATCGCCATACCGATGGCGACGGCAGAGCCGTGGCTGACGGCAAAGCTGCTGCAGGCCTCGATCCCATGGCCGAAGGTATGGCCGAGATTCAGAAGCTGCCGCTGGCCGCGGTCAAATTCATCCTGCGCGACGATATCGCGCTTCATCCGCACGCACGTTTCGATAATATGCTCCAGCTGCGCATGCGGCGGCGTGCAGTTCAATTCCTCGAAAAACGGTGCATTTCCAAGCACCGCGTATTTGATGACCTCCGCGCAGCCATCGTGGAAAATTTCGTCCGGCAGGGAATCCAGACAGTCCGGGTCGCAGAGCACGAGCCACGGCTGGTAAAACGTCCCGGCCAGATTTTTCCCGGCAGGCAGATCGATGGCCGTTTTGCCGCCGACGGAGGAATCGACCATGGCCAGCAGCGTCGTCGGGATCTGGATAAACCCGATCCCGCGCAGATAGGTAGAGGCCGCAAAGCCTGTCAGATCGCCTACTACGCCGCCGCCGAGCGCGACGACTGCGTCTGCCCTTGTCAGCCGGTTTTCACACAGCGCATTCAGAAGCGCCAGATACGTTTTCGCGCACTTGGAATTCTCTCCGTGCGGAAATACGAACCGGCATACGGAAAAACCGGATTCCGCGAGGCTTTTCTGTACTGTTTCGCCATACAAGGGCCATACAGAATCGTCCGAGACGAGCATGACCGTTCCCGCGTTCGTCACGCTGCGAACCAGTTCGCCGGCGCGGCGCAGCAGTCCGCGTTCAATCAAAATCTCATACTGCCGCGAGGCGGAGATAGAGACTGTCTTCATCGTCCATCGACCTCCTCCTTGCGCTTTTTTCCATCTTCCAACAGCTGCGTCAGCGCATCGGGGTCGTCTTCGGCAATCGCTGTCCGGTATTCCATCAGCCTGTCCATCAGGCAGTCCAGTTCATGGAGCATATTGTCGCGGTTTTCCAGGAACAGTTCCGACCACATCGGCGCGTTCAGCCACGCCACGCGGGTCATATCCTTGTAGCTTCCGGCAGAAAAGCCCTTGTGTGCCCTTGCCGTCGGACTTTTGATATATGCGTTCGAGACGAGATGCGCCATCTGTGAGGTAAAAGCGATCATTTCGTCATGCTTTTCAGCTGTCGTGACCGAGTAGCTGCCGAAGCCTGCCGGTCGCAGTAACTCCTGCACGCGGGAGAGCAGTTCAATGTTATCAAAAGCCGGCGGGACAATGACCATCGGTGCGTTGTGGTAAAGATTTGCGCGCGCGTGGCCGAAGCCGGAATACTGCGTGCCGGCCATTGGATGTCCGCCGAGATAGGTGAAGCGGTACTGTTCCGCCAGCGGGAATGCCGCCGCGCAGACCACGCGCTTCGTACCGCAGCAGTCGATCACGACCGGCTTGCGCCCAATGTGCGGCGCGGTTTCGCGCAGATACCCGATCGCAGCGAGTGGCCGAACGCATAGAAGCACCAGATCGCACGTTCCAATGTTCTCCATCGTAAGCGGCGCGTTCACCGCGTCCGCCAGCTGTGCAAAGGCCAGCATGCTTTCGTCCACATCATACCCGTACACCGTCCAGCCCGCGGCGTGATACGCCTTTGCAAATGAGCCTCCGATCAGGCCCAGACCCACGATCCCGACTGTCATTCCGCCACCGCCTCGCGCACTGCGCGCACCTTGCGGGCGACCTCTGCAAACTGCTCGCAGGTCAGAGACTGCGCACCGTCGCACAGGGCATGGATGGGGTCGTTGTGAACCTCGACGATCACGCCGTCGGCCCCGCAGGCGGCCGCCGCCAGCGTCATCGGCGGCACGAGCCGGTTGATACCCGTGGAGTGGCTGGGGTCAACGATGACCGGCAGATGCGACAGCTCGTGCAGCATCGGGACGGCTGCCAGATCGAGCGTGTTTCTGGTGTAATCGTCAAACGTGCGGATGCCGCGCTCGCAGAGAATGACATTGTCGTTGCCGCTGGCCATGATATATTCCGCGCTCATCAGCAGCTCCTTGAGCGTGTTGGCAAGCCCGCGCTTGAGCAGAATCGGTTTCTTGACCGTGCCCATCTCTTTCAGAAGATCGTAATTCTGCATGTTGCGCGCGCCGATCTGAATGACATCAACATTCTCAAACAGCGGCAGATGCTTAATATTCATAAGTTCTGTCACGATAGGCAGGCCCGTTTCCTGCTTGGCAATCTCAAGCAGGCGGATGCCCTCGCCGTGCAGCCCTTGGAAGTCATACGGAGACGTGCGCGGCTTGAACGCGCCGCCGCGCAGCAGCTGCGCGCCCGCAGCCTTGACGGCCTTTGCAACGTATACGATCTGCTCCTCCGATTCGACCGAGCACGGCCCTGCGATCATCGCAAAATGCCCGCCGCCGAATTTTGCATCCCCGACCGAAACCACGGTATCATCTGGGTGGAACTTACGGTTGCAGCATTTGAACGGGTCGGAAACGCGCTTGACGGAATCGACGATATCCAGACTTTCCAGAAGGGACATATCAATCCGGCTTGTATCGCCAACCAGCCCCAGAACGGTCTGATACTCGCCGAGCGAGGGGTGCACATCGATTTGCTGGTTCCGCAGCCAGGTAATGAGTTGATTCCGCTTTTCGTCCGGGACGTTGTGCTTCAATACGACAATCATGGTTTTGACCTCCAGTACAATAAAAAATGCGGCACAGTCAATTCTGTGCCGCATGCAAATTACCAACTCTTCTGCGCATCACAAATTGACCTTACTATCTGGCGACAGTAAAGTAATAATAGGACGCGAAAACAGAAGTGAACATGAGAAGACTCTCCTTATGAAAATCTGTGACAATCATAGCACGCTGGACGCTGCTTGTCAACCGGGCGGACGCGAAAAATGGGGAATCAGAGCGCTTCCGCCTCCGCGAGCCATAAGCTGCCCGACGCGTCCGACGGCATACGCCAGTCGCCTCTGGGGCTGAGCGTCACGGAGCCGACCTTCGGCCCGTCCGGGATGCACGAGCGCTTGAACTGCTGCTGGAAGAACCGGCGGCAGAATATCTTCAGCCAATGCAGAATCACTGCGTCTGAATACTTACCGCCATACGCGTATTTCGCCATCCGGAACAACTTACGCGGACGGGAGCCGAAGCGCAGCAGGTGATATAGGAAAAAGTCATGCAGTTCATACGGGCCGACGAGATCCTCTGTCTTCTGCGCGATTTGCCCATTTTCATCCGCAGGCAGAAGTTCCGGCGAAACGGGCGTATCGAGAATATCCAGAAGAACCTCCCGTAGTGAGGGCGCGCTGCTTCCGGCCTCGTACTGCACGATGTACCGCACCAGCGTTTTGGGAACCGAGCAGTTGACCGCATACATGGACATGTGATCGCCGTTATACGTCGCCCAGCCGAGCGCAAGCTCGGAAAGATCGCCCGTGCCGATGACCAGCCCGCCGGACTGGTTTGCAATGTCCATCAGAACCTGCGTGCGCTCGCGTGCCTGGCAGTTTTCGTATGTGACATCATGCACGGATTCGTCGTGGCCGATGTCCGCGAAATGCTGCCGGACGGAGGCCGTGATATTGACCTCCCGCACGCTGACGCCAAGCTCCTCGCAGAGCTTGACCGCGTTGGATTTCGTCCGCTTCGTCGTGCCGAAGCACGGCATGGTGACGCACAGAATTTCTTTCCGGCTGCGCCCGGCCAGATCAAATGCGCGTACGCACACCAGCAGTGCCAGTGTGCTGTCCAATCCGCCGGAAATACCGAGCACGACCGTTTTCGCGTGCGTATGCTCCAGCCGCTTTTTGAGTCCCTGCGACTGGATGCGCAGAATCGCTTCCGCGCGGGCACGCAGCTGCTCGTCATACGGCGGAACAAACGGGTTGGGCGCGATGTGCCGCGTCAGCACAGTCTCGCGCAGCGGCTGGTCAAAGGGAACAACCTGAAGGCCGGGGACAGAGTCATAACTCGTCGTGCGGTGCCGCTCGTGCATGAGCCGCTGCACGTCGATCTCGGAAACCGTCAGCGAAGCGTCCGCAAACGGCTCGTTTTCCGCCAGGACCGTCCCGTTTTCCGCGATCAGATGGTGCCGCGAGAAGACCATGTCCTGCGTCGATTCCGTCGGCGACGCGCTGCAGTAGACATAGCCGCAGGCCAGCCGCGCCGACGTTGCGCTGACCAGCATCCGGCGGTAATCCGCCTTGCCGATCACCTCGTCGGAGGCAGAGAGGTTCAGAATGATCGCCGCACCGCCTGCACAGAGCCGGGTAGAAGGCGGGCAGGGGATCCAGAGATCCTCGCAGAGTTCCACGCCGAAGGTATAATCCTGCATGCCGGAGCAGCAGAACAAAAGGGCTGTTCCGAACGGCACGTTCTGGCCGCAGAGAGGGATTGTATAGGCCTTTCCTTCCAGCGTTTTCGCGGAGGAAAACTGCCGCAGTTCATAGAATTCACCGTAATTTGGCAGATGCGTCTTCGGCACGACGCCGAGCAGCTGTCCCGCGTGGATGACCGCTGCGCAGTTATAGAGTTTTCCGCCGAAGCGCAGCGGAAGCCCGACTGCCGTGACTGGGTAAAGGCCCTTCGACGCCTCCACAATCTGCGCCAGCGCAGGTTCGACCGCGCCGAGCAGGCAGTCAGAGAAAAACAGATCGCCGCAGGTGTAGCCCGTCAGGCAAAGTTCCGGCAGCGTCAGCAGATTCACGCCCGCCGCGTCCGCCTCACGCATCCGCGCAAGGATTTGCTCCGTATTGTACTGCACATCCGCGACCACGACATCGACTGTCCCTGCCGCAACTTTGATAAAACCATCTTTCATGGAACTGCTCTCCTGATATCGTATTTGGTTTGACACTATATACGATACACGGTTTTCTCAGATTTATCAAGAATAAAAACCGCAGTCGATCTACGCTTTCCAGACGTTTGCAACTGAAAAGCTGATGCGGATCCGGCCATTTGCTTCCGCAAACGTCACCATGTCAGCCAGCCGGAACAATTCGGATAGACGGTTCCGGATGCTGTCGTTCAGAATGCTGACGGGGAGCGAAAATTCCACATAGATGAGCGCGTTCTGCTCCCGCAGTTCCGGACTGTCTGCGTGCATCGGCGTCCGAAGCGTTTTGGCAATCGCCGCAGCATGTGCGCGAAGCTGATTATATATCGTGACCTTTTCGGGTATCTGTTCTGTTCCGCGGAACGCTTCATTTTTTGCGGCCATTACCGCAGCCATATCCTGAATATTCATCGACATTCGTATATCCTCCTTTGTTCGTTTGCCTTATGGGCTTGTTTTTTATTCTGCTGCAAAATCAGATTTGTCCCGTACGGTTTTAAAATTGTTTAAAAATGCTTTCAAAGTAATTTAAGCGTGTTTTCTAAACTAGCAGTGTTCAGGCCGGAAGACACACTTCGTGAAAAAAGATGACAGGATTACAGGAGAGAATGAAACGGCAAGCATGAAAAACAAGTATCAAATGCTGGCGGGAAATACCGTGAAGCTGGGCCTTGGCACGTTCGATTCCAAGCTTCTTGTGTTTCTCATGGTTCGGTTTTATACAGAATTTCTTTCACCTGCGGATTACGGCACAGCCGATCTTATTACGCAGACGGCACAGCGGCCGCTGGTGCGCACAGATTACATTTAGGGGCAAGACCCGTTATCTTGGCTCCTTTGAAAACAAAGCAGACGCAGTTGCTGCACGCCGAAACGCTGAGCAGATGTTCGATGTGTTTCTCGCACAGTATTACGCTGCGCAGAACTGCACGACCTGACACCCTGTAAGTGCCTCATTTTTGCGGGAATATACGAAGGGACATGACGAGCCAAATCGGCGGTCATGTCTCTTTTCTTCCAATTTGCAAACGGATTAACATGCAAAGGAAAGAGGTTCGAGTTTTTTGTTCCTTTAGGCTGGCTTTAGGTGGACCTGTTATGCTGGGCACATAAAGGAGGAATGCCCACATGACAGAAGCTGTTCAATCCTGCTTTGCACGCTGCGAAAAAAAGTATATGCTTACGCGGTCACAGTGCGACGCGCTCATGGCACGCATTGGCGCGCATCTGAAGGAGGATCGTTATCCGATCTATACGATTTGCAATATTTACTATGATGCCGACGATTACCGCCTCATCCGTGCATCGCTTGAAAAGCCGGTCTATACGGAAAAGCTGCGGGTGCGCAGCTATGGTGTACCGGGTGAAACAGACAGCGTCTTTGTAGAACTGAAAAAGAAGTTCGACGGGGTGGTCTACAAGCGCCGCGTCACAGCGGAACTGCCGCTTGTCGAGCCGCTTTTGTCTGGGCTTTTGGACAACGACGCGTTCGGTCAAATCGGACGGGAGATCGAATGGTTCCAGCGCTGCAACCGGACCGTGCCGAAGGTCTTTATCGGCTACGACCGCGAGGCCTTCGCAGGACTCGATGACCCGGAACTTCGCGTGACGTTCGACACCAGACTCCGCTGGCGTGAAACAAAACTTGATCTTTCTTACGGCGATCATGGGCGGTTTCTGCTGCCGGAGGATGCAGTTCTGATGGAGGTCAAGCTGTCCAGCGCTTGCCCACTGTGGCTGAGCCGTGCACTTTCAGATTTGTCCATTTATCCAACGTCGTTTTCTAAATACGGCGAATGTTACCGCACTTGTCTGCTTCCCGCCATACAGCAGGCCCGAAAGGAGGCTGCGTTCTGTGCTTGATTCGGTCATTACAACTGAAATTACATTGAAAATTTTTTTGCTGTGTTCGGCAGCCTCTGTGCTGCTCGGCATTGCTGCGGCCTTTGTCATGACAAGAAACAGCTGCAGTTCACAGAGTTTCTGCATCACGATTGCGCTGCTGCCGCTGGCCGTTCAGATGGTCATCATGTTGGTGAACGGGAATCTTGGCGCAGGCGTCGCCGTTGCAGGTGCGTTCAGCCTGGTTCGGTTCCGTTCTGTGTCCGGAAGCGCGCAGGAGATCGCGGCAATTTTTTTTGCCATGACGCTGGGGCTGGCAACAGGCATGGGTTATCTCGGTCTGGCGGCGCTGTTCTTTTTCATCTTTGCAGCGTCCATGCTGCTGCTTTCTGCGCTGAAATTTGGAAAGGGCGATGAGGCGGAGCGTGTGTTGAAGATCACCATTCCGGAAAACCTCAACTATGAAGGCCTGTTCTCTGACGTGTTCAGCCAGTATCTGTCTTCCTGCTCGCTTGAGCAGATCAAAACCACCAACATGGGGACACTCTATGAACTGCAGTACCGCGTCGTATTTCGGCAGACACAGCCGCCTAAGGCGTTTTTCGACGAACTGCGCTGCCGCAACGGAAATCTCAACATTTCCTGTTCGCGGATGTCAGAAAAAGAGATGCTCTGACGCTTGCGGGCTGCGGAAAACGCTTGTATAATCAAAATAAAAGGGAGGTGCGGCAGTATGCGGCTGTTGCTTGCAGAGGATGAAGCGGATTTGGCTGAGGCACTCGGTGTGTTTTTTGAGAAAAATCATTTTTCAGTCGATATTGTCCATGATGGACGCACGGCATGTGAATACGCTGAGTCAAGCGTCTATGACGTAATCATTCTCGACGTCATGATGCCGTATATGGACGGCTTTACGGCGCTGCGCCGGATGCGTGCAGATGGAAACAAAACCCCAATCATGATGCTGACGGCCAGAGGAGAGACGCGCGACCGCATTGAGGGATTCGATTCCGGCGCGGATGATTACCTCCCGAAGCCGTTCGACCCGGACGAACTGCTCGTCCGCGTTCGGGCGATGCTTCGCAGGAGCGATACTTACCGGCCTAGCATCCTGTCCTTCGGAGATCTGACACTTGACCCGGCAACGGGCGATCTTTCCTGCGGCAGCAGCCGCGTCCGTCTGAGCGGGCGGGAATTTCAGCTGATGGAGTTGCTTATGCGTTCGCCAGGAATGCTTTTTTCCGCTGAATATCTTATGGAAAAGGTCTGGGGATGGGACAGTGAGGCAGAGATCAATGTGATCTGGGTCAATATCTCGAACCTCCGGAAAAAAATCAGAGCCCTCGGTTCGCACACGCAGATCAGCGCCAGCAGGGGGCTGGGGTATCTATTGGAGGCCGGAGCATGATCCAGCGTCTGCGCAAACGGTTCATTCGTATTGCGATGCTTTCGGTTGCGCTGGTGCTTCTGGCGCTGACGCTAATCGTGAATATCGCCAATTTTGTATCCACGAACCGGGATATCAATGAAATGCTCGACCTCATTTATGAGGGGCCGGATCCCGGCACACCTGCAGAAAAGCCGCAAACCGGCCCGGAAACGGGGCGGCCTATGCTGCCGCAGGAGCCGCCGAAGGGGCCGTTCAATCAGGAAACGCCGTATTCTATGCGCTATTTTACCCTGACGCTTGATGCGGACGGGACGGTAGCGGACGGAGATTTCACGCACATTGCCTCCGTGACGCAGCAAAGCGCCATCGCGTATGCAGCTGCCGCGCTGCGTCACGGCAATGGCTACGGCTTCTATTCCTTCAGCTGCAAATTCCTTGTGACTGCGCAGGAAAACGGGCAGTATCTTGCAATTTTCCTCGACTGCTATCAGCAGCTGCGCGCCGTGCGGATGCTGGCGGTCTGGTCAGGCGTTTCCTATGCGGTCTGCATCGCGCTCGTGTATGTGCTGGTGGTGCTGCTTTCACGTCGCGCCATTGACCCGGTCGTGCAAGCGTCCGAGCGGCAGAAGCAGTTCATCACGGACGCCGGACATGAACTCAAAACGCCCATCACCGTGATCGGAACCAGCCTGAAAGTGCTGGAAATGGAGGTCGGAAAGCAGAAATGGATCGACAAGGCTCGTGTGCAGACCGAAAAGCTGCGTGAACTTGTGCAGGCGCTCATCACGCTCTGTAAGTACGACGAACAGACAACGCTGCTGCATCCGCAGCCGTTCAATGTTGATGAAGCTGTTCGAGATACGGTTGAGTCGTTTGCAGAACTTGCGCAGGCCAAGGACTGTTCTCTGGATATTTCTTCGCTGCCGGAACTGATTTTCTGCGGTGACGAGGCGGCAGTACGGCAACTTGTGTCGATCCTGCTTGATAACGCTGTAAAATACGCGGTGCCGGATACCGTGATCCATGTTTCGCTCGAGCCGCTCCGGCGCGGTGTTCAGCTGGCAGTGGAAAACGACTATGTCCAGCCTATAGACGTGCCGCTTGATCGGCTGTTTGACCGCTTTTACCGCCCGGACGCCTCCCGCACCGCCGCGACCGGTGGCTTTGGAATCGGACTCTCCATCGCCAAGAGCATTGCCGAGGCGCATCACGGAACTATCTGTGCCAGCACGAAGGAGAATCGGATTACGTTTACAGCAGAATTGAAATAGTCACAGAGCAAAATCCGATGCGTTTGCATCGGATTTTGACGCTTTCTGGAAGACTGAACCTTGACGTCACAGGAATTTCTGGCTATACTATTAATTCAGAGATTAAGATCCGCTATAAAGGAGGATCCGTTTATGCGGAAGATAAAAAAGCTGTCAACCGCGTTTTTTGTGCTTGTTTTATTTCTTACATTGTCTGCACCGGCGATGGCCGCTGCGGCGATTGATACGACACACCCTGTCAGCCTGACGATCAGCTACCAACAGGACGGAAAACCGATTCCCGGCGTGCCGTTTGCGCTTTACCGTGTGGCGGATGTCAACGCGTATGCAGAGTTTACGCTGAGCGGCGATTTCAAAAACTATCCCGTCAGACTAGACGGACTGGACAGTGCGGCATGGCGCGCACTTGCGGAAACACTGGCTGCCTATGTCCAGCGCGACCGGCTGACGCCCCTGGACAGCGGCGTGACCGACCGAAACGGAGAACTGACCTTCCCAACGAATGGAAAGACGCTCCTCCCTGGGCTGTATCTCGTGATCGGCCAGACATTCTCTGATGGAAGTTTCGTATATACAACAGAACCGTTTCTTATCTGTCTGCCGAATCTGGACGAGAAGACTGATACATGGCAGTATGATGTGACGGTTTCACCGAAGCACACGCGCACGCCTATCCCTGTGGCACCGCCCGATGATACGGATAAGCGCAAAGTTTTGAAGGTCTGGAACGATGCGGGACAGGAGCATGACCGTCCGAAAAAAATCACGGTCCAGCTGCTGAAAAACGGCGAAGTTTACGATACTGTGATCCTCAATGAACGCAACAGCTGGCGCTATATTTGGAATGACCTTCCGAAATATGACAAAAACGGGCTACCCATTGAATGGCGCGTTGTTGAACTGACACCGGAGGGATATACCGTCTCTATTACGCAGGAATCGGGAACCTTTGTTGTGACCAATACGCCGAAGCAGCCGTCCGTAATGCCGCCTACAGATCAGCCGAAGGAGCCGACGCTTCCGCAGACCGGCGAACTCTGGTGGCCCGTTCCCGTCCTTGCCGCTGCAGGTCTCCTGCTGATTGCGGCAGGTGCTGGAAAAAAACGAAAGGCGTAACAAATTGCCGCACAGTTCAAATGAACCGTGCGGCAATTCTTCCTTCTTTGAGGATTTTTATGACGTCTTTCGGAGAAGGTATTCAGATTCTCTGTGGCAATTTACTGCAGGCCTTTACCGGATCTGACCTTATCGAACTCCGCCTCAATCTGCGTGTCAGGCTCTGCTGTGAACAGGGAGACGACGACGATCACAATCACACTGAAGACGAATGCAGGCAGAAGTTCATAGATTCCGAACAGACCGCCGAGGGGTTTCAGGACAAGCTTCCAGAAGAAGACCATTACGCCGCCGGCAATCATACCGGCAACTGCACCCTGATAGGTTGTGCGTTTCCAGAACAGGCACAGGAGCATAAGCGGGCCGAAAGCCGCGCCAAAGCCTGCCCATGCAAACGACGTAATACCGAAGATTGTGGAGTTGGAATTCCACGCGATTGCCATAGCAACGATGGTGATGAGCACCAGTGTGATGCGTGAGCACCACATGACCTGCTTCTCTGTCGCATTCTTCTTGAACACGCCGCGATAGAGATTCTGACTGACGGCGCTGGCCGAGATCAGCAGATACGAGTCAGAGGAAGAAATCGCAGCAGCCAGCACGCCTGCGCAGGCAAAGCCTGCAAGGATCGGTGGTAAATAGGACGTTGCTGCGTCGATGAAAATATTCTCTGCGTCGTTGTTGGACAGATAATCAAGCCCCGCGACACTGCGGCCAACAACGCCAATAAACACGGCGGCGGCCATGGAAATCACGACCCAGATGATTGCCACGCGGCGGGAACGGCCCAATTCATGCTCGGAGCGGATACCCATGAACCGCAGAAGAACCTGCGGCATGCCGAAATAGCCAAGCCCCCATGCAAGGCAGGATGCGATGGACAGCGCACCATAGGGCTGGCTTGCGCCGAAGACATTGACTTCTGCAGTAGAGGGCGTTGCTGTGCGCACCATGGAGAAGAAGCCGTCAATGCTCTTTGCGTTCTCAATGACGGTGTTCAGGCCGCCGGCTGAGACGACGGACAGGACGAGAATGAGTACCAGCACCGTGACCATCACGACACCCTGCATGAAATCAGATGCGCTTTCGGCCAGATACCCGCCGAGGAAGGTGTAGACCAGAACGAACGCCGCAGCCACAATCATCATGCCGCCGTAAGAAAAGCCAAACAGGTTCGCAAACAGTTTGCCGCAGGTGGACAGGCACTGCGCGGCATAGACGCTGAAGAAAATGATGATAATGAGCGAGCAGATCGTCATGATGATCTTTTTCTTCTCATGGAAGCGGTTTGAGAAGAAATCCGGCAGCGTGAACGCGTTCACGGCGATGGAATACCGGCGCAGCCGTTTTGAGACGATCAGAAAGTTGAGATAGGTACCAATCGCAAGACCGATGCACGTCCAGCCTGCGTCAGCAAGGCCCGTCCAGTATGCAAGGCCGGGCAGACCCATCAGAAGGTAACCGGACATATCGGAGGCTTCGGCGCTGAATGCCGTGACCCACGGGCCAAGACTGCGCCCGCCAAGAAAATAGGACTCTGCGTTCTTATTCGCACGTCCGGCAAAATAAACGCCGATGCCGATAACCGCTGCCATATATAAAATCATGGCCAGCAGATGTTGTAAATTTGCTCCACTCATAAGTGCTTTCTCCTTTTCTTTTCCTTGACACATTACAAAATATCATGTATAATATCAAGCAATCTCATGATATGCGCGTATGATAGCACGTTAAAGTGGAAAAAGCAAGAGGTTTTTTAAATGGATACCAAGAAATATGAGGTTTTTGAAAAAACAGTGGAACTCTCCTCGCTGACGAAAGCTGCGCAGGAACTGGGACTCACGCAGTCCGGCGTCAGTCATATGCTTGCCTCCATGGAAGCGGAACTTCAGCTGCCGCTTCTGAAGCGCACCCGCACCGGTGCGCGGCTCACGCCGGAGGGCGAGCAGGTGATGCCATATATTCATGAAATCGTGCGGCAGGAAAGACTGCTGCGGCAAGCTGCAGCTGGCCTTCATACGCTCGTCACGGGCAAAATCCGCATCGGGACATTTACCAGCGTCGCCACACACTGGCTGCCCGCTATGATGATGCAGTTCCAAAAGGAGCATCCGCAGGTAGATTTCCAGCTTTTCAACGGAGATTATCACGATATCGACACATGGCTCGGGAATGGAAGCGTCGATCTTGCGTTTACAACGCTGCCTGCCCGCCCGGGCTGCCGGTGTACGCCGCTGTATGAAGATGCGTTGGCCGCTGTTCTGCCAAAGAATCACCCGCTGGCAGAACATCCGGTCTGCCGTGTCGAGGAACTGGCAAAGGAGCCGTTTATCTCGCTTCTGGAATCCTCCAACCACGATGTGCGCCGCGCGTTCAGCGCCGTCAGGGTCAAGCCGAACATCCGGTTCGAGACGAAGGATGACTATGCCGTCATTGCCATGGTTCGGCAAGGGCTTGGCGTGAGCATTATGCCGTCGCTGCTGCTGCGTGGAAATACTGACGGTGTGGAGATCCGCACTATTGATCCCCCAGCTAGCCGTACTATCGCCCTCGCCGCTGCGACAGATGCCCCGGCTGCAACCCGATTTGCGGAGTTTGCAGCCCGATGGGTCAAAGAGAACACATAAAAATCGGGGCCGCTGCAAACCGCAGCGGCCCTGAAAATTTATTTCCGGCTCAACCGGTTTTCCATATAGTTGTGTGCGGCGGTTTCAAATTCATCAACGAGAGGCGGAAGGTTTGCTTCGCCGTATTTGCGCTCGAGCGCGGTTTTGAGAATCAGGTCAGCCAGTTTCGGGTTTTTAGGAAGCAGACAGCCGTGGGAATAGGATGCAAAAACGTTTTTGTAGTGTGCACCTTCCGTTCCGTCCTCTCCGTTGTTGCCATAGCCTTCGAGTATTTTGCCGAGCGGCTTTACACCGGAACCGAGATACGTCTTGCCGGAGTGGTTTTCAAAGCCGACGATTTTGCAGTCTGCTTCTTCACAGGTGAACATATAATTGCCGATCATGCGCTGCTCGGAGCCGACGGTGTAAAGATCAAGCGCGCCGGTAAAGTCACACTGTTTGCCGTCCCATGTTTTATAGTACTGGCCCAGCATCTGATATCCGCCGCAGATAGCGAGCACAGGGATGCCGTCTTCGATGGCGGCCTTAAGTTCGGCGGTCTTCTCGCCCTTGAGATCGTGCATCAGAATCTCCTGCTCAAAGTCTTGCCCGCCGCCGATAAAAATCAGGTCGCAGTCCTTTGCAATGAATTTCGTCCCGATAGGAACAGGGAAAACATTAGCCTGCATGCCGCGCCATTCCAGCCGCCGCTGCATACAAAGAACGTTTCCGCGGTCGCCGTAGAGATTCAGAACGTCGGGATATAAATGATAGATGTTCAGTTCCATAGCTTACTCCCAGAATTGCTTGTAGCCATACGTTTTGCTGATCGTGCTGCGCAGAGCCAGCATGGCCGTGTACGTCGGCATGACGAAGACCGGCAGCTTGTGCGCCGTCGCCTCTTCCATCAGCTTTCCGTAGTCCTTCTGCACATGCAGCTTCTCCTTCGGGAATCCGGCGTAGAGGAAGCGCAGTGCCATATCCTCTGCTCGCGTGCCGGACAGATAAGCCTCTGCAAGCGTATCGCCCATCTCGGTCAGGCGCTCAAAAGCCACGTCCCAGATCCAACTGACATCGCGGCCATCTTGCGTCCGGTCGTTGAGACATGCGGCAAAGACGAACGGCGCCCTGCGCTGCGTCAGGAAACGCAGCACCTGGTTGCAGCCTGCCGGATTTTTGATCAGGATCATGCGCACGTCTGTGCCGCCAATCTCAAACTTCTCCATGCGCCCGAAACCACAGGCAAAGCGTGACAGCGACTGCGCCGCTCTTGAAAGATCCAGCCCCATGGCTTTAGCCGCCGCCATAGCCGCACAGGCATTATAGATATTGTATCCGCCCGGGAGATTGACTGTCGCGGGAATCTCTGTTTCGCCGTCGCGGAAGACAACCTCGGAGTGCTCCTCGTCGCTCAAAACAACCTTGCTGACGCAAATATCCGGCCTCGGACGGGCGTAGCCGCAGCGTGGGCAGCGATAACCGCCCAGATGGCCGTAGGTCACGAAGTCGTATTCGTATTCGCTCTTGCATTTGATGCAGTATGGCGCGTCGGAAAGTTCCGAAACCTGCGTTTCATAGAGCGGCGTGTTGATACCATAGAAAATAACGTGGTTTGGCACGTCGTTGTGAAGACTCGTAATGAGCGAATCGTCTGCATTCAGACACAAAACGGCGTTCGGGCTGTTCTGCGCGCCGATGCGCAGCTTTCCGAGCGTATGCGTGACCTCGCCGTAGCGGTCAAGCTGGTCGCGGAAGATGTTCGTGTATACGATCACCTTTGCATCAACGTACTTGCTGATGAATTTCAGCGCCGCTTCGTCCGCCTCGATGAGCGCATGCAAATATTTGCAGCGGCCTGTGAGCGTGGAGTGGACGGCGAATTCCGCCGTGACGCCGGACAGGAGGTTCGCGCCGGATTTGTTTGCAAAGTAAGAGATTCCAGCGTCCTGCCACGACTGCTCGATCATACGCGAGGTCGTGGTTTTTCCGTTGGTGCCCGTGACGATCACAGTCGTCACGTTCTTTGCAAGTTCACCCAGCAGGTTTGGGCAGAGTTTGAGCGCCACACGCCCGGGAAAATCCGTGCCGCCTCTGCCCAGCAAGCGGATCAGGGCCCGGCAGAGCTTGCAAGCAAGCACTGCGATCATTACTCGTAATTTCATGCCACACTTATATCATATTTTTTCGCAAAACTCAACTGGTTACGAAAGATTTACAAAATTGTACTTGTATTGGTTGTCATAATCTGATATAATGCTGTCGAATTGTTTTGAAAACACACCGTTCCAGTCAGAGAACGCGAAAAAGGAGTCTGTAAAACCATGCGAAAGGGAAGAAAATTTCTGTGCCTGCTGCTGTGTGCCGTGCTGCTTCTGTCCATGAGCGCTGCTGCGCTTGGTGCGAACAACAAATACAGCAGCTGGTTCCAAACAAACTATGATGAGATCAACAAGCTTGGTCTGATGCCGGAGTCGTTCAATGGTCTTGACTTGACAAAGAACATCACACGCGGCGAGATGTGTGAACTGGCCGTTTATGCGTTTGAAAAGGCCACCGGCAACGACATCGATATGTCAAACGAAACCTTCAGCGGCTTTACGGATACGTCGGACCAAAACATCATTAAGGCGCATCTGTACGGCATTGTCAACGGCTATGAGGACGGCTCGTTCCGCCCAAATCAGCTTCTGACGCGGCAGGAGTTTTTCAAACTCATCGAGAACTTCTGCACGGCTGCGGCATTTTCTCCCAAGGCGACCGACGGTGCACTGAGCGGATTTGCTGATGCTGGTTCGATTTCTGCATGGGCAAAGGAAGCCGCGCAGATCTGCGTAAGCTATTCCTATGTACAGGGCACAAAGCTTGGAAATGGTACTTATCTGAACCCTAAGAGCAACGCCAGTCGGCAGGAAGCCATGACGATGTTCCTGCGCTGCTATAAGACCATCCAGTGGTTCTACGATGAAAACGTCAAGAGCGCGACGGTCGTTGTTGACCAGATCAATCTGAACGTCACCGTCACGAACATCAGCAAGACCATGTACGTCTGCCAGACGGGTTATATCAACGTCCGCGATTCCTGGACGACTGGCAGTACGAAGGTCGGCGAGTTGAGTTATAACGCTGCCGTCACCGTCACCGGCATCACGACTACGACCTCCGACGGCCACCAGTGGTACCGCATCAAGTATAACGGCATCACGGCCTACGTCCGTGCGGATTTGCTCTCGGACGAGAAGGACAGTACCGTCACACCGGGCAGCGGCTCCGGTTCCGGCAGCGGAGGAACCGTCTCCGGTTCCGGTAAGGCGAGCGAGATTGCGAATTTTGCCATGGGCTTCGTTGGCTACAGCTATGTCTGGGGCGGCTCGAGTCCGTCAACTGGCTTTGACTGCTCTGGCCTCATGTACTATGTCCTGACGCAGTACGGATACTCCATGAAGCGCGTTGCCAACGACCAGATGACGCAGGGTACTTATGTTTCCCGCAGCGACCTGCAGGTCGGCGACCTCGTCTTCTTCGGCTACAGTGGTTATGCGAACCACGTCGGCATGTATATCGGCGGCGGCAACTTCGTTCACGCTTCTACGCCGTCCACGGGCGTCCGCGTCAATTCGCTTGACGAATCGTATTACAAGACCCGCTTCCTGTGCGGGCGGCGCATCATCTGACGATCAAATCATGACATACCGGCCCCCGGTCTGCTAAAAAAGCGCCGGGGGCTGCGCATATCAAAAGGAGAATGTATGGAGCGAAATGAATTGGTGCTTCTGCGCCTGTCTAATCAGTATCTGTTGCATGCGGGGGAGCGGATGAGAGTGCTTCGCGCCATGAACGGCTTTCAGGCGCAGTTCCTTTCCAACGCACTGCACGCCATGCGGCTGCGCTGCGCAGCGTATGACAATGCGCATGCGGCTGACGGCCTCGTGAAAGGCTGGACACTTCGCGGCACAATGCACATCTTTGCCGAAGCCGACCTTCCGCTGTTCCTGCACAGCGGCTGCCAGTATCGGAGCCGGGATTGGACGCTCCCATCCTTCTGGAACCAGCGCCCGGATTGGGCACTTACGCCGCAGCGGCAAGCATATTTTTCAGACCTGATTGTCGATGCGCTCGCACAGGGGCCGCTGACACGGGAGTCGCTGAAAGACCGCTGCCGCGCTGCCGGAATGACGCAGGCGGAGGAGGACAGTATGTTCCATCCCTGGGGCGGAGGGATACGCGAACTTTGCGAACGCGGATTCCTCTGCGGTATGGTCAGCGAGGAAAAGGCGTTCCGCCTCTGCCCTGCGTTTACGCCGATGGAGGAGTGGGATGCGCTGCTGGAGCAGACACGCCGGTATTTTACGAATTACGGCCCGGCCTCCATCCGGGACGCAGCCTATTATTTCGATACCTCGCAGGCGGAGATCAAAAAGCGGCTGGCCCGGCTTCCCGTGGAAGTAGCCGAATGCGAGGGACAGCGGCTTTTCAGCCTGCATTCCGGCAGAATGCCGGAGCAGGCGATTCCGGACTGCTTGCTGCTGGCAGGCTTCGACCCGCTGGTGCTGGGCTATGAGAAAAAGCAGAGTATATTTCTTCCGCAGGAGTATCTGCGCGGCATTTTCAGCCTGTCCGGCATTGTCATGCCGCCGGTGCTGCTGCACGGCAGCGCGGCGGGCCGCTGGAAGCGCAGCGGAAAGCGTCTGTTCGTCACGCAGTTCCGACCGTTTTCGCGGGAGGAACGCGGCTTTGTGGAGACAGCCGCGGCGCAGCTTTGGGGCGAAGCCGTACAGCCTGTCTTTCAGGACGCATAATCGACCTTTTCAAACCGAAAAATCCATGCTATACTTTTCTTGTCCCTCATACGCTTGTATGGGGTGATTATATGAAAAAATGGGTAGAGATCATGATGCCGGTCATGCTGTTTGCGACCGTTCTGTATTTCTGCGTCTTCGCCGTTCTGACACATCGAAGCGCGCAGACGGCGGCCATGCAGCCCGGCAGCACGACCGTCGTGCTCGACGCAGGGCACGGCGGGGAGGACGGCGGCGCGACCGGCGTTTCCGGCACGTCGGAGGCGGCGCTGAATCTGGATATTTCGCTGCGCCTGCGCGACCTTCTGCGCCTGTGCGGCGTGCGGGTCAGCATGATCCGCGAGACTGATACGGCTGTCTATTCAGACGGCTGCCGCACGATCTCGGAGAAGAAAGTTTCGGACATCAAAAACCGGACCGAGACGGTGAACCAGACGGAAAACGCGCTGCTTCTGAGCGTGCACCAGAACTTCTTCACCGAGGGCAAGTACCACGGCGCACAGGTCTTCTACGCGAAAACGCCCGGCAGTCAGACGCTGGCCGAGCAGCTGCAGGCCAATCTGGCCCTGGGCCTCGAGCCGGGCAACCGCCGGCAGTGCAAAAAATCGGACGGCGTGTATCTCATGGAGCATATCGGCTGCACCGGCGTGCTGGTCGAATGCGGATTTTTATCCAATTACGAGGAAGAACAGCGGCTCTTGCAGCCGGAGTATCAGAAAAAGCTGGCCGCCGTGATCGCGGGAACGCTGTCCGTGTGGCTCTCAGAGGAGCATCCGAATGAAATCTAAAACCGTTTTTGTCTGCAAGCAATGCGGCAACGAAACGCCGCGCTGGCAGGGCCAGTGCCCCGCCTGCGGGGCATGGAACTCCATTGTGGAGTTCGAGGATAAAAAAATGCCTGCCGCGAAGGCGGCAGGCCGCGCCGGTATCGCGCGCGCCGTCCCGAAAAAGCTCAAAGAGGTGACAGGGGAGCAGGAGATCCGCTTCTCCACCGGCATGCAGGAACTTGACCGCGTGCTGGGCGGCGGCGGTGTACGCGGGTCGCTGATTCTGGTGGGCGGTGCGCCCGGCATCGGCAAATCGACGCTGCTTTTGCAGATCTGCGCGTATCTTGGAAAAACGCTCCGCATCCTCTATGTCTCCGGCGAGGAATCGGAAAAACAGATCAAAATGCGTGCCGACCGGCTGCAGGTCGCGTCGGACGAATTATATATCCTCTCGGAGACGGATCTTTCCGAGATTTTGAGCGCCGTTGACGAGGTGCAGCCGGATATTCTCATTGCCGACTCCATCCAAACGCTTTACAACCCGGAAAGCACCTCTGCCCCCGGCAGCATTTCACAGGTCAAGGACTGCACGATGGCGCTCATGCAGCTGGCCAAGAGCAGCGGCGTGACCGTCTTCGTCGTCGGCCATGTCAATAAGGAGGGGGCGATCGCTGGCCCGAAGGTGCTCGAACACATGGTTGACTGTGAACTTTTTTTTGAGGGCGAGCACGCCAGCAGCTACCGCATTCTGCGCGCGGCTAAAAATCGCTTTGGCTCGACAAACGAGATCGGCGTGTTCGAGATGGAGGGCAGAGGACTGCTCGAGGTTCTGAACCCCTCGGAAATGCTGCTTGCCGGGCGGCCACTGAACGCACCCGGAACCTGCGTGGCTTGCGTGATGGAAGGCACGCGTCCGGTTCTTGCTGAAATTCAGGCGCTTGTCGCGCGGACGAACTTCAACGTGCCCCGCCGAACGGCGGACGGCTTTGATTTTAACCGGGCGAATCTGATGCTGGCAGTGCTTGAAAAGCGCGGCGGCATCAATCTCGGAATGTCGGATGCGTATGTAAACGTCATCGGCGGATTGCAGTTGGACGAGCCTGCTGCTGACCTTGCCCTCGTGCTTGCAGCCGCGTCTAGCTTCCGTGACAAGCCCATCGACCCGGCGACCGCGGCCATCGGCGAGGTCGGTCTGACAGGTGAGATTCGCGCCGTAACGGGCTTGCAGCAGCGCCTGTCCGAGGCGTCCCGTACAGGCTTTAAGACCTGCATTATCCCGCGCCACGGTACCGGCAATCTTACAGCGCCCGACGGCATGGAACTGCTGCGTGTGCGCAACATCCGCGAAGCAATCGAACTGGTTCTGTCTTAAATCAGAAAAGGAGAAATCGATATGGAAGTGCGTGAATTACTAAATGTGCTGCATATTGCTGAGCGCCTTAAGGACGAACTGCGCCACTGCGAGACAAGCAAGGGCCGACGTGAGAGCGTTGCCGAACACAGTTGGCGGCTTGCGCTGATGGCATTTTTTATGAAAGACGAGTTCCCGACGCTCAATATGGATAAGGTCATTAAAATGTGCCTGATCCACGATCTCGGCGAGTGCTTTACCGGCGATATCCCGACATTTATGAAGTCCGCAAGTGACGAAAAGAATGAGGATACTGCGCTTTTTGACTGGGTTGCGTCGCTTCCGCTCCCTTATGATACGGAACTGGCTGCGCTCTATACCGAGATGAGTGCGCGACAGACGGACGAAGCGAAACTTTATAAGGCGCTGGACAAGCTTGAGGCTGTCATCCAGCATAACGAGTCTGATATCCGATCGTGGGAGCCGCTGGAGTATGATCTCAACCGGACATACGCCTATGACGCTGTTGCGTTTTCTCCCTATCTGACGAAGCTGCGCGAGGCTGTCCGCGAGGATACGGAGGAAAAGATCAAAGCAGCGGAAAAATAAGCGGTTTATTGCAAAAAGTATTTGACACGGAGAAAAATCTCTGCTATAATTCATAAGCCGCATTAAAGAGGTCAGAAGCTGCTCCGGCACACCTCAAGAGCGAGTCTACGAAAGAAAAGGTAGGTGCAAACGAATATGCAGGCTATTATCGTTACCGGCGGTAAGCAGTACAACGTCAAGGAGGGCGATGTGATCTACATCGAGAAACTCGCGGCGGAGGCTGAATCTACCGTTACCTTCGATCAGGTTCTGGCAGTTGTAGATGGTGCTGACTCCAAGTTCGGTACCCCCACAGTTGCAGGTGCTAAGGTTGAGGCTAAGGTTCTGAAGAATGGCAAGGGCAAGAAGATTCGCGTCTTCAAGTACCGTTCCAAGAAGGACTCCAAGTCCCTCCAGGGCCACAGACAGCCGTACACCAAGGTGCAGATCGAAAAGATCGCGCTGTAATTTATGACGCGCGTCGAATTTTTCGATCACGAGGGCAGAATCAGCGGATTCTGCTGTTCGGGCCACAGCGGCTATGCAGAGGCGGAGAGCGACATTGTGTGCGCAGCCGTTTCTACAGCTGTCAAGCTTACAGAGTGCACGATCAATGATGTACTCGGTGAGCATGCCAAATGCAAGGTCAACGAGGACGAGGCCCGAATCACCCTGACCCTTCCTGCAGCGTGTGAAAGTGAAGAGGCTGTACAGGCAGTTCTCTCCGGCATGATGCTGACATTGTGCTCTCTGCGGGATGACTATCCTGATTATATCGAAGTTTTGGAGGTGCAAAACGATGCTTAATATGAGTTTCCAGTTCTTCGCACATAAGAAAGGCGGCGGCTCCACCAAGAACGGCCGTGATTCTGAATCGAAGAGACTCGGCGCCAAGCGCGCGGACGGTCAGTTCGTTCTGGCGGGCAACATCCTCGTTCGTCAGAGAGGCACGCACATTCATCCGGGCAACAACGTCGGTATCGGCAAGGACGATACGCTGTTCGCTCTGATCGACGGCAAGGTCAAGTTCGAGCGTATGGGCAAGGATCGCAAGATGTGCTCTGTCTACGCAGAACAGTAATTTGTTGTAAAAACCCCGAACGAGTCCCGTTCGGGGTTTTTTCTTAGGGAGGTGCGGCATGACATACTATCACGCTTCTCCGGCAGGCGGCCTGCAAGTTCTCGAACTGAGAAAGTCCCCGTATTTTGACAAGCCCACGCAGGTCTGCCTGACGTCTCTGCGCGCCATGGCGCTGTTCTACCTCATTCGGAACTATGAATACGCATACGGCTATACCCGACAGGGGAAGCTGTATTTTGACGAGCCCTTTCCGGACGCGCTGAAAAAACTCTACGCCGGAAAATCCGGCTGGCTCTATACCTGCGAAGAAGGGAACTATGAAAAAACGGAAATTCCGAACGAGTTCGTTTCATCGCAGCCCGTCCGCGTTCTTGACGCGGAATATATCCCGGACGCCTATGAAGCGTTCCTGCACGAGCAGGAGGCGGGCAATATCCTGCTGCTGGATTACGCGCATTTCGCATCTGACCCGGAAAAATTTGCAAAGAAGCGCGCCTGGCTGGAAAAAGCCATCTCCGAAGAGATTCGGAAGAAAGCAATCTGGAAAGCCCCGGATTCCGACTGCGCGCGTTATTATCGGGAGAACTATCCGGAAATCTGGGAACATACGCTGGAGGAAGTGATCTTTCATGGAAAACCGGAGAATTGAAACACAGCGGCTGATCCTAAAGCCAATCACACTGGAAGACGCGTCGGCGGTCTTTGTCTGGGCCAGCGACCCGGAGGTAAATCGGTATATGCCCTATCCGCTGCATAAAAGCATCGAGGATACGCGCGCGTGGATCGCGTCAATCACACCGGATATGCTGGAATTCGGGTTTTACCGCAAGGACAACGGACAGCTGATCGGCACAGGCGGCGTGGGCAAAAACGAAGACGGCGTGCATATGCTGGGCTACAACCTCCGGCACGACGCATGGGGACAGGGGTATGCGACAGAGGCGGCGCAGGCGATGCTTGCGTGGGCGTATCACAGCCTCGGCGTGCGGGATTTCACACTGGCTCACGCAGTTTTAAATACGGCATCCGGAAACGTTGCACGCAAGTGCGGCTTTCAGCTGACACATTACGGACAATACAGCCGCCTTGACGGCAGTGAAACGTTTGATGCAGCGTTTTACGAACTTCATCTGAAAGGAGACGAAGCATATGTTTATTGACAAAGTCAGAATCTCGGTCAAAGCTGGCGCGGGCGGCAGCGGCGCGGTGGCCTTCCACCGGGAAAAATATGTTGCGGCAGGCGGGCCGGATGGCGGAGACGGCGGCAACGGCGGTTCGATTGTTCTGCACGTTGACGATAACCTGTCCACGCTGATGGATTTCCGCTATAAGCGTAAGTATAGTGCGCCGAACGGCGAAAACGGGCAGGGAAAGCGCTGCCGCGGAAAGAACGGCGAAAATCTGATCATCAAGGTGCCCAGAGGCACCGTCGTGCGCGATCTGGCCACGAATGAGATTATCAAGGATATGTCCGATTCCGATGATTTCGTCCTCTGCAAGGGCGGCAGAGGCGGCTGGGGCAACCAACACTTTGCCACGCCCACCCGTCAGGTGCCGCGCTTTGCCAAGGCGGGCCTCCCGGGCGAGGAGCACGACGTCATTCTGGAACTCAAGTTGCTGGCCGATGTCGGCCTTGTCGGCTTCCCGAATGTCGGAAAATCAACACTCTTGTCCGTTACGTCCAACGCGCACCCCAAAATTGCAAATTACCACTTTACCACACTCTATCCGAACCTCGGCGTGATCTACGTTGCCGACGGTGTTTCGTTTGTCATGGCCGATATCCCCGGCATTATTGAGGGTGCAGCTGACGGCGTTGGCCTTGGCCACGATTTCCTGCGCCATATCGACCGCTGCCGCTTGCTCGTCCACATTGTCGATGTCTCCGGCAGCGAGGAGCGTGATCCGGTCGATGATTTTGAAAAGATCAACGAAGAACTTCGTCAGTATTCGCCAGACCTCGCGGCCCGCCCCATGATTGTCGCAGCGAACAAGGCGGACCTTCTGTCCCCGGACAGTGACAATCTGGACAGGCTCAAAGCGCATGTCGAGGCGCAAGGCTATGAATTTTATGTGATCTCCGCTGCCACAACGCAGGGTACGCGTGAACTTATGAAGACTATCGCTGGCAAGCTGGCTGCGCTCCCACCCGTTACGATCTACGAGCCGGAGTACGTCAAGCCTCTGGCAGAGGCAGGCGATGCAGATGAGTTGCAGATCGAGCACTATGACGATTTGTGGGTCGTGTCCGGCAAGTGGCTCCAGAAGCTTCTGAACGATATCAACTTCGACGATTATGAGTCCCGCATGTACTTCGACCGCCAACTCCGCAAAAGCGGCCTGTTCGACCGTCTGGAAGAGCAGGGGATTGAAGATGGAGATACCGTCAGTATCTACGATTTTGAATTTGACTACACGAAATAAACGAACAAAAACCCGCAGCCATTTGCTGCCCCCCTGACAGGGGTAACAACGGCGGTGGGGGATACCCGGCTGGTGTTTCAGGCA
>ERZ772875.429-NODE-429-length-49994-cov-6.391798_pt1 | contig 49994 bp, 41 predicted proteins | sample MGYA00580585_ERZ772875 | MGnify/ENA primary metagenome ERZ772875 (study PRJEB29015, sample SAMEA2737736) | human gut metagenome | biome: human gut; feature: human-associated habitat; material: faeces | place: China | collected 2012 ... | reverse complement strand
CAACAATTGCAAATAACTTTTTCATTGTGTGTCTAATTTTTAAGATTAATTAATTGATTATTATTATTGTATTTACTTCTCATCTCTCTTTCATTTCTGCGGAGAGACGGGGATTCGAACCCCGGATACGCTTTTGGCGTATACACGCTTTCCAGGCGTGCCTCTTCAACCACTCGAGCACCTCTCCTTTTTCCAATCAGCCGGAGGCTCCTTTCCACGTTTTTTATCCCCTTGCTGATTTCAGTCACAAATGTATTCTTTTTTTTCGTCTTACATAACATCAAGCCTGCAAAAGTTTACTTTTGAAGTCGAAATTAATAAACTTTAAAAACTTTTCTCCGCATTTGTGAAGACTTTTAAGGCATTTTCCGTAGTCTGAGAAGCGATGTCCGACAAGGGTATCCCATAAATGAAGGAAAGGCATTCTGCCACCTTCACCAGATTCGCACTTTCATTCCGCTTGCCACGATAGGGTACCGGAGCCAGATAAGGAGAATCGGTTTCGAGCACGACACGTTTCAAAGGCACCTCTTTCAGGACTTCCGGAAGACAGCTTTTTTTGAAAGTGACCACCCCGTTTATTCCCAGCATGAAGGATTCGAATTCCAGCAACCGCTCCACATCTTCTCCGGTTCCGGTAAAACTATGGAAAATTCCCCGCAACGCCGTATGTTTATAGCCGGACAACACTTCCAGCAGTTCCGGATAAGCTTCCCGGCAATGTATAATCAAGGGCAGGCCGTATTCTAAAGCCCACTTCACTTGTTCTTCAAACACCCACATCTGCTCCTTGCGGAACGTCTTGTCCCAATACAAGTCGATGCCGACCTCACCGATTCCATAAAAACGATGAGAAGAAGTCAGATAGCCTTTCACTTTTTCCAGCCGTTTCTTCCAGTTTTCATCCACCGAAGTGGGATGGAGGCCAATCATCGGATAACAACACTCGTGTGCATCACACAGCCGGAGCATTGCCTCCACCGTAGTGTCATCAATGTTAGGCATGAACAAGCGCGTCACACCTGCTTCGACCGCACGAATCACCGCAAGCTCACGATCCGCGTCAAACTCTTCCACATAAAGATGGGTATGGGTATCAATCAGGGCATTCATCTCTTTACAGTTTACGTTCCATTAAATGACAGACAAACTTTTTCAGTTCCTCTTTAAGAGACGGCTCCACACTCACCTTCTCCAGCAGCAACAGCCCTTCTTCATAATATGCATCAATGCGAGCCTGACAAAGTTCCGGCACTCCTACCTTATTATATAAAGCCGTCACAGACCGGATTTTTTCTTCCGGCGCATAATCCGTAGCATGAAGCCAGCCCAACAAAGTTTCTTTATCCTCATCCTTTGCCAAAGCCAAGGCGGTAATCAGCATAAAAGTCTTCTTATTGCAAAGGATATCACCTCCAATCTTCTTCCCGAACACAGCCGGATCACCATACACATCCAGAAAATCATCCTGCAACTGGAAAGCCAGCCCCATCTTGATACCAAAGTCATAGAGCAGCTGCGCATCCTCCTCCGAAGCACCTCCCAGTACAGCCCCAATCTTCAAGGCTGCCGCAAGCAGCACGGATGTCTTCAGGCGAATCATCCCGATATACTCGTCAACCGTCACATCCAGACGATGTTCAAATTCCATATCCCATTGCTGTCCTTCGCACACTTCCAGGGCAGTACGACCAAACACCTCCATCACGCGCCCCACACATTCAAGCGAACATTCCTTCATCATGAACTGATAAGCAAGAATCAGCATTGCATCTCCGGAAAGAATAGCCGTATTCTCATCCCATTTCTTATGTACCGTCGGTTTATTCCGGCGCATGTCGGCCTTGTCCATCAAGTCATCATGCAACAAGGTAAAGTTATGGTACGTTTCAATGCCTGCCGCCTGAGAAAAGATACGGGTCACGTCTTCCTTGTATAAATTATAAGCCAGCAGCATCAAAACCGGACGCAGACGTTTGCCACCCAGCCCCAGCACATATTCAATCGGGTCGTAAAGTCCCATCGGATTCCGCATATAAGAAAGGCTTCCAATATATTCGTGAATCTGCTGCAACAATTGTTCACTTGTCAGTTGTTTCATGGAAATGCAATTTTAAAATAAGAGAAAAAAGAAAGGCTGCAAAACGCAGCCTTCACTTTATTATAACGGTCAATAGATTACTGCAACTTAAAGGTTACAGGTACGGTATATTTCACACGTACAGGTTTACCACGCTGCTTACCTGGTTTCCATTTCGGCATCATCTTAATCACACGGAGCGCTTCCTTATCCAAGTACGGGTCTACACTACGCATCACCACCGGGTCAACGATAGAACCATCCTGGTTAACCACAAACTGGATGATTACACGTCCCTGTACACCGTTTTCCTGTGCAATAGTCGGATATTTGATATTCTTACCAATGAACTTCAAACATTCAGCCATACCACCCGGGAATTCCGGCATCTCTTCTACTACCTGGAAAATCTGCTGTTCTTCCGGTTCTTCTTCTTCCACTTCAACCGGCACATACTTGATTTCCACAGCCTGCGTGTTGTCATCCTCACTTGACTGGATGGTAGATTCCTCTACGTTTGCATCATTATCTGCAATCTGCAACACTTCTTCCATTTTCGGAGCTTCAGGAGGAGGCGGTGCCTGCTGCTGTTCCTGCTGTTCAGTGATAGGAATCATTTCTTCCTCAAAAATAGGTTCGACGATACCTGTTTCGGTAACAATCTGCTTGTCACGTTCTGTCCATTCGAACGCTACGAACATCGCTGCCAAGACCAGTATGAAGCCGAACAACAACCACGTGGTTCTTTTTCCCTCGAGGTCCGCTTTAGGCGATTTTTTGACTTCCATAAATGTGTTTATTAAAGGTTAATACTCTATACGTGGCAAAGGTAGCATAAATCCCCGAAACTCCGACACCCCAACATAAAAATAATGTAAAACAATGCATATTTTTTATTCCGCACTTGAAATAATCAGCATATCGTCTTGCGTGTTCTATGTCTCCCTGTGCGGAAACGTAGGGTTCACGCAGGGAAAACCTACGTTTCCGCCATGAGAAACATAGGTTTTCCGGAAAGGAAACGTAAAAAACACAAACAAGTATCCGAATCATTGCTACAACGTTTTTTCATCTCTGGAATCCCAAACGAATTTCTACCTTATATTATAAGGAAGAGACGCCAAAAACTTTATCCAAAACATCCGATATACAAAGGATTTACACTATCTTTGTCAATGCGAAATCTATTTTATCGAAGCCGAAACATGAAAAAAATTATTATTGCCATCGACGGATTCTCTTCCTGCGGGAAAAGTACCATGGCTAAAGACTTAGCCAAAGAAATCGGATACATCTATATAGACAGCGGCGCCATGTACCGGGCCGTTACACTGTATTGTCTGGAAAACAGATTGTTTAATGCCGACGGAAGCATTCAGGAAGAAGCGCTCCGCCAGCAGATGGAACAAATCCGGATTTCCTTCCAGCTCAACCCGGAGACCCAGCGCCCCATGACCTTCCTCAACGGGAAGAACGTGGAAGAACGTATCCGCACCATGGAAGTCTCCTCGCATGTCAGTCCGGTGGCAGCACTTGACTTTGTGCGCAAGGCCTTAGTTCAGCAACAGCAGGAAATGGGCAAGGAAAAAGGCATCGTAATGGACGGAAGAGACATCGGAACAGCCGTATTCCCGAATGCGGAACTGAAAATTTTCGTAACAGCCTCTGCCGAAATCCGTGCACAGCGCCGTTACGAGGAACTGAAAGCCAAAGGTCAGGATGCTTCGTTCGAGGAAATTCTTCACAACGTGGAAGAACGCGACCGCATCGACCAGAGCCGGGCAGTAAGTCCCCTGCGCAAGGCTGACGACGCGATTTTACTGGACAACAGTCACCTGACCATTACCGAACAGAAAGAATGGCTGAAAGAACAATTTGAAAAAGCTGCACATGCATCACATTGAGATAGATAAGGACTCAGGATTCTGCTTTGGAGTAACGACCGCCATTTCAAAGGCAGAAGAAGAACTGGCAAAGGGCGCACCTCTGTATTGCCTGGGGGATATTGTACACAACGGGCAGGAGTGTGAGCGACTGAAGGAAATGGGATTGATTACCATCAATCACGAAGAGTTTGCCCGCTTGAAGAATGTAAAAGTCCTGCTGAGAGCACATGGAGAGCCTCCTGAGACTTACGAACTGGCCCGGAAAAACCACATCGAAATCATCGATGCCACCTGTCCGGTAGTGCTGCGCCTGCAAAAAAGAATCAAGCAGGAATACGATACCACCCCCCACGACAAAGACAGACAGATTGTCATTTACGGAAAAAACGGCCATGCCGAAGTGTTGGGGCTGGTGGGCCAGACCGAAGGCAAAGCCATCGTCATCGAGAAGTTGGAAGAGGTCAGCAAACTGGACATGAACAAAGACATCCGCCTGTATTCGCAGACAACCAAGTCGCTCGACGAATTCCGCCAGATAGTATCCTACATCGAGGCCCACATTTCACCGGAAGCCTCCTTCCAGTACTTCGACACCATCTGCCGTCAGGTAGCCAACCGCATGCCGCATATCCGGGAATTTGCCGCCAGTCACGACCTGGTTTTCTTCGTTTGCGGACATAAAAGTTCCAACGGGAAAATCCTCTTTCAGGAATGTAAAAAGGTCAATCCCAACTCTTACCAGATAGACAAACCGGAGGAAATTGACAAGGCCTTATTGTCACATGCACATTCCATTGGAATCTGTGGAGCCACCTCTACCCCTAAATGGCTGATGGAAGCGTGTAAAAAAGTTATAATGAACGAATAATAAAGAAGAAAATCAGTTACAATATAAATTCATATTTGTACTTTTGCTTCATAAAAATCAAACTAACAACTAACAATTATGGGAACTATTAAATGTATTGGTATTCTTACATCCGGAGGAGATGCTCCCGGCATGAACGCCGCAATCCGTGCAGTCACCCGCTCTGCCATCTACAACGGATTAAAAGTGAAAGGTATCTACCGTGGGTATAAAGGATTGATTACAGGAGAAATCAAGGAATTCAAGACTGAAAATGTCAGCAATATCATACAATTAGGAGGTACCATCCTGAAAACAGCTCGCTGCCAGGAGTTCCGTACACCGGAAGGCCGTCAGATAGCTTATGAAACTATGAAACGCGAAGGTATCGATGCACTGATAATCATTGGTGGAGACGGTTCGTTGACCGGTGCCCGCCTGCTGGCTCAGGAATTTGATGTACCTTGTATCGGATTGCCCGGTACCATCGACAATGACTTGTATGGTACGGATACAACCATCGGATATGACACTGCCCTGAATACAATTCTGGATGCAGTAGATAAAATACGTGATACTGCCACTTCACACGAACGTTTGTTCTTTGTGGAAGTAATGGGACGCGACGCAGGCTTCCTGGCATTGAACGGTGCCATTGCTGCGGGTGCCGAAGCTGCCATCATTCCGGAATTCAATACGGAAGTGGACCAGTTGGAAGAATTCATCAACAACGGTTTCCGCAAATCGAAGAGCAGCTCTATCGTACTGGTAGCTGAAAGTGAAATCACCGGAGGAGCTATGCACTATGCAGAACGTGTGAAGAACGAATATCCGCAATACGACGTACGTGTGACTATTTTAGGACACTTGCAGCGTGGTGGACGTCCGACCGCACACGACCGTATCATTGCCAGCCGTATGGGAGTAGCCAGCATCCAGGCCCTGATGGAAGGTCAGCGCAACGTCATGATTGGTATTGAAAACGACCAGATTGTGTACGTTCCGTTTGCCAAGGCTATCAAGAACGACAAGCCTATCGACCGTGAACTGGTTAACGTATTGAACGAACTGTCAATCTAACAGAACAATTTCATACAAAGAATCCCCCTTCAAAAGATGTTTAAATGCTTTTTGAAGGGGGATTTCTATATACTATATTCTTATTTTCTTCTACGATTTCTGCGGTGCGTACGTTTATGACGTTTATAACGTATCCAACGACGGCGAATCTGCCAGGCACTCAGCCCTACTACCACCAAAAGAATCAGAATCACAATCCCGCTATTCAGGTTGTCGCCTTTTACACGCGACCAGATTTCCAATACATCTACGGTCTTGTCTCCAAAGTCACGTATCATGGCGCAACGGGCTATCACAGACTTATCGGGATACTGTGTGTTGCGCAGCTTCACCTTCCGGGCTTCCGGACCGAAGAAATAGCTGGCATCGACTTCCGTATCCAGAGTAGAATCAATACAAGCCTCTAAGATTTCCGGAGCAGCAATGGCACTCACATACCCGTTCTCTTCCATGTTACGCAAAGCGATGTCCGGTCTACAAAGGAAGTTGATAAAATAGCTGGCTGCCTTAGGATTCTTGGCATACTTAGGAATTACCCATCCGTCGTACCACACATTGCTGCCTTCTTCCGGAATGGTGTAGGCAAGGTCCACTCCTACCGTTGCCGCTTCTTCCATAGCCCACTGTGCGTCTCCGCTCCAGGTCATGTTCATCCAGGCCTTGCCTTTGGTCATCATTTCCTTACCAAAGTCTGCTTCCCATCCGGCCACATTCGGCTTCAACAGTTTCAGATATTTTTCCACCGAGTCCATGGAAGCCGGTGAATAGTCGTTCATCAGGTCAGCCACACTGCGGGTACTGTCTTTCAAATCCTCGCGATGCGCATACAGCAAAGCCATACCGTACGAATCGCGATAGGCATCCTTCATCAGAATCTTGCCGGAAAAACGTTTCTCCCACAGGCATCCCCATGACTTCAGGTCTTTTTCGGAAACAAACTGCTTGTTGTAAAGCAGTCCGGCCGTACCCCACATATAGCACACGGCATAACGGCTGGCCGGCAGATCGCCTTTCACCGTCAGTTTATCTATCTGCTGACGGATATAGGGTGCCACTCCGTTCATGTAATTGGGTGAATGAGCAAAAGCCGTATCAATAGGCTGCAACAAGCCTTTGTGCAGCATTCGTTCGATGATATACTCGGAAGGACACACCACATCAAAGTCTTCATGCCCTTTCTCAATTTTTGTCAGCATGATTTCGTTGATGTCAAACGTCTGATACACGATGCGGATATCTTCTCCTGTCTGTTCCTTATAATATTCCTGAAAATCTTCCAGTACGCCTTCACCTATGTAGTCTGCCCAGTTGTACACCTTGAGCACGTTTTCGCGCGATTCATTGGCGTTGTAGCATCCTGTCAACAGACAGCACACACACAAAGCCACCCACCAGTTCCACCTTTTCATCTTCTGTTTCATTTATTCTTTGCTTTGTCAGCTCTACGGTTAATAATAATCAGCAGCACCAGTATCACCACAAAAATCACGGCCGACAGCGGACGAAGCTCCGGCGTCAGACCACCCTTGCGGGCATCGGCATAAATATAGGTAGAAAGCGTTTCCAGTCCCTGATTTCCGATGGTAAACACCGTTACCGCAAAATCGTCGATGGAAATGGTCAGTGCCAGCAGAAAACCGCTCACCATTCCCGGACGGATTTCCGGAATAATCACTTTCCACAAAGCCTGCATCGGAGTGGCCCCCAAATCGAGTGCGGCCTCATACAAGTTCGGATTCATCTGCTTCAGACGCGGCAACACACTCAGCACCACGTACGGAGTACAGAAGGTGATGTGTGCCAGCACTACAGTGGTAAATCCCTGGGTAATGCCTAATGACACAAACAGCAGGAACAAGGAAATACCCGTAATAATATCTCCGTTCAATATAGGAATGGTATTGATGAATCCCATGGCTTTCCGGCTGCGGGCCTTCAGGTTATAGATTCCGATGGCAGCCACACTTCCCAACAAGGTCGATACCGTCGCAGCAATAAAGGCAATGGCTATTGTATTTATCAGCGCATTCATCAGGGAATGATGTGCTCCGGTGTTACACAAGGAGCGGTACAGGTTGAGCGAAAAGCCGGTCCAGTTACCCAATACCTTTGCATCGGTAAAGGAATAAATCACAATAATCAATATCGGAGCATACAGCAACAGCAGCAATACCCAAAGATAGGTTTGCATCAGCACTTTCTTTACCATACCTGTCCTCCTTTCTCTGAATCACTCTTTTCATCAGAACTAAAGAGTGAAGTGGCCGCAATCAGGAACAGCATAATCAAGGAAAGGGCTGCTCCATAGTTCCACATACTGTTGTTGATATTCTCCTGAATAGTCGTACCAAACAACTTGATGTTGTTCATGGTCAGCAATTCTGCAATGGCAAAGGTAGAGATGGTCGGCATGAACACCATCATGATGCCGCTCACTACTCCAGGCATGGACAGAGGGAATACCACCTTCCAGAATACCTGGAAAGAATTGGCCCCCAAATCCTGTGCTGCTTCCACATAACTCGGGTCCATCTTCTGAAGGGTATTGTAAATCGGATAAATCATGAAAGGAATGAAGTTGTAAATCATTCCGAATATCAACGCTCCTTCTCCTAAAGGCAGACTGGCAAAGTCGAACAAGGCCACGGTAGCCAGCGTACGTATCAGGATGTTGACCCACATCGGCAGAATAAACAGCAGAATCAGCGTACGCGAATAGCTTGAATTACTGCGACTCAGAATCCAGGCCGCCGGATACCCCAGTACGATACAACCTATCGTAGTCAGTATGGCTATACCGATGGAATAAATAAAGGTATTGACTGCTTCCGGATGGGCCAGGAACTTCCGGAAGTTTTCAAGTGTCATACGACCTGCATCATCGGTAAATGCATATACCACAATCAGCAGAAGCGGAACAATCACAAAAATGATAGAGAAAATGAGATAAGGAAGTGTCCAGCTTCGGCGTGAAAGAAAAAACAAACGCAGTTTATTCATCGTTCCTCCTGTTTTACACGTACCCGAATATCTTCAGGAGCAATGGAAATGCCTACACGGTCTCCATCATCCCACACATCGTTCGTATCGACAAACACATTCTCGTCCCAGTCTGACCATACCGTCAGGTGGTAATGGTTTCCTTTGTACAAAATAAACTTGACTTCTCCGGTCAGCATGCCGTCTTCTGCATTGTCCAGCAAGTTGATTTTTCCGAAATCCACATCTACCAGCACATTGCCTAATGGCACTCTCTGAAGGTCTACCGGTGCACATTCAAATTCACTTCCCAAGAATTCCACATGCGTTTCATCGATAAGCTTGCCTTCAAAGGTATTGCAGATACGCTCTTTCTTCATGATGTGAATATCAAACGGCTTGACCAGCATACCCACTTCAGTTCCGGCCTCGAAAGCGTGATAATCCTGCACCACAAACTCATAGCCGTGGCACAATACCACCATTTCATAGTGTACTCCTTTAAAAATACACGATTGTACGGTACCACGAAGCTGTGCCATATCCGACACCGGGAATATATACAAATCCTCTGGACGAATCACCACATCCACCGGCGTGTTTTCGCCGAATCCTTCGTCCACACATTCAAAGTCACGGTCACAAAAATGTACCAACTTATCTTTCACCATGACTCCGTTCAGGATATTACTTTCTCCGATAAAGTCGGCCACGAACGAGTTAATCGGCTCATTGTAGATGTCGGTAGGCGTACCAATCTGCTGGATACGTCCCTCACTCATCACCACGATGGTATCACTCAATGTCAGGGCTTCTTCCTGGTCGTGCGTCACGTACACAAAGGTAATGCCCAGCGTCTTGTGCATTTCCTTCAACTCCATCTGCATGTCTTTACGCATCTTCAGGTCAAGCGCAGCCAGCGGTTCGTCCAGCAACAATACTTCCGGCTCGTTCACAATGGCTCGGGCAATGGCCACACGCTGCTGCTGTCCACCCGAAAGCGAATTGACATCGCGGTACTCATAATCGGTCATGCCCACCATTTTCAAGGCAGCCTTCACTTTTTTAAGTACCGTATCCTTTGGCATCTTTTTCAGTTTCAAGCCAAAAGCAATATTGTCATACACATTCAGATGAGGAAATAAGGCATATTTTTGGAAAACTGTATTGACAGGACGCTTGTGAGGAGGAGTCTGGGTAATCTCCTCCCCTGCAATACGAATCACCCCTTCCGAAGCGGTCTGAAATCCCGCTATCAGGCGCAGCAAGGTCGTCTTACCGCATCCCGAAGGGCCCAAGATGGTTACAAACTCTCCCTTTTTGATGGATAAATTGATATTATCCAAGGCTGTTTTTTCACCAAAAAACTTTGATACACCCTTTACCTCTATAATAGGTTTAATTTCACTTTGCATCATTTCTTGAAAATTAGTTCGCAAAGTTACATATTAATTCATTTTACAAGGCATATCACCCTTATTTTTCTTCCTTATTTTTAATTAGTCCAATAGAAACAGACCATTTTGAATATTTATTCATCACTCCTGCTTCAACCCGGAGAAATACATTTCCAATAGTTTTCTGGCTGCCGAGAAAGACGTGGCTCGTCCTTCCAGCACATCTTTTTCCTGCAAGGGAAGCAAGGAAGCAATTTCCGGATTCTGATAGAAGCTGTCGCGCAAATGCTCATTGATGGTTTCATACATCCAGTATTTGGCCTGCTCGTTCCGACGGTGCTCAAAATAACCGTTCTTGCGGACGAAGTCGATGTAGGCATACACCATATCCCAGATTTCCTTGACACCGATATTATAGAATCCGGAATACGTCAGCACCTGAGGAGTCCATCCGGATTCGGGAGCCGGGAAAAGATGGAGTGCATTACGGAAATGCGTAGCCGCCAACTGTGCCTTCTCTACATTATTTCCATCGGCCTTGTTGATAATGATACCATCGGCCATCTCCATGATACCACGCTTGATGCCCTGCAACTCATCGCCCGTACCGGCCAGCTGAATCAGCAGAAAGAAGTCTACCATGGAATGCACGGCAGTTTCACTCTGGCCTACTCCCACGGTCTCCACAAAAATCTTATCAAATCCGGCAGCTTCACACAAGATGATGGTTTCACGGGTTTTACGGGCCACACCGCCCAATGAGCCCGCCGAAGGACTGGGACGAATAAAGGATTTAGGATGCACCGACAACTTTTCCATTCGGGTCTTATCCCCCAAAATACTTCCTTTGGAACGTTCACTGCTGGGGTCTATGGCTAACACGGCCAACTTTCCCCCTTTTTCTTCAAGTACATGCAGACCGAATACATCAATCGACGTACTTTTTCCGGCACCGGGCACTCCGCTGATACCGATACGGATAGAATTACCCGAATAAGGAAGGCATTTTTCAATGACCTCCTGTGCCAGCACCTGATGTTCCGGCTTGACACTTTCTACCAGCGTGACCGCCTGGCTCAGCATGGTCACATCGCCTTTCACAATACCTTCCACATACTCGGCAGCAGAATACTGACGACGTTTGGGTTTCTTTCTCAGATTCAGATAAGGATTAACAATGGAGGGTTGTTCCACTCCCTGGTTCACAGTTAACCCCTTATAAGCTTCGTTGTTTTCGGGGTGTTCCATAAAAGTTTTTATTTTTCGGACGATTTCAGCCGGGCTTTCACGCGGATGGTAATCATCGGTTGGTTAGGATCATCGGTAATCATCAGGACACGAGGCGTACCTTTCACACGGTGAAGGTTCTGTGCCAAAACAGTAATCTTCATCTTGGTCGATTCACCCGGTTTCAGCACTCTCTTTTTCAGTTTCACGGCCAAAGCCATGCTGAACACCTGCATATCCTGAATATTCAAGTCAGAGCGACCTGTATTTGAAATGACAATCGTCTGTGACTTCTTTTGGTTGGGTTTCAAATCCACAAATTCCAGTTCCTTAGCCGACAATGTAATCTGAGGAGGATTGTTTTTCTGCTGTTCGGTCAGCTTGGAGAAGTCAGGAAGCAAAGCCACAGATACAGGTATTTCATTCTCACTGCCGACTTTATCACCCGGGAAACGGGACAGATAGACAGAAGCACGTGTAATACCTAATTTCGGCAATTTCTCAGAATCCAGCGTAACCAGAATCTTCCCAGTCTTTCCGCGTCCTAGCTTTTCAGGTACAGCCGTAGCTTCCAAATAAGGAGGAAGATGCATCAGCACAGGCGAATAAGCCTTATTTGACATATTGGCAACCAGCAATTCAATGACGGGACGGTCTCCTTTATTGACTGATTGAAAATCAAGTTCTTCCTGTGTCAACCGGATGGCACCGATGGCATAAGGATGCGTAAAGGAATAGTTCTTGGCATCGGCTGTCACCTCTCCGTTAAAATCCAGGTAAATGGGCAGAGAAGCTGCATTGCAATACACACCCACATCCTTATAGAAATGTCCGATAGCTTCTGCATCAAACACCACCGTAATCTTTCCTTTTCCTCCGGCAGGTACAGGGTCTTCTGTCCACTGTGCCTTGGCACACCCACAAGAAGTCGTCACATTGGATATGACCAGCGGTTTGTCTCCCGTATTGGTAAACTGATAAGTCACGGTTGCCGGAGTGCGCCACAACACATATCCCAAATCCTTAGTGGTCATATCAAAGGAAATTTTAGGTTGCGCCCACAAAGAGATACAAGCGGCAAAGCACAAAAAAAGAAGGGTATATATTCGTTTCATTGATTTTATTCTTTCTAAATTACGGAAACAAAGATAGGGAGAAAACGGAAACAAGCAAAATCAAGCTTGAAAATTTATTATCTCCCCCACACAGTTCTTCCATTTAAATCAGGTTTTGTCGGCGGTACAGTTGGAAGGAGGTGAAGTGCGGCATACAGGGTCAACACGCTGTGAATTTTCCAATTCTGCCGGTGTAGAATTCCGAGGATTTTATCTAAATTTGTGCCTGAAAAACGCATCTCTTAAAGAAAGCAACTTCCGCGTGAAGCGACGACTATAAGGTGTGCGTAGGAATTAAAGTACCCTAAAATAAGAGTTAAATGTCTGATTTTGTCACTCGATATATCATTATGCTGTTTTCCGCCTCGGCTATCCTGGCGGTGAGTGTAATACTGCTGATGCTCAGCGTGCCGCTCACCGGCGAATGGAAGAATTTCCGCACGGTGCGCTTGTGCCTCGCCTTCACCTGCCTTGTACTGTCCGCGTCCGATTTCGTCAGTTGTTTCGCTATGGACAGCAATCAGGAGGCGCAACTGTTTTCCACGTTGACATTGATTGTCGCCTCCTATCAGGCGATGCTTTTCACCACGGCATCGCTGGTTTTCGTGCAGTCGGCCCGCGTTCATCGCCGCAGCGTGCTGACGCAGCTGGGCGTCATTACTGCCGTCGGAGTTTCCCTCCTTGTGTCGCAATACCATTTTCCCCGTCTGTTCGCGTTCCTGTTTGCAGCGGCCATAGCGGCCTACATCGCGCAAATCGTCTTCTACACCCTTGCATTCCGCAAGGATTACATGTCGTGCGTGGAGCATCTTGAAGCCTTCTACGACGAGGACGAGCAGGGGCGTATGCGCTGGATTAGCCGCTGTTTTTATAGTGCGTTGGCAGTCGGCATCGTGGCGTTGTTTTTCTGCATGATACCCTATTCAAGCATCACCTACGACCTGTTTGTCCTCACCTATACCATCTATTACGTTTACATTGCCGGATGCGTGGTCAATTACCGCATCAAGGCAGGCTTCATTATCAATGCCCGAAGGGAGCACCAACAGGAGCAGGAGGAGAAGCAAGCCATACCCAAAACGGAAGAAGTGGCAGCTGAAGAGGAAACCGCCCCGCAGACGGTATTGGATTGGGCAGACAAGCTACGCATAGCCTTGGAAAGATGGGTAGCCGAAAAGAAGTTCATCGAGACCGATTCCAATCCCGACAAGGTCGCAAAAGAACTGGGAACCACAAAAAGCCTTTTGAACTGCTACTTCGCCAAGTATGAACATATCACTTTCAGAGAATGGCGCACCCGGCTGCGCATCAAGGAGGCGGAGCGCATTCTGCGCGAAGAAGACGTGGTGTTGCCTGCACTCCACGAGCTGGTAGGCGTGAGTGACAAGAGCAACTTTCACAAGCACTTCAAACAGCTTACCGGAATGACACCCAATGAGTACCGGAAGCAAGTCCGAAAGTAAATAAGCGACATATTCTAATCCGGACAGCACCTATTGGTTACCGTCATGCAGCTTTTCATATACGCCGAAAACTGCCATGGCAGGACCGGTTTGCCTCACCTCGATGCCATTCAGCGGCGTGGTATTTCTCTTGGTATTTCCTATGGTATTTTTTAAACTGCATGGTATTTCTCGTAGTATTAAGAAATACCATGCTTTTTTTTTGGCGGCAGCTCAAGAACTTATTAATTTAAAGCAAGGGAAACATATGTTTTCATTCAATTTCATCGCTAAAACACGCCTTCGGGCATCCACTATATTAGCAAATTTCTTTCAAACATATAATAATATAACATGGACAAGTTATGCGTAAACTTAATCTTTTAACAATATGAGCAAGATAAAGAAAACTTTAATGAGCCTTGGGCTACTGCTCGCCCTGACGCCCCTCGCGGCGCAGGAGCGGAGCGACACGACCTACACGTTCCGCTTCGTGCCGGGACGGGATATGTTCTATTCGCCGTGGAAAGGCAATGAGACGGAGCTGATGCGGATGGAAGCCTGCGTGGCCGAGTGGAAAGAACGCATCCTGAAGGGGGCGATTCCAGTCTATGTGGAGGGCTGGTGCAGTTCCAAGCAAACCAAGAAAGAGAACCTCGCCATGGCCAAAATCCGCTCCAACCGGGTGAAGTCGGAACTCATCGTCCGCCAAGGGCTGAGGGAGGATTGCTTCATCACGAAGAACCACACGACGGACGGCGATTACGTGACGGTCTCACTGAAGGTTCCCGTTGAGGACACCGCGAAGGCAGAGGAGGCAAAGGCGGAGGAACGCCGCATAGCCGCGGAGAAAGCAAAGGCTGAAGCAGCGCGGAGGGCCGAGGAGGCACGGATTGCCGCCGAACGCGCGGCGGAGGAACGCCGCTTGGCCGCGGAGAAGGCCGAGGCCGAAAGGATTGCTCGGGAAGAGGAGGCCGGACGGGCGCAAGAGGTGGCGAACGACAGCAAGCCGAAGGCAACCAAGAAGCCGGAGGATTACCACTTTGCCCTGCGATCCAACTTGCTGCGCTGGGCGACCCTCACCCCCGATTTGGGTGTGGAATGGCGGGTGAATCCCAAGTGGGGCATCCTCGTGGACGGCTCATGGACTTCGTGGACATGGCAGGACAAAGACCGCCGCTATGCCCTCTGGGAAGTGACTCCCGAAGTGCGCTACTATATGGGCACGGGGAAGTGCGGCTACCTCGGAGCGATGTACAAAGCCGGGCACTTCAACTATAAACTGTCTGACATGGGCAAGCTGGGCGACCTGATGGGCGGCGGCCTCACGGGCGGTTACCAGTTAAGGCTGAACAACGCCCTTTCGCTCGACTTCTCGGTAGCCCTTGGTTGCCTGCACGTTGACTATGAGCAATACGAGGTTATCGACGGCGTAAGAGTGCGTGCCGGAAAGGTCACAAAGAACTGGTGGGGTCCGATTGATGCGGGCGTTACCCTTGTATGGAAGATGTTTTAACGAAAGAAGGAGAATATGAACAAGACAAGATATATAATAGGAATAGCGACAGCGGCAACCCTGCTGCTCACGTCATGCATTGAGGACGAACTATTCAACACGCCGCACCCCGACCACGGCAAAGTGGTTGTTACCGCCAACTGGAGCAACCAGGGCGAAGGAGTGGATATCCACACATCATGGGAAGTAAACATAGGCGACTACACGGGTACGGAAACTTCGGCCACCCATGCTCCCGACTACCTCTTCGAGCCGGGCAACTATACTCTCGTGGCGCACAATCTAGCCAATGGCATCGCAGTAAGCGGCACGACTGCCACGGTAGCTACCACCAACGGCAGCTTCATTACCGCCAATCCCGATTGGCTCTTTACCGCCGTGCAGGAGGTAACGATAGATACCGACACCGACAACAAATTTACCGCCACCATACGCCAGCAGGTGCGCGAGCTGACCCTCATCATCGAACCCAGAGGTGATGCCGCCGACCGTATCGAGTCCATAGAAGGCAAACTCTCTGGCGCGGCAGGCAGCATGGACTTTGCCACCGACACGCACGGCACGCCCTCGGAGGTGGAGCTGAGTTTCACGAAGATTACCAGCGGTGCTGACGCGGGCAAGTGGACGGCCACCGTGCGGTTGCTTGGCATAGCAGGAAATGCGCAGCAACTCACCGCCACGCTGACCTACACGGACGACAATCCACGATCCCATCTGTTGGAAAGCGACCTTACCGCCTCGCTCGCGGACTTCAACGCCGACAAGGCCACTCCGCTCACCCTGGGCGGCACGATAGCCGAGACACCCACCGAAGCGGGCTTCTCTGCCACCATCACCGACTGGGAGAAAGTGACCGAAGGACCGATTGATGTAAAATAGAAACAATAAAGAATATAATCATTAAAATAAAGAACAATGGAAAAGAAAACATTCGCATCTATGCTGTTGGCAGCCGCATTCACACTGACGGCCTGTACCAACGACGACATCCCCGCACAAGACAACCGCGTGGCCCTGCAAGTGACCAGCGGCATCCAGAGCCGCGCCTACGACAATCAGTGGGAAGCCGGCGACCGTATCGGCATCTATGCCTTTACAGAGGGAACGACAACAGTAGCCGACGGTTATGCCAACATCCCCTACATCACGCAGACAAGCGGAGCCGACGGCACGTTTGCTCCCGACGGCACAACCATCTATCTGCCCACCAACGGCGATGCCCGCAACATCGTGGCCTACTATCCTTACAAGCAGCTCAGCGGCGATGCGTACGAGGTGGACGTGACCGACCAAAGCTCGCAGAAAGACATCGACCTCATGGCAGCCTCCACACAGACCGCCGACCGCACTGACCCGACCGTGGAGTTCAGCTTTGTGCATAAACTCAGCAAGGTTGAAATCACCCTCCAGCCCGGCAGCGGCATGACCGATGACGACTTGGAAGGGCTGACCGTGGCTCTGACGGGACAACAGACCGCAGGCACATTCGACGTGACGCAACCCGCCTCGGAAGTCACCGTCACCACGGGCACGGCTACCCCCATTACCCTGCTGACCAATGCCGAAGGCTCCTTCGCCGAGGGCATCGTCCTGCCGTCTGATGACTACAACGGTATGTCGCTCAAAATCACCCTCACCGACGGTGAAAGCGTGTTCACGTGGCCGTTGAGCAATGCTATCGAATCGCAAAAGTTCGAGGCAGGCAAGAAATACCTCTACACCATCAATGTGAACAAGGCCGAAATCAGCGTGACCGCCACCATTACCAACTGGGAACAGGGCAACAACGGGGGCGAGAGCGGCTACGCAGAATAACGCTCATAGATTATAAAAGAAAACAATGACAATAAAAGAATAAAGATATGAAAGCAATCCACTATATGCTGTTCGCAGCCGCAGTACTCATTCTGGCGGCCTGCAGCAAAGAAGAGATCCCGGACAACCCGGGCGCACAGGTGGAACTCCGCCTGACAAGCGGGTTGGAGGTGCAGACCCGCGGCGCACACGGCCTAGACTCGCAGCTGAAAGAGGCCGAGGCGGTACACGTGTGGGTGGACGATGCCACGACCGGAAAATCCCTTTACAGCAACAACACCCTGACCGCAGGCAGCAAAGGCGCGTTGACGGGCGGCGAGACCATGTATTTTCCCGCAACGTGCAACAGCGCAAGCATCTACGCCATCCACGGCAACTTTGCCGAGAATACCGATTACACTAACTTCTGGGGTGCGGAGCAGACCCACACCGTGATGCAAGACCAACGGAGCGACGGCAGAGGCTACGCCCAGTCGGACCTGGTGTATTACAAGCTCTCTAATGTAAGCCGCAACGGCAACCCCACGACCGTCGGCCTGACCTTCGAGCACCTGCTCTCCAAAGTGGAAGTGGTCTTGGTGCAGGGTGCAGGGAACCCGTCCATCAGCAAGGTGGAAATCCTCAACACGCGGCTGAATGCCACTTTCACCCCCGACAAAACTGACGAAACCGTCACCGTGACGGCAAGCGGGACGACGGGAGAGAACCCCATCGAGATAGACAACGACCTGAGCGATGTCAACGAAGCCGTCATCGTGCCTCAGACCCTTAAGAAAGGCACCGAATTTATCCGCATCACCACCCCCGATGGCGATAAACTGGTTTACAGCCTGCCTGCCGACAAGACCTTCAAACCCGGTGAGAAGTACCGTTTCACCATCACCGTCGAGAAAGGAAACCTCATCGTCAAGACGGTGGAGAACGCAGCAGCGGGTGACTACTTATTGAGTGACGGCAGTGTGCTGGATAAAGAGAGCATATTGACCCATAAAGCCGCCTCTCAGGTTGTAGGCATCGTATTTTATGTCGGACATCACGACTCAGACGGTTCCGATTACACGGATACCGGCATCGGGCAAAAGAAATGCCACGGCTATGCCGTTTCCCTGACGTTTGCGAACAACGGTGATCACGACAAGCTCGCTTGGGAGAAAGGTCCTAACGGAGAATATGACAGAGATGTAGGCGCCACCAACTCAAGAGACGACTGGAACGGATATTCCAATCAACAGAAATTCCATGAATTTATCCGGAATAATTCAGGTTGGGAAATGAAACACTTCCCCGCCGCCTTTGCCTGCGAGACCTACGGAAAACGGAAATTTGACCAAAACGGAAATCCGACCAACGCTTATGACTGGCAAAAACCTTTGGCAGCTCCATCCAACACCAGCGGCTGGTTTATGCCTTCTTTGAGACAGTTGTGGGATCTTTTTGAATGTTCTTTTTTAACAGAAAGCATGAGAGCGGTAAAAAACAGTCTCCCGGATGATTGCGGCTATAAGGACTATATAGGATGGCTCGAGGCAAAAGACTATTGGGATTCTTGGTCGTCCACTGAAGGTGGACTCGAATCGAGAAACCCTGAATTAGCGACTCACGCGGACTACAGGTACAGCATCAGCCAGGCGTACATTGCAAGTTCCATAAAGGCACAGGAGAACTATGTGCGTGCCGTCCTCGCTTTCTGAGCGATTTGCCTGTTTAATCCGGCAGAAACGAGACACGGACACCGATTATTGTTATGCGGGCACAAACAGCACTGCGGACAAAGTAGTGGAGTATGATGCCGACGGCGCGGGGACGGAACAGTCACAGTGACCCTTGATAAAGAGTATCAGATACCCTTTGCTGACAGTATCATATACCCGTGGCGAAGAGTATCAGATACCCTTGTCAGGGCAGACGAAACAATGATGGTATAGATATATTCCCTGTTATTGCATGGAATAGTGGATCTGGCCATGCTGTTTCAGAGGACGTTTATAATCATTAGGGGCAACCCAAAAATGAACTGCACCCCAAAAGTTAGACATAAAACTTATGGGGTGCAGTTCATTTTGAGACAGCCTCGTGATTTTATTCTACATACAGTGTATGTCCTTCCGTATGACTTCCAAACTCAGGAGCATATACTGATTGTATTTCTGCCATACCTGCCTGATATATTCCTGAACGGTCTACATAGACTTCATATTCAATGACGTAAGTTCCTTTTCTGAGACAATCCATAAAGAAGACGGTAGCCGCATCTCCACTTATCCGATACCGTCCAAGCCCGTCAGACCATTCGTATCCTGATATTTGCTGCACGGGTTCCATGCAAGCCGCACGTTCGTCTTTCAGACAAACAAAATCCATATCCCGGTCGGCACGGATAGTCAGACGTACCGTTAACTTGTCTCCCACCTGCAACTTATCTTTTGCTGACAATGTCTTACCTTTATATATATACTCACGTGAAACTTGCAGACCCTTTCCTTCAAATGCCTTCACACGGTCCATATCTTCCAGATATTGTGCATACACGGCACCCCATCCGGCAGCTTTTCCCGTATGACTTACGGTCAACATCTTCACCTCTGCCTCCGCTCCGCTTAACGTATGACTGATACAGCCCAGTCCGTCTTTCGGAGTTTCCAGTGTGACATTACCTGCCACCGCCTGCATCTGTCCGGCTTCCGTCAATGCCATACCATCCGCCAGCAAGGCATATATCGCGTCTGCTGTAGCCAATGGGGTACTCCAGCACTGCACTTGTTTTTGTTTCAGCAACCAATGTTTCATTTCATCCAGCATCTCTTCATCCTTCTCCACGCACCGAATAGCCTCCATAGCAGCCACCTGCGTCGGAATGCGGTAACCGTTCCATGCGTATCCGGCTTTCGGCGTATCAAAATAACGTCCCATTTCAGAAGTGGCTATCGTATATTCTTTGATAGAATGTACCAGCACCTCCGCCTGTGAACGTTTACCTTGCGCCTGAAGAATCCGGGCTATCAATGCCTTCTCATAAATGGAATACATCGCAGAACGGTTTTCCAATCTAGACACCATGTATTCCCTTGCCTCCTTGTTTACCCTGCTACCTGCTGACGCATCCAATGAAGTAATGTATAAATATCTCACAGCTTGTTCACTTGGCAACAGTTCATCTTTTTTAGCTTCATTTTTCTTCATGGTTTCATACTCCTGACAAAACATTTTCTCCAGATAATCCAATGCTTTCAGGTACATTCCTGACATTTGCACATCTGCCATGATATGCATGGATTTCAAACGGGCCAGCATTTCCACTATTTGCGTAGTAACCAGCCGGCTTCCATTCATACCGTTAAACCAACTCCAGCTTCCATCCGCTTTTTGCAATGTATTCAGTTTCTTTACGGTCTGTTCCATACGGTAATTCATCGCATTCAGGTCGAACAACAATCCAATCCGCTGTCTCTGCTCCTGCTCATCCGTTGCCTGAGCCAGCCAAGGCGTTTCGGCCAGCAACAAGCTCTTCAGTTCCTGATTCTTCTCCAGTTCACTCCACAACGTTTCTTTCTTTACTCCCTGCTTTTTCCAGGCTTCAAACACAGGCTGGATCTGTGGATTCAGTTCCACAATTTTCCGTGCCACCGCATTGGCGTAGTAAGCCGAAGCCCAGGAGAACGCATCATCCTGCTGCGGATTTCCTACTACCGGAAGTGCCTGTACGGCATACCATATCGGAGTAGAAGTCAGTTCGATGGTCAGCTGTCGGTTCTGGGCCGTCTTGCTCTGTCCGTTAAACAAATCCTTCAGGTTCACTTCCTGAGACTCCCCGCCTTTCACCTGCAAGGACAAGGTTTCCGTCATCCATTGCTTGTCAGTCAGCACAGGAAGATAATGCTGTTCTCCGTCACTAAACTCACCGGCCTCTGCCTTCATCCGACAAATCAAAACCTCGCCATCCATATTTACCGGGAAAGTAAAACGTACACTGCCCGTTTCTCCTGCCTTCACCTGAAAATCCTGTACTGCCTGATACACCACACTTTCATCCATCGGATTCACCAATTCCAGACGTACCGCTCCTTTCACCTCTTCTGTTGACAGATTGATCAAAGAAGCTGCCAGTGAGGTCTCATCCCCTCTACGAAGGAAACGAGGCAAGTTAGGCTGAATCATAAACGGTTTTTCGGTCCGGGTTTCTGCCTGCAGGAGTCCGTAATCCATGTGGCGGGTATGTGCCAGCCCTCTGAACTTCCACTGCGTCAATGCATCTGGCACGGTAAATACCAATCGCACGGTTCCGGTTGAATCTGTACGCAAATCAGGATAGAAGAAAGCCGTTTCTGCAAAATTCTCGCGTAAAGTCATCGTCTGTTCCGTTTCCAGAGGAATCGTTTCAGACTGAAGTTCTACTTCTACCACTCCATCGTCCTGCGTGAATCCCGCCTGCGCATTCAAAGCCTCATCCGCCCTCATGGCATCTGGTGCTGCAGCCACAGCCTTCATCATGATTCCTGCCCCGCGTACCATCAGACCGTTTCGAGAGAAGGTTCTATACTGACGCAAAGAAGGAATCCACAACCGGCTATACAACTGCCAGTTGTCAGGAGTATATACAGAAGACAATGAATAAGTATAGAAAGGCGAATAAGCCATCGCGATACTATTCACTGACTGAATAAACGGCATGACGGAAGGAGTATATCGGCTGAAGCCCAACTGGAAATTCCACGGGTTATCCCACAAACGGTCGAGCGAAGCATCATACAAGGTAGCTAGCAGACGGGCATCCACCGGTTTGCCTGCCGCATCCAGAATCTGCATGGTCCAGGTTTCTTCTGTGCCCGGACGCAAACGGTCACGAAAGACCTCCCACTTCAATGTCAGTTTTTTCTCCGGTACCGGACGTTTCAAAGCGACTTGCTTGGAATACCAGATACCGTCTTTCATAAATCCAAAGCTGACAGTGATTCCATCACCGTATTCCGGCCGCCACGTATAATCAAACGGACGGATTTCCTCGTTCAGCACAAACGAGTCAGAAACCAGCATCCGGTTGCCACTGTACACATGATAGAACAAATGTACATTCTTTTCACTGCTGCCCACATACAAGGTCACCGGCTGCGTTTCCTCCAACTGTGTACCGTCCTGATAGAACCATTCCACAGTCTTTACCGGAGGAACCCGGTCTTTTAACGAAAAGAGTACAAACTCCTGTTCTGCACGACAAGGACGCCCGTGCTCATCACTGGCGGTTACCTCCAGCAAGTATTTTCCGGAAGCCAACTTCTTCCATGCTTCCGGCAGGAAAGGCTGTCCGGATTTCACCGTATCCTCCCATACTGTTTGCTGCTTCTTTCCGGCCTCATCCAATGTATAAAGCGAGCAGACCACATCCAATGCCACCGGCTGTTGCTGCATGTTCAATGCCTGTACCTGCATTTTATCCAGTTTCTCACGAGCCACTTTTCCGGCCAATCCCTTTATCTGTAATCCGATGGCATGTTCACCCACCGGAAGCACCAGTACACCTTCCTGTGTTTCTCCGACCGCATCCGTCACTTCCACCTTGACCTGATAACGATAGAATCCGTCCCAGCCTAAGGAGACTTCCGTATCCGGACGTTCCAGACAAACCTTCACCGCAAACGTTCCGTCGGCAGAAGTCATCAGTTCACCTTCTGCCAACTGTTGTTCTCCTGCCATGTTCCGCCAGAACCAGGCCTTTGAACGGGTCAAGGTATAACGTACCTTACCACCCTGTACCGGTGCACCGGAAAACTTTTTCGCCGTACCTTCCAGTTGCAAGGAATCCCCCATCGTGTAAGCTTCCTGCACTTCCTTCCAGGTGACTTCAAACGTCGGGCGCTTGTATTCTTCCACCCGGATATAACAGGATGCCTTGTCCGATTCTACCCGAAACATACCAGCCAATGTTTCCGAAGGCAACTGGAATTCCGCTGAAAATGCACCGAAGTCATCCGTAGTCAATTCTTTCCGGGCTATCTCCCGGTTATTGGCATCCCGCAAGGCCAGCCAGATGGCTGCATCTTTGCGTACCTCTACACTATCGCCTTCCTGCGTATAAGCCACACCGGATACATACACCGTCTGCCCCTTGCGGTACAGCGCACGGTCGGTAAACAAATCCATGCGATCCACCTTCTTCTTGCTGTCATTGACCGTCGGCAACACCCTTCTGGACCAGTAAGCCACCTGCATAAACTCATCCTTGCCTGCACGTGCATGCATCCACAATGATTCTTTCATATCCGGCACTACTACCTTGCCCTGCTTATCAGTTTTAAACGTCTTATATAAGGTATAATTGCCTGGCACAGGAATGGAATAGAACACCAATTCTGCCCCTGCGACCGGCTTTCCGGTCTTACAATCCACCACATGACACTCCGTCTGCCTTCTTTCCATCGGGAAAGAAACCACCTGCAGTGCAGACAGATGCACTACATCGTATCCCGTTTTATCCTGATAGCCGTCGGGGATTGATTTCAATATATAAATTCCTGCCTCAGGCATCCGGCTGGTCAGCACAGAAACCGTATCCTTGTAGTTAGGAGTATCCGGCAAATTCAACCGCACTTTATCCACTAATGTACCATACTTCTTTATCAGGTCCGCATGCTCCAGATTCTGTGCAAACACAGAAGAAGAAGCCTTCAGGTTCAGCCTATACCATTCCAGCGTCGCCCCTTTCAGGTTCTTGCTGGTAACACGAAGTTCCGCTTCCGTCTGCGGATAAGGATGAGTTACCTGCACCGAGAGCGACGGCATGCACACTATTCGCTGCTTATCCTTCAAATCGGCCGTGAATTCTGAAGAAGGATACCGTTTTATTCCTTCTTCTATCACCTTCATTTCGGACACGAAGTCTTGTTTCTGATGATAGAAATCGGCCCATGACACATACAACGCCGCACAGGCATCTACTCCGTCATAGGCTTTTGCCCACGCCTGCAACTGCTCCAGCACCTGCTCGTCCGACAGCTGTTGCGGATACCTCCATCCATTACGCTGCCAGTACATCAATCGCTCCAGACGTGTCAATAATTCCGCGTCACGATTTCCTGCCGCCTCGTATTGTGCAATCAGCTTTTCATACTTGTCGAACACTGCCAACTGCACGGCCTTGCTTCCTCCTCCATTCCATAGAAGCTGAAAGATGGACTGGCGCAACAGCAAATCGTACATATTGCCACCGAAATAGCGCTGGCTCCATTTGCCCTGTTCAACCATCGGACGAAAATCGGTCGTAGCTACGCCCAGCAAGACCTCCTTATCCTTTACTGCCCGGTCAAACTCATACAATGCACTGTCCACTTCCTGAGGAGCGGATTCCAACTTATAGTATCCTGACAGAAACGACAACACGGCTTTCTGCAAAGGATCGTTCTCCTCTGCAGCCCATGCATTCAGTCGACAAAGTTCACGCTGCAAACTGTCCGGTGTCAGCTCTACCTGACATTCCACCCGCGAAAGATACGCTTTCAACATCTGCGGAGCATTCTTCTCCTTCCTTGCCTTTTCATAAATCTGGTTCACCTGTGAAATCAAGGTCTGCGGCAAATCCTTCTTCCGGGTTTCCTCTACCTCCTTCCAAAGACGGTCGTAACTCTGAGCTATCCCCGCCAAAGGGAACATAAAAGCCAACAATCCCGTGGCACATATCAAGAATAGTCTGTTCATAATTTCCAATTTTAAGTTTTACAAGGTTGTCTTTATAAAGATAAAACCAAAACCCTGATTTACTGCACAGATTTTCATTAAAAGAAGTAAAACCACAGAAAATCGAAACAAAAAAAACGGAGGCTGCCCCTTTCCCTTTTACGGGAATCGGACAGCCTCCGTATCTATTTATCCACTAACGGATATTACTTTTTCGGTGTATTTTCCAGTGTAGCCAGCAAGAAATCATAGAACTTCTTCACTGACGGCACATGACAGCGTTCTTCCGGTGTATGCGGGCACTGCAAAGTAGGACCAAATGAAATCATATCCAGCCCCGGTACAACCGCACCGATGATACCACATTCCAGTCCGGCATGAATCACTTTCACTTCCGGTGTTTCACCAAACTGTGCCTTATAAGATTCCTTCATGGCATGCAGAATCGGAGAGTTTACATCCGGTTCCCATCCAGAGTAGCTGCCAGAACGTTCTACGTGCATACCTGCCATAGAGAAACAGCTTTCGATAGCCGTATTGCGATAGTCCTTCATTGATTCGCGAGAGCTGCGTGTCAATACCTTAATGGCAGCCTTTCCATTGCCGATTTCTACGATAGCCAGGTTAGAAGAAGTTTCCACTGTATCCGGGATAGTCGGGATGAAACGTTCTACTCCATTCGGACATGCATAAATCGCGTCCACCAGGTTGTCACGGATTTCTTCCGGCACCATCATCTTCGGCAAGTCCACACGTTCTGCCGTAAAGCTGATGTTGTCTTCAATGGTCGCGAATTCATCGCGCCATACCTGTTCGCATTCACCCACGAATGCCAGCACATCTTCTACCTCCGAAGCCGGTACGGTAATCACTACTTCACATTCACGCGGAATGGCGTTGCGCATGTTTCCACCTTCCCACGACACCAGACAAGCCTCATCGTAAGCAATCACCTGGTTCATGAAGCGAGCCATCAACTTGTTGGCATTGGCATGTCCCCATCCAATCTGAATACCAGAGTGACCACCACGCAATCCCTTCAGTGTCACCTTCAGCGCCACGTCTTCCGGATCGGTTTCTTCTTCCTTATATTCCAAAGTAGCCGTCAGGTCTTCTCCACCTGCACAGCCAATATAAAGTTCACCTTCTTCTTCTGAATCCAGGTTCAGCAGGATTTCTCCTTCCACTGTACCCTGTTTCAAGCCGAACGCCCCATACATACCGGTTTCTTCATCGGCAGTAATCAGCGCAGTCAGCGGACCGTGTTTCAAGGTCTTGTCTTCCATAATGGCCATGATGGCTGCCACACCCATACCGTTGTCTGAGCCCAATGTGGTACCTTTAGCCTTCACCCATTCGCCGTCTACATAAACCGGAATAGGATCTTTTTCAAAATCATGCTGTGTATGTTTGTCTTTCTGAGGAACCATGTCCATGTGAGCCTGAAGGATGACAGACTTCCGGTCTTCCATACCCGGAGTGGCCGGTTTGCGATAGATTATGTTTCCAGCCTCATCCTGAAATGATTCTACACCTACCTGCTTGCCGAATTCCAGCAAGAAAGCCTGAATTTTTTCCAAATGTCCAGACGGACGAGGAATTTGCGTCAACGAATAGAAATGCTTCCACACATTCTGCGGAGCCAAAGAAAGAATTTCGTTCATATTATATTTTTTGATTTTATTCCGGAAAAGCAATTTCACTTCCCGGTCTGTTTCTTATTTACAATTGGTAAGGCTACAAGCCCGTAAACACCTAGCAAAATTAATAAAAAGGTTTGAATACCGTGCACCAGCAGGGCAAATATTCCGGCATCTTCCTTTCCCACCCCATACATCATCATCATGGTAATGACTGCAAAGTGCCACGGACCTGCACCGTTAGGAGTAGGAACGGCCACTGCAATACTGCCCACCACAAACATCACCAGTCCGGGCATCCAGCCCAGCGAGGCAGAAAAGTCAAAGCAATAGAAACTCACATAGAATTGCAGGAAATAGCATACCCAGATGCCCACGGTGTAAAAAGCGAACAGCCACGGATGTTTTACATGCCGAAGCGACAAACATCCGGCCCACACATCATTCAATATGCCGCGCACCTTCGCAAATACCGTCAAATTGCGGATCAGGAAAAACGCCAGCACACCCAAGGCGAACAGACAGATGAGGGTGATATAAAAGTTGGTGGAAGTAAACAAGCCCGTAAAGAAGCCCATGTTCGTACCGGTCTTTTCAAAGAATGCCGCAAACACACGCGATTGGAGCAACAGTGTCACCACGGTAATCAGCAGCACACAGATGGTATCGATGAGACGCTCCGTCACCACCGTACCCAGCGATTTAGAGAAAGAAACCCCATCATACTTCGACAGGATACCGCAGCGGGAAACCTCCCCCACACGCGGCACGACCAGATTGGCCGCGTACGACACAAAAACCGCATACACACTGTTCGACACCTTGGGATATTCACCTAACGGGGCTAACGTCAGATTCCAGCGCCAGCCGCGGAACAGATGCCCCAGCACACCAAACACCAGCGAAAAGGCCATCCAGCCATAATTCATGCCGCCATCCAGCACGCTCCACACACGCCGGAAATCAAAATCGTGGTATGTCCAAAGCAGAATAGCCGCTCCGAGTACCAACGGAAGCGCTATCTGGAAGACCTTATTTAGTACTTTTTTTAAACCTGTTCGTTCCAAAATCAGTCTGTATATAAAGATTTATGTTTAACTTTGCAAGTCACAAAGATAATACGAACATTTAAAACCTGAGGTATGAAATTAGTTAAACCTAAAAAGTTTTTAGGACAACACTTCCTGAAAGACCTGCAAGTGGCACAAGACATAGCCGACACGGTAGACGCCTGCCCGGCCCTTCCCGTTCTCGAAGTAGGTCCCGGAATGGGAGTTCTCACCCAATACCTGCTGAAAAAAGACCGCCCGCTCAAGGTGGTGGAGCTGGATTTTGAATCGGTGGCTTACCTGCGTGAGAATTTTCCACAATTAGGAGACCATATCATCGAGCAGGATTTCCTGAAAATGGACCTCCGGCAACTTTTCGACGGACAGCCTTTTGTGCTGACCGGCAACTATCCCTACAACATTTCCAGCCAGATATTCTTCAAGATGCTCGACTACAAGGACTTGATTCCCTGCTGCACGGGCATGATTCAGAAGGAAGTGGCCGAACGCATCGCGGCTCGTCCGGGCAACAAGACCTACGGCATCCTGAGCGTACTGATTCAAGCCTGGTACAGCGTGGAATACCTGTTCACCGTACACGAACATGTGTTCAATCCTCCTCCCAAGGTGAAGAGCGCCGTCATCCGCATGACCCGCAACGAGACCAAGGAGTTGGGATGCAACGAGCAGTTGTTCAAGCAGATTGTCAAGACGACATTCAACCAGCGCCGCAAGACGCTCCGCAACTCCATATCTCCGATTCTGGAGAAAGGAAATCCGCTCAGTGCCGACCCTATCTTCAACAAACGGCCTGAACAGCTTTCCGTACAAGACTTCATCGACCTGACCAACCGGGTGGAAGAAGCCTTGAATTCCTCAGCCGCAAAGGCCGAGTGACCCTGCACACGAGACTTACAGACTACGATAACAACCCTCATCAGGAGTTTACAAGATGAATAGCGAAGATATTAAATTAGTCACCGAACTGATTGAGAAGAAAGATTCCGACCAGTTAAAAGAAGTCATCAAGGACCTGCATCCGGCCGATATCGCCGAGCTGTGCAACGAGCTGGACGCAGAAGATGCCCGCTTCATCTACCTGCTGCTGGACAACGAAACGGCAGCCGACGTACTGATTGAAATGGACGAGGATGCACGAAAGAAATTCCTCGAAATACTTCCCCCTGAAACCATCGCCAAGCGCTTTGTCGACTACATGGATTCGGACGATGCCGTAGACATAATCCGTGAAATGGACGAGGACAAGCAGGAAGAGGTGCTTTCACACATTGAAGACATCGAACAGGCAGGCGACATCGTCGACTTGCTGAAATACGACGAAGATACCGCCGGTGGTTTGATGGGTACGGAAATGGTGATTGTGAATGAGAACTGGAGTATGCCCGAATGCCTGCGCGAAATGCGACTGCAGGCAGAAGAAATGGACGAGATATATTATGTATATGTGGTAGACGACGATGAACGTCTGCGCGGTGTATTCCCACTGAAAAAGATGATTACCAGTCCGTCGGTTTCCAAGGTGAAACACGTGATGAAGAAGGACCCGATTTCCGTCCATGTGGATACGCCCATTGAAGAGGTGGTGCAGACCATTGAAAAGTATGACTTGGTGGCCGTTCCTGTGGTCGACAGCATCGGCCGCCTGGTAGGGCGCATCACCGTAGACGACGTAATGGACGAGGTTCGTGAACAGGCCGAACGCGACTACCAGTTGGCATCCGGTTTGTCACAGGACGTAGAAACAGACGACAACGTGTTCCGCCAGACCACCGCGCGCCTTCCGTGGCTGCTCATCGGTATGCTGGGTGGAATCGGTAACTCCATGATTCTGGGCAACTTTGACTCTACCTTTGCCGCTCATCCGGAAATGGCGCTTTACATTCCCCTTATCGGTGGAACGGGAGGAAACGTAGGAACCCAGTCCTCCGCATTGGTCGTGCAAGGTCTGGCCAACAGCTCACTGAACGCCGAAAACACCTTCAAGCAGGTACTGAAAGAATCTGTCGTAGCCCTTATCAACGCCACCATTATCTCCATGCTGGTGTACATCTATAACTTCATCCGTTTCGGAGCTACGGCTACGGTCAGTTATTCGGTATCCATCAGCCTGTTTGCCGTGGTCATGTTTGCCTCCATTTTCGGCACCTTGGTGCCCATGACACTGGAAAAACTGAAAATCGATCCGGCCATTGCCACCGGACCGTTTATCTCCATTACCAACGACATTATCGGTATGCTCATGTACATGGGAATTACCGTATTATTATCCTAAATTTTTGTTAAAGAAAAACGCAAGTGCGTTTGAGGTAAAACGCAAGTACATTTTACTTCAAACGCACTTGCGTTTTAATCAAAACGTCCTTGCGTTTTCTTTCAAACGCAAGGGCGTTTTTTTCACCCCCTCTACAAGCACTTCTGAGCCACATTCCTCGTCTTTTTATTTCTAAAAATGATTCTTACCTTATAGTTTTTTTCTGAAAAAGTATGAAAATCAGATTTTTTTTCTTTAATTTGTAAGAACCTTTACTAAGGGTAAAGAAAAAACTAGGATATTATACTCTTTAAAATCTATATACGATGGAAGTAAATGAAACCAACCGCCCATTAACCGAAACTCCGATGGAACAACCCATTGAAGCACCGGTTCCTACTGTTGAAGACACCGAAAAGGAAACATCCGCTCCCAAACAGACACTGGAAGAAGTGGTGCAACGCCTCAAGGAAATCAACGAGAAAAACGACCTGACCGACAAGCAGGAAATCGATTCACTTAAACAAACGTTCTATAAACTACAAAAAGCCAAATCAGAAGCGGCACGGAAAGCTTTCATCGACGAAGGGGGAAAGGCAGAAGACTTCACTCCGGAAACAGAACCGGCAGAAGAAGAGTTCAAAGCTGTCATGAACGCCATCAAGGAGAAGAGAAATGCCTTAGCAGCTGCACAAGAAAAAGAAAAAGAAGAAAATCTGACCAAGAAACTGGGTATCCTGGAAAGAATGAAGTTCCTGACCGAATCGCAGGAAGATACCAACAAGATATACGACGAATTTAAGAAGTTACAGCAGGAATGGAATGAAATAGGCCAGATTCCGGTAGCGAAAGTAAATGAACTGTGGAAAACTTACCAGCTTTACACCGAAAAATTCTATGATATGGTGAAGCTGAACAATGAATTCCGCGAATATGACTTCAAGAAAAACCTGGAACAGAAGACCCGCTTATGCGAAGCTGCAGAAAAGCTGGCCGAAGAGCCCGACGTAATTTCTGCTTTCCACCAGCTGCAGAAGCTTCATCAGGAATTCCGTGCCATCGGTCCTGTAGCCAAAGACCTGCGCGAAGAAATCTGGAGCCGTTTCAAAGCCGCCTCTACGGTTGTCAACAAACGCCACCAGCAGCATTTTGAAGAACTGAAAGAAAAAGAACAGAATAACCTGGACCAGAAGACGGTGATTTGCGAAATCGTGGAAGGTATGGAATATGACACCTTCACTACTTTTGCTGACTGGGAAGACAAGACCAACGAAATCCTTGCCCTCCAGGCCAAATGGAAAACCATCGGCTATGCTCCGCAAAAGATGAACGTCAAGATTTTCGAACGTTTCCGCGCTGCCTGCGATGAATTCTTCCGCCGGAAAGCTGCTTTCTTCAAATCTGTGAAGGAAACAATGGCAGCCAACCTGGAAAAGAAAAAAGCGTTCTGCGAAAAGGCTGAATCCCTGAAAGAAAGTACCGACTGGAAAGAAACGGCTGAAATCCTGACCAAGCTCCAGAAAGAATGGAAGACCATCGGTCCGGTTGCCAAGAAACATTCAGATGCCGTATGGAAACGTTTTATAGGTGCCTGCGATTATTTCTTTGAACGGAAAAACAAAGCGACTTCTTCACAACGCTCGGAAGAAGTGGAAAACCTGGCCAAGAAAGAAGATGTCATTAAGCGTATGGCTGCCCTGGAAGCTGCCGGAACTGCAGACGATGCAACTGCCGAACAAGTACGTGCCCTGATGAAGGAATGGAATGCCATCGGCTTCGTTCCTTTCAAGGAAAAAGACCGTCTGTATAAAGAATTCCATGCATTGGTAGACAAGCTGTTCGACCGCCTGCACCTGTCGGCTACTGAAAAACGCCTGAGCAGTGTACGCACTAACGGCAACAAAGAAGGAAATCTCTACCGCGACCGTGAACGCCTGGTTCGCACTTACGAAGGGCTGAAAAACGACATCCAGACCTACGAAAACAACCTTGGCTTCTTGAATTCTTCTTCCAAGAAGGGAAATACACTGGTGGCCGACATCACCCGCAAGATTGAGCGCCTGAAGAAAGACATGGAACTGGTGCTGAAGAAAATCAAGGACATTGATGAAAGCTTGAAAGAAAAAGAATAAAAACAGCTTACTCAAACTAATTTTATTACCACAAGAGGTATCCATTCCCATGGATACCTCTTTTTTTGTTTTTCTTTCAATTTTTCACAAGAATTTCACTCGATTGTAAAATCTTCACGCAACCAAGCCATGTTTGATATTTTTTTGAAAAATAATCGTATAAATATTTTATTACTCCAAGAAAATATCTTAAATTAAAGCCAAAATTCAAGAAACAAACTTTCTTGTATTTTGTTAACCCGAATAAAATATAAGCAAAATATAATTCTGAATGAATTAAAAACATAAAATAAACTATTCTTAATATGAAAATGAAATCACTATTAGGGATTGTACTTTCCCTAAGTATTCTGCAATCTTGCCAGAATGACGAAACAAACATCATCCAGAATGAAGTGAATAACAAAGGCATCACATTCTCTTCTATCATAGATGATGCACAAAATTCCAGAGCTTACGATACGTCGTGGGAAGCCAATGACGTAATTGGTGTATTTATGCTAGCCAATAGTGATAAAAATGTACTGGCTACAAACATTCCTTATGTAACTTCTAAAGGAGACGGCTATTTCGTAAGCCAAAATAATCCCATATACTATCCGGAAGACAATAGTGCGGTCGACTTCATTGCATATTATCCTTATAGTGAAACTATTAGTGACTATAAAAACTATCCCATTGATTTGAGTAACCAAACAAAACAAAACGCCATCGACTTGATGACTGCAGTAAACCTGACAAACCGTCAATTGGCGTCTCCACAAGGTAATCTGCAATTCAAGCATCTGTTGGCTAAATTGGTGCTGAATTTGAAATCTACTTCCGGGAGTTCCCTGAAAGGAATCAAAGCTTCTATCAGCGGACTGCAAGTAAAAGGAACAGCTAATCTTTCTGACGGTACCATTACTCCTTCCGGTGAAGCTACAACCTTTTCCTTATTTATAAATGAGGAAGCCACACAAGCAGAAGCCATTCTGTTGCCTCAAGACTTGAGCGGAAAACTGAAAATCAAACTGGAACTGAACGGACAAAGCAAAGAAATTGATACACAAATTTCAAGCAGCATCGAGCAAGGTAATAAATATATATATAATGTAAATGTGAATTATCAGGGGGGAGAGATTACAACCGATCCTCAGGCTAAATATACACGATGGACAGAAACTCCATTGATTACAGAATCGCAGATGAAACAATCCAATCTTAAATATATTATTCATTATACAGATCAAACATATAAAGACAATAGGCTAAAAAATATTCCTATCCGCAATTACAGCATGCTGTATGACACGGACTTAAAGATAGCATACTGGGTAGCCTACCCTCTGTGTAACTGGTACATAAATGGAAGTGGAGAACGTACTGATAAATGGGGTTACGACCCCCAAGTAGCTAAATCGCTACAAGCCAACCTATCAAGTTCATATCCTGCCAAAAATTATGACCGAGGACATCAACTTCCAAGCGGTGACCGCTTACAATCAAACGCCATAAACGAACAAACGTTTTACTACACTAACATGACTCCTCAAATAGGTAAAAAACTAAATCAGGCTATTTGGGCAGATTTGGAAGAGGCAGTCAGAGGATGGAGCAGTGCGACAGATACACTATATGTCGTAACAGGAGCCATGCCTACTACCACTACAGACCAAACTATCCAATATACTACAGACATTGATAGTAAAAAAATAGCAATTCCCAAATATTATTTCAAGGCTTTGGCACGAAAAGTAAACGGACAATTCCAAACCATAGCTTATAAACTTGACAATAGAGATTACGGTGATAGAGACTATAATCAGGGAATTATGTCCGTTAAAGAGCTGGAAGAAATGACCGGATTTACTTTCTTCCCAGACAGACCGGAAATTACAGAAAGCATTAAAAGCCAGAAGACAGCCTGGTAATAGAATAATCACATTCTCAAAAATAAATTAGTATGAAAATCTCGAATCTACTGTACATGGGGGCATTATCAACCCTAGCTCTAATGAGTTGTACAAACAATGACGACAACAGCGAATGGTACGGAAGTGAAGGCATCGTATTTACCACAGCTATTCAGTCAAGAGTTTCAGGTAACACTTGGAATGCAAACGACGAGGTAGGTATTTACATGATGAACGCAGGTAGTGGAATTGAGGCTGCAACCGCACAAAACAAAAAGTACATTGCACAGACCAACGGCACATTGACTGCTGCTCCTGGTAATGGCATTTATCTCCCTGAAAGCGGAAATGTAGACTTCATTGCATATTATCCTTATACCACAAGTGTAAGCGGCAATAAGCTTGCGGTAAATGTATCCGACCAGAGCAATCCGGCTGCTATCGACTTGATTTATTCTAACGGTACTAAAGGAGTAGCAGCAACTACTGCCACCACTATTAGTCTGGGATTTACACACCAACTGACTAAAGTCACCCTGAATGTAACCAAAGATGAAACAATTGAAACTCTTAACGGATTGGGTGTAAACATTAAGGGTATCAGCACAGAAGGTGAATTTAACTTGGCTGACGGAACACTGACTGCTACAGCAGGAACCAACAATAAAGATGTAGCGATGTACATAGATGCACAAGGTACAACAGCTACGGCTACAGCCATCATTCTCCCAACAGCTGCAAGCACCGACCAGACGTCACTCAACCTGACTTTTAACCTCAACGGTCAATCATTCACCCATACAATTAGTGACGCAAGTATTTTTGAAAAAGGAACAAATGTAAGCTTTAATGCAAAACTATCCATCAACAATGGGAAACCGGTTGTTACAGTAGGAAATGCAACAATCAGCAACTGGACTGAAAAACCAGGTGGAGATATTAATGTTGATTTCGATGGTGGAACTCAACCAGGTGGAGAAACTGTGGTCTTTGAAGAATCATTCGCTACCAGCCAGGGCAACTTCGAAATAGACAACAAGCAACTCCCTGAAGGTGGAACATTCGTTTGGAAACACGATGCTGGGACTCCTGAAGGAGGAAGTCCATATTATTATATGAAAGCCAGCGCATTTATCAATAAAGCCGCAAAAGCATCAGAAAGCTGGCTGATATCTCCTGAAGTAGACTTATCTACAGCTACAAATGCAACTTTAACCTTCATGCATATCATTAACCATGCAGGTGACATGCAAACTCAACAAACTTTGTGGGTAACCGAAACATCTACTGAAAACTGGCAACAAGTAACAATTCCAAACTATCCAGCTGGAAATAACTGGAACGAAGTTTCTTCAGGAAATATTGACTTATCCGCTTATGCCGGTAAAAAAATCAAGTTTGCATTCAAATATGTAAGTACCACAGCAGCTGCTGCAACATGGGAAGTATATGATGTGAAAGTCGTTGCCAATGGAGAAGGAGGAGGCACTGTTGATCCAGAGCCGGAACCAGGCACAGCTGAAACCATATTCTTAGAAACATGTGGTCAAACTAATGTTGGCAGTACTAAATATAAAATTAATGACTATACAGGATGGGATAACAATGAAACACTTACTTTCAGAGACGAATTCGCTGGAGAATTCCAAAATGCAGATGTCAGAGCTACTTCAACTTTAGATAATAATGTTTGGTTACCAGCTTATACCCAATCAATAGAAAAACCAGCAGGCCTCAAGATTTCTGGATTCAATGTTTCTAACTACACAAGTTTATCATTAGAATATGACATTGCGGCTAATGTAACTCCAGCAAATCAAAATATAATCAAAGTAAGAACAGATAAAGGAAATCTAACAATTGAAAGTAAAGAATTTGCAGCTAACAATAAATATCAAACTGTAACTGTAAGTTTACCTGATGATATTACCTATATTGAGTTTGTTTCTGATGCAGATAATACAGTTGGATTTAGATTAGATAATATCAAACTAACAGGTATATCTAAGTAATACAATTTTACTCCTAATCCCACAAGAGAACATGAAAAAGCTCTATAAAACTTTTTCATGTTCTCTTTCAACCCCTTATAAAATAACACTAAACTAACAATTATTTTTTATGAAACACAAATTACTGTTCTTCATGGCATTCTTCCTTCCTTGCCTTGTTTTTGCACAAGGAAATGTAAGCGTGAAAGGAAGTGTGATCGGAGCAGTAAGCAATGACCCTATTCCAGGTGTAATTGTGACGGTGACAGAACTGAACCGCCAAGTCACAACCGACGCGGACGGAATTTTCACCATCCGAAATATTCAGCCGGGAACTTACGTCATTCAGCTTAACTCCGTAATGATTACGCCCAAGAGTGTCTCCATTGAAGTAGAAAACTTAGGCGTAACTGAACTAAAACCTATCCGAGTAACTGAACTTAACGCAAACGAAGACGTGTCTATGATTGGCATCATCGATGCCGGCATGGTGGATGACGACGTAGAGACCTCCGGGCAGGACGTCAGCTCTACCGTGATTCTGTCAAATGATATTTTCCTGAATAAAGCTGCCTATCAGCTTTCACCCGCACGCTTCTCTCCACGTGGATACAACAGCACGCAGGAGGTTAAATACATCAATGGCGTGGAATTCAACGACCAGAACAGAGGTGTATTCAACTATGCAGCGGTAGGCGCACTGAACGACATGACACGTAACGGTGATGTCACCAACTTCACAGCTCCTTCGTCCTTTACTTTTGGTGAGTTGGGAGGTACGGAAAACATCAATATGCGTGCCAGCAGCTATACACCTGGAGGAAAGTTAACCTTAAGCTATACCAACCGAAACTATTATCTCCGTGGCATGTTTACCTACTCTACCGGACTGAAGGACAACGGATGGGCATTCACCACCTCTATTGGTGGACGCTATTCGAATGAAGGTAACATCGACGGAACTTTCTACAAGAACGTTTCTTTCGCCTTCTCTGCTGAAAAGCAATGGAAAGGAGGAGAACATAGTCTGTCAATGGTAGCTTTCGTATCACCGGTACAGCGTGGACAGCAAGGTAGTTCTTACCGCGAAGTGTATGAACTGACAGGAAACTACCTTTACAACCCGAACTGGGGATACCAGAACGGAGAGAAAAGAAATGCAAAGGTGGTTACAGCATTCGACCCGACTGCCATCATTTCGCACATCTGGAAAATCAACGATAATATGACGCTGACTACAGGTGTGGGAGCACATTATGCCCGCTACGGTAATACGGCCCTGAACTGGTACAATGCTCCTGACCCTCGCCCGGATTACTACCGCTACCTGCCTTCGTATTTTGAAGATGAAATGGTACAACTAAGATACAAAGAGTTGTGGCGTACTAACCAGACCAGCTTTACACAAATCAACTGGGATGACCTCTACCTGGCTAATGCCAACAACATTCGTAATGGTAACGGAGCAGCTGTTTACATGCTGGAAGAACGTCGCAGTGACCTGTTGGAAACTTCATTCAACTCTACTCTGAACGCACGCATGAGCCGTCATTTCGACATCACAGCCGGAGTCGGTGCACGCTACACTCAGTCACGCCAGTTCAAGACCGTGGCCGACCTGCTGGGAGCAGAATATGTGCTGGATATTGATAAATTTGCAGAACAAGACTTCTCTGGTGATCCGGACAAAATTCAGAACGACTTGAACCGCCCGCAGAGAAAAGTGTACGAAGAAGGAATTTTCGGTTACAACTATAACCTGAACATTTATTCACTGAATGCCTGGATAGTGAATCAGTATCATTCACGTTATTGGGATTACTATTACGGAATGAAGCTGACTTACACCAGCTTCCAGCGTGATGGTAAAATGCGTAACGGACGTTATCCGGACAGTTCTTTCGGCAAAGGTGCGCGCCATCAGTTCACAGACTTAATGGTAAAGGGAGGACTGACCTACAAGTTCAACGGACGTCACATGATTAACGCCAACATCAGTTATGGAAGTGAAGCTCCGTTGCCCAACGAAGCATACGTATCACCGCGTATCACAGACCGTACCATTGATGACATGAAGAGTGGACGGGTTCTCTCTGCCGACATCAACTACATCTTCTCTACTCCTCATCTGGCCGGACGTATCGGAGTGTTCCAGACTAATTTCTATGACCAGATGGAACGTAGCAGCTACTATGACGGCATTGAAGGAACATTTATCAACCACGTGTTGTATGGAGTAAACCGCATTCACAGAGGTATTGAGCTGGGAGCTACCTACAAACTGGATGACCATTGGAGCTTCGACCTGGCAGGAACCGTAGGTGAATATTATTACAGCAACAACCCTGACGGTATCAAGAACTCCGAAAACGGAAAGATAGTGGAAAGAGAACAAGTATACATGAAGGATGTTTACGTAGGTGGAGTTCCACAGATTGCCGGTACATTCGGAATCCGTTACTTCATCAAATACTGGTTCCTGGGAGCCAACCTGAACGGATTTGCACGCAACTACATCGAAGCTGCTCCCCTCCGCCGTCTGGCTTCAAGCTACACAGAAGTAACTCCGTATAACCAGTATTACGATGCCTTCAAGCAGTTGACCACACAAGAACGTTTCCCGGCAGCCTATACATTAGACTTGTCTATCGGAAAAATTTTCTACTTGCCTGGAAGACAATCTATCAACTTCAATCTTTCTCTGAACAATGTATTGAACAAGAAAGATATTTGTACCGGAGGATACGAACAGGGACGATTTGACCTTGACCATCCGGAACGCTTTGGAGGAAAATACTACTACATGCAGGGTATCAACTGCTTCCTGAATGTGAGCTACCGTTTTTAATCATTAACCTACATAAAACTCAGAATATATGAAACTTTTAAGAAATATCAGTCTGCCACTCATTGCCTCACTCGCTCTCTTTGCTTGTGAACGAGACTATGATGCTCCTCTCTTGACAGAACCTGAATACACAGGTCCGGCAGCCAATATCACGATTTCAGAATTGCGTACACAAAATGCAGCAGCTACTCAGGACGTTCCTATCATCATCACGCAAGACCAGGTACTCAAAGCCGTCATCACAGGTAACGATGAATCAGGAAACATCTTCAAGAAAATCTACTTGCAGGATGAAACGGGTGCCATTGAAATGGAAGTAGACCAAAGCAGTGTGTACAACTATTATCCGGTAGGTCAGACTGTATATGTAGACCTGAACGGATTGAGCATTTCTGTATACGGTGACGAACAACAGCTAGGACATCCAGAAGGATATTTATTCCGCACACCGTGGGAAGATTTCGAAAAACATGTCAGCAAAGACGGATGGGCTAATCCAGAAAATGCCAAGCCTGTTGTAATTGATGACATCAGTACCATCAACGCTGCTCCCGATAACTATAAATTCAAATTAGTGCAATTTACCGGAGTTACTTTCCAGAACGGTGGTAAGGGTATCTTTGCTCCAGAAGATGGTTATGGTGAAGAAAACATTACCGACAGTCATGGAAATACTATCATGATTCGTACCAGTAATTATGCCAGCTTTGCAGGTAATAAACTTCCAGAAGGAAAAGGTAATGTAACAGGTATCTTAGGAAGATTCAGAGGTACTTGGCAGCTTACTTTACGTACTGCTAATGACGTAAGCGACTTTACCGGAAGCAATGAAGAAGAAGGTGGAAATGAAGGCGGAGAAACCCCGAGTGGTGAAACTGTTTTATTCCAAGAATCTTTTGGTACTCCTCAAAAAAATGGAGAGTACTGGCCTTACTTAGATGAATACACTGGATTTGACAATCCTGCTAACATGTTTGAATGCTTGTCAGAAGAAAAACCAACTATTCGGAGTTCAAACAATCTTGGCAACGTCTGGTTCCCTGCAGGAAAAGATATTACTATTGCTATCAAAGGTATTAATGCACAGGGTAATACAACAGCAACACTTGAATGCCAAGTGGGAGCTAACGTGTATGATACAGGTACATCTCAAGATTTAAACACGCTAAAAGTTAAATGCAATGGAACAAATATTACACTACCTAGCAAGATTGTAACTCAAAGCGAAAATCAAGCTAATATACCATTTAAATTAACAGTAGAAAATGTAAATATATCAGAAAGTACCACACTCGAATTTTCAGGAACAGCCAGTGATAATACATGTGGGTTGCGATTATTCAGCGTCAAACTCTATGTTCCAGGAAGTGGAAGTGGCAGCACCGGTGGTGACGGAGGTACAACCATTGAACCCACTCCAAGCAATTAATGCACACATCAAACCATGAAAGTTATGAATAAACGATTGCTTATTTTCACTTTGTTCATTACTTGTGTATATACCACCAGTCTGTTTGCACAAGACAGACTGGGTGTTTATGCAGCCGCATTCTATAATTTAGAAAACCTTTGGGATACGGTGGACGACCCTAACAACGAAGGGGATGATGACTTCACTCCGGAAGGAAAGTATGAATGGACTCAGACCAAGTATGAACAAAAGTTACAGAATATTGCCAAGGTAATCTCTCAATTGGGAAGAGATTATTGTCCGGCAGGCCCTGCTATCATCGGTATCTCGGAAGTGGAAAACCGGAAAGTATTGGAAGACCTGACAAAAACAGCTCCCATCAGTGGAACGGGATATGAAATCGTACATTTCGAATCGCCCGACCACAGAGGTATTGACGTAGCAGCCTTGTACAACCCGAAACTGTTCAAGCTGATTGATGCCAGAACCTATCCTTTCAACAAGCCGGATATGCCGCACTATAAAACCCGCGACATTCTGCTGGTAAGTGGTATACTGGCCGGGGAACCGTTTCACCTGATTGTAAATCACTGGCCTTCACGCTACGGTGGCTCCGCTTCTTCTCCGCTGAGAGAATTTGCTGCCAGCATCGTGAAACACATTGGCGATTCTATCCATGCACAGAACCCGGAAGCAAAAGTGCTCATTGTGGGTGACTTGAATGATGACCCGTTCAACAAGAGCTGTAGCGAGGTACTGGGCGCTAAAAAGAACATCAAGGAGGTAAAACCTGACGGATATTACAATGCTACCTGGAAATTGTACGATCAGGGTATCGGTTCTCTCTGCTACCAGAACCAATGGAATTTGTTCGACCAGCAGATTATATCAGGTAACCTGATTGGCAAAGACCGCAGTACATTGAAATTCTGGAAGAGCGAAGTATTCAACCGTCCATTCCTGCTTCAAAAGGAAGGGAAATACAAAGGGTATCCACTTCGTACATTCTCGGGTACTACATTCCAGAATGGATTCAGCGACCACTTACCGACCCTCACCTATTTTGTCAAGGTAATGAAGTAAGAGAAAACATATCTCTTCATAAAGAAAGGCGTTCCGTCCACACAATCGGAACGGCTTTCTTATTTCATTTAAAACCTCTTCAAATGCCCTTTAAACTACTACGTAGTAGTTCCTCCGTTACCTCGTAGTAACAGACCGACTACTACGCGGTAATTCATTCATTACTACGTAGTAAAATTTCCTCCAAATCTTCCGGTACATAGACCTTGCCGCTAAATTGCGAAGCTGCTTCTGCCGTATAGCGCTCTTTACGGGTAGCCAGTGTCTTGTCTTCCGTGTGGTACAACAGCAGATTCTTCACTCCAAGCTGAGCTGCTAACCGTCCGGCATCCAAAGCCGTGCTATGATGCTTCTCGTAGGGTTTAAACCGTTCCCGGTCTTCATACAAGCAGAACGCCTCACACAGCAGCCAGTCGGCTCCTTTCACATACATCTGATTGCATGCGTTATAAGGTTCATCACCCAGACAAACCAGCGATTGTCCATCAGGAAGACAGGTACGGAAACCAAACTGTTTCTCCTTTGTAGAAGCGATGTCAAAGCATTCCACTTCCAGGCCGATGGCCTGAAATTTTTCTCCGCTCTTCACCTCACACAACAGTATCTCTTCTCCTAAGCGTGCCACAATCTTCTTGGGTAAAGTCATCCGGCAAATCCAGTCGAGCACCTGTACCACTTTGTCATGCCCATATATGCGCAGTTCGCCCTGGTACTCTCCTTTCTGAATAGCCTGAGCCACCATGCGAATCATCCATATCACACCCAATATATGGTCGGTGTGTGCATGCGTCACAAATATCTCATGAATGCCCGACAAGGGGATATGTGCTTTCTGCAACTGCGACAGAATGCCGTTGCCTCCTCCGGCATCCACTAAAAAGTATTTATCCTCCCGGCACAAGGCAAAACAGGTATTATAGCAGGCTACGGTGGCCGCATTTCCCGTACCTAACATGATAAGCTTCATCGAATTTTCCATACAATGTATCCTTTTAAACACGGCACAAAGATACAAATTTCCTGCTTTTATTTTTTTAACACATAAGGATTCTTACCACTATCCCCCTCTTCCCTCAAAATAAGGCACTGAGATTTCAACATAAACATAAAATACAATAAGCCCCTTGCAGGAGACTTTTCCTATTCCTCACGTAAGACATTGAAAATTCGATTTTTCGGGTTGTTGTACTTTTGCCAATAAGCCTACACGGGAAATTACCTTTTATACATATTGTATGAACTACAAAAACGCCACATCACGATATTGTATCAAATAAGATATTTACCCTATTGAACAATAAGGTTTTACAACCCACAAAAGCCCTATTGCATATATCAATAAAAAAAACGTCCTTTGCGGTGTAGACAGAAAAATGCTTATGGAATACACTGAACAATTAGCCAATAATCACATCTCAGTAGACTGCGTGGTCATCGGATTCGATGGAGAGAAACTAAAGGTGTTGCTCGTAAAAAGAATGGGGGAAGAAAGTGGAGAAGTTTTCCACGATATGAAACTCCCCGGAAGCCTTATCTATATGGATGAGGACTTGGATGATGCAGCCAAACGAGTGCTTCGTGATTTGACTGGACTCAAGAACGTAGACCTGATGCAGTTCAAGGCGTTCGGTTCAAAGGACCGTACCAAGAATCCCAAAGATGTTCACTGGCTGGAAAGAGCAGAAAAGGCCAAAGTGGAACGAATCGTAACTATCGCCTACTTTGCCATGGTAAAAATAGACAAGACCCTCAACAAGAACTTGGATGAATACAAGGCAGAATGGGTGGCACTGGAAGAAGTGAAGGACCTGGCATTCGATCACAATCTGATTATTGCAGAAGCCATGAAGTTTATCCGGCAGCACATCGAATTCAACCCGTCATGCATCTTCGAACTGCTTCCACGGAAATTTACTGCTCTGCAACTGCGAATGCTGTATGAGGTGATTTACGGCAAGGCATTGGATGTACGCAACTTCCATAAGAAGATTTCCATGATGGAATACATCGTGCCTACGGAAGAATACGAACAGGGAGTATCTCACCGGGCCGCAAGGTATTATCGGTTTGACCGGAAAATCTACAACAAGACAAGAAGATAATTTTAAAAGACTATATAACGATGTACGTATTAGGTTATGACATAGGAAGCTCGTCGGTAAAGGCGAGTCTGGTCAATGTAGAAAGCGGAAAATGTGCCGCATCTGCCTTTTTTCCGAAAACAGAAGCGCCTATCCTCGCTGTCAAACAGGGATGGGCTGAACAGGACCCGCAGAGCTGGTGGGATAATTTGAAACTGGCTACACAAGCCGTTCTCACTGCTTCTGGTGCAAAAGCAGAAGAAATCAAGGCTATCGGTATTTCTTATCAGATGCACGGTCTGGTCTGCGTAGACAAAAACCAGCAGGTGCTCCGCCCTTCTATTATATGGTGTGACTCCAGAGCTGTACCTTACGGTCAGAAAGCATTTCAGACATTGGGAGAAGCGCAGTGCTTGTCACACTTGCTGAACTCACCGGGCAACTTCACGGCTTCCAAACTGGCTTGGGTAAAGGAAAACGAGCCGGAGGTTTATGAACGTATCTATAAGGTGATGCTTCCGGGTGACTATATCGCCATGCGACTGACAGGAGAAATCTGCACGACAGTTTCCGGATTGTCGGAAGGTATGTTCTGGGATTTCAAGGAAAACAAGGTAGCTGATTTCTTGCTGGATTATTACGGTATTGACGCATCCTTGCTGGCTGACATCCGTCCGACTTTCTCAGAACAGGGTAAAGTAACGGAAAAAGTAGCTGCCGAGTTAGGACTGAAAGCCGGTACTCCGGTAACTTACCGCGCCGGTGACCAGCCGAACAACGCTCTTTCTCTGAATGTATTCAATCCGGGTGAAATTGCTTCTACAGCCGGGACTTCCGGAGTAGTATACGGAGTGAACGGTAGTGTCAACTACGACCCGCAGTCACGTGTCAATACATTTGCCCATGTGAACCACACAGCTTCACAGACTCGTCTGGGCGTATTGCTCTGCATCAATGGTACGGGTATCCTCAATTCGTGGATGAAACGCACATTGGCTTCCGACCTCAGCTATGCAGAAATGAACGAGGTTGCCGCTCAGGCACCTATCGGTGCTGCCGGCATCAGCATCCTTCCGTTTGGTAACGGAGCTGAACGTATGTTGCAGAATCAGGAAACCGGATGTTCTATTCAGGGTGTCAACTTCAACCTGCATAACCGCAGTCACCTGCTTCGTGCCGCTCAAGAAGGTATTGTATTCTCCTTCCGCTACGGTATCGACATCATGAAGGGTATGGGAATGGATGTACGGAAAATTCACGCCGGACATGCCAACATGTTCCTGAGTCCGCTGTTCCGTGACACACTGGCCGGAGTCACAGGTGCTACCATCGAACTCTATGACACCGACGGTTCAGTAGGAGCTGCCAAGGGAGCCGGAATGGGTGCAGGTATCTACCGCGACAATGTGGAAGCTTTTGCTACTCTCGACAAACTGGCTGTCATCGAACCGAAGGCAGCCGACGAAGCGGCATACGCCGACGCATACGCACGTTGGAAAGAATGTCTCGAAAAATCAACAAACAATTAAATATAACAATTCATTAACTTATAAAACAAAGATATTATGGCAACAAAAGAGTACTTTCCGGGTATTGGAAAAATCAAATTTGAAGGTGTAGAAAGCAAGAATCCGATGGCTTTCCGTTATTATGATGCAGAAAAAGTCATCCTGGGCAAACCAATGAAAGAATGGTTGAAGTTCGCTATGGCATGGTGGCACACATTGTGTGCTGAAGGTGGCGACCAGTTCGGTGGCGGAACAAAGAGCTTCCCATGGAAAGGAAATCCTGACAAAGTACAGGCTGCAAAAGATAAAGTAGATGCAGGTTTTGAATTCATGCAGAAAATCGGTATCGAATACTACTGCTTCCACGATGTAGACTTGTGCGACGAAGCTGCTACTATCGAAGAATACGAAGCTAACTTGAAAGAAGTAGTAGCTTACCTGAAACAGAAACAGGCTGAAACTGGTATCAAACTGTTGTGGGGTACTGCTAACGTATTCGGTCATGCACGTTATATGAACGGTGCAGCTACTAACCCAGACTTTGATGTAGTAGCTCGTGCTGCCGTACAGATTAAGAACGCCATCGATGCTACTATCGAACTGGGCGGTACAAACTACGTATTCTGGGGTGGCCGTGAAGGTTACATGTCACTGCTGAACACTGACCAGAAACGTGAAAAAGAACACTTGGCTCAGATGTTGAAACTGGCTCGTGACTATGCACGTAGCAAAGGTTTCCAGGGTACTTTCCTGATTGAACCGAAACCGATGGAACCAAGCAAGCACCAGTACGACGTAGATACTGAAACTGTTATCGGCTTCCTGAAAGCACATGGTCTGGACAAGGACTTCAAGGTAAATATCGAAGTAAACCACGCTACTCTGGCTGGTCACACATTTGAACACGAACTGGCAGTAGCTGTAGACAACAACATGCTGGGTTCTATCGATGCCAACCGTGGTGACTACCAGAACGGATGGGATACTGACCAGTTCCCTATCGACAACTATGAACTGATTCAGGCTATGATGCAGATTATCCGTGGTGGTGGTCTGGGCAATGGTGGTACAAACTTCGATGCGAAGACTCGTCGTAACTCTACTGACCTGGAAGACATCTTCATCGCTCACATCGCTGGTATGGATGCTATGGCACGTGCTTTGGAAAATGCAGCACGTCTGCTGGAAGAATCTCCTTACAAGAAAATGCTGGCTGACCGCTACGCTTCATTCGACAACGGAAAAGGTAAAGAATTTGAAGAAGGCAAGCTGACACTGGAAGATGTAGTAGCATACGCGAAGACTGTAGGTGAACCGAAACAGACCAGTGGAAAACAAGAACTGTATGAGGCTATTGTAAATATGTATTGCTAATACGCTGATTTATCAGTATCCGACCGGTATGCCCGTCGGCGAAAGTCTCTTTCCCGACCGGGTATGCCGGTTTTTATTTTCCATAAAAAACCTATTATCATGAATTACACAGAAAAAGGAAGCAGAAGTTATCTGTTTTCCATCGTACTGGTAGCCGTTTTAGGAGGATTGCTGTTCGGCTACGATACCGCTGTTATTTCAGGAGCGGAAAAGGGTCTTCAGGCTTTCTTCATGGGAGCAGACGATTTCATCTATACAGATACCTGGCACGGCATCACTTCTTCGAGCGCCCTTTTAGGCTGTATTATCGGTAGTGCTTTATCAGGCTTTTTTGCTTCCCGTTTCGGGAGAAAGCTTTCTTTGCTGATAGCCGGCATCATGTTCTTTTTATCTGCTTTAGGCTCATACTATCCGGAATTTTTGATATTTCCGTACGGGGAACCCTCCTATTCGCTTCTGTTGGCGTTCAATTTTTACCGCGTCATAGGTGGTGTAGGTGTGGGACTGGCTTCTGCCATCTGTCCGATGTATATCGCTGAAATCGCCCCGAGCAGTATCCGCGGTACCTTAGTTTCCTGGAACCAGTTTGCCATTATCTTCGGTCAGCTGGTAGTCTATTTTGTCAACTTCCTCATCTTGGGAGACCACCTAAATCCGGTAGTAGAAATAGTGGATGGTGTCAACCGCATCATGAATCCGGAAGCTGCTGCCTGGAGTATTGAAACCGGATGGCGACTGATGTTTGTCAGTGAAGCCGTTCCTGCCGGATTGTTTACCCTTTTAGTTTTGTTTGTTCCGGAAACTCCCCGCTACCTGGCCATGACCGGTCGTGACGAAAAAGCCCTGTTTGTATTAAGCCGTATCAACGGTCTGTCACAAGGAAAAGAGATTCTACAGGAAATCAAGGCTACTGCTCATGAAAAGACAGAAAAACTGTTCACTTACGGCTGGATGGTTATTTTTATCGGTATCATGCTGAGTGTATTCCAGCAGGCAGTAGGTATTAACGCCGTACTTTATTTTGCACCGCGTATTTTCGAAAGCATGGGCATGGGCAATCCGATGGTACAAACGGTATTCATGGGAATTGTCAACATCCTGTTCACTTTGTTAGCTGTCTTTACGGTAGAAAAGTGGGGACGCAAGCCTCTGCTCATTTACGGTTCCATTGGTATGGCCATCGGTGCACTCGGAGTAGCCCTCAGCAATGCCGTGACTGGCATCAGCCCTACGGTACCCGTCATCAGCATCATGGTCTACAGTGCTTCATTCATGTTCAGCTGGGGCCCCATCTGCTGGGTACTGATTGCTGAAATCTTCCCGAATACCATCCGTGGCGCTGCAGTAGCCATTGCCGTAGCCTTCCAATGGATATTCAATTTCATTGTATCTTCCACCTTCGTACCTATGTACAATATGAGTTTGGGAGATATGGGAGACAAGTTCGGGCACATGTTTGCTTATGGCTTATACGGAATCATCTGTGTGGTGGCTGCTCTGTTTGTCTGGAAGCTTGTTCCCGAAACGAAAGGCAAGACACTGGAAGACATGACCAAGCTGTGGAAGAATAGAAGAGACAACGGATAAGACCGTCATTGAAACTGTCCATATAAGACGGGAAAGAGGAGGCCTGATGAATGCCTCCTCTTTTTGTTATCAATTCCGTATCTTTTCCCTTATCCGTTCAAGATGGGAAAGAAAAATCTTCGGAGGGGAAGATAACATGTAAGGATAAACCGTACCTTTGCACTGTTTTTAATCAGGAATAGCAAGAAAGTTATGGATTCAATGAAAATCAATAAGGTGCAGATACGTAATCTGCAGATTGAAGATTATGACCAGTTAGCACAATCGTTTACGCGCGTTTATTCAGACGGAAGCGATGTGTTCTGGACGCACAAACAAATAGAAAAACTGATACGCATCTTCCCCGAGGGGCAGATTGTGACGGTGGTTGACGAGAAAATCGTGGGCTGTGCGCTTTCCATCATAGTGAACTACGATGATGTGAAGAACGACCACACCTACGCCCAGGTTACGGGCAAGGAGACTTTCAACACCCACAATCCGAAAGGCAACATACTTTATGGCATCGAAGTCTTTATCCATCCCCAATACCGTGGCCTGCGTCTGGCACGCCGTATGTATGAATACCGCAAGGAACTTTGCGAGACATTGAACCTGAAGGCAATCATGTTTGGCGGACGTATCCCCAACTACTACAAATATGCCGATCAAATCCGCCCCAAGGAGTACATAGATAAGGTGAAGCAAAAGGAAATCTTCGACCCGGTGCTGACCTTTCAGCTCTCTAACGACTTCCACGTGCGCAAGGTGATGCGCAACTACCTTCCCAATGATGAGGAGTCCAAGCACTACGCCTGCCTGCTGCAATGGGACAATATCTACTATCAGGCTCCCACACAAGACTATGTAAACCCCAAAACCACTGTCCGCGTAGGCTTGGTACAATGGCAGATGCGTACCTACAAGACACTGGATGACCTTTTTGAGCAAGTGGAATTTTTTGTGGATGCCGTGAGCGACTACAAGAGTGACTTTGTCCTTTTTCCCGAATACTTCAACGCACCGTTGATGGCAAAATTCAACAACGAGGGCGAGTCGCAGGCTATCCGCGGGCTGGCGGCCTATACCGAGGAAATCAAGGAGCGTTTCGTCAAGCTCGCCATCAGCTATAACATCAACATTATTACGGGCAGTATGCCGCTTATCAAGGAAGACGGGCTGCTATACAACGTAGGATTCCTCTGCCGACGTGACGGAAGTTATGAAATGTACGAAAAGATACATGTCACTCCCGACGAGATAAAGTCCTGGGGACTGAGCGGAGGCAAGTCCATCCAAACTTTCGATACGGACTGTGCTAAGATAGGCGTGCTGATATGCTACGATGTAGAGTTCCCCGAACTGAGCCGCATCATGGCGGACCAAGGCATGCAGATACTCTTTGTTCCTTTCCTTACCGATACGCAGAATGCTTACAGCCGCGTAAAGGTGTGCGCCCATGCTCGTGCCATCGAAAACGAGTGCTTTGTAGTGATAGCCGGCAGTGTAGGCAATCTTCCCCGCGTGCACAACATGGACATCCAGTATGCCCAGTCCGGTGTGTTCACTCCCTGCGACTTCGCTTTCCCCACAGACGGCAAGCGTGCGGAAGCCACTCCGAATACCGAAATGATTCTTGTGTCGGATGTGGATCTGGACTTGCTGAATGAACTGCATACCTACGGCAGTGTACGCAACCTGAAAGACCGGAGAGGCGATTTGTACGAGGTGAAGATGAAAAGATGACTTTCCCGAATGCCACACTCGGTTGCCTCCAATACCACACCTTATTCTCCGAAATGCCACACTTCATCGTCCGGAATGCCATAGGTTTCGGACAACGGAGTGTGGCATTTCAGCTGCTGAAGTGTGGCATCCGGGACGATGAAGTATGGCATTTCGGATGGTAATTCCATAGTTTATCCGTATCTTTACAAAACTTTTATTCTAAAAAACAGAAACAATGGCCAAGAAAGCTCTCTCTGCTCCCGAAATACCTCTCTGCATCAATGTGTTGCGATTACTTAACTACCGTCTGGCTCCCGACGAGCTGATTCTGTTCGACTGGCTTACAGTAAAACAGATTTCTTTTAAA
>ERZ772875.419-NODE-419-length-51290-cov-6.646082_pt1 | contig 51290 bp, 41 predicted proteins | sample MGYA00580585_ERZ772875 | MGnify/ENA primary metagenome ERZ772875 (study PRJEB29015, sample SAMEA2737736) | human gut metagenome | biome: human gut; feature: human-associated habitat; material: faeces | place: China | collected 2012 ... | reverse complement strand
GCAAAAACTGTTGTTGTATTGTATCGGGTAATTTTGAGGGAATTCCTCAGACCGGCGAAACTGCCGGTATCTTTCACAGATAGAAGTTCTGTGAGTGAATTTATCATAGCATATCTATCCTTCAAAAACAATAATATTTTTCACTTTACTATTAAAAAACACCTACATGAGGTGAAGAGTTTATTTCCACTTTGAACAAAGTAGATTGTAGTGTTTCACTTATAAAGAAACACAGAACCACAGGGAATGTCAGAAGGCGCATTTCAGGATTGTACATAGCCGCCAAAATCTCCGGCGTTCCCGCACTCTGACCTATCACCTATATGAAAACTGCCGACAGGATTACCTGTCGGCAGAAAAACTGTATGATACTATTTTATTTGTTATGCTTTCAAGATCAATTATTTATCACATTCTGAAAACAGTTTTTAAATTAAGAACGCTTTTTGCGTGATTTCAACACCACAACACCAGCTCCTGCGGCTGCGCCGAGGCATACGATCCACGGTACTGCATTTGCTGTATCGCCCGTCTGAACTGCGCCTTCAACTTTATCGTTTTTGTCGTTCTTATCATTCTTATCAGTAGTCGGAAGCTTCTCAAAACGAGCCTCGATCTTCAGATCTCCCGTAATCGGAGTATTGAAATCGAATTCTTTTCCATCCACGAACCAACCGATGAACTTATATCCTTCTTTTACAGGATCAGCAGGACGATCAAGCGTCTTGCCATCTTCTACCGTAACTGTTTGTCCGTTAATGATTACTGTATGATAAACTTTTGTATCATCTTTCTTCTCATATACAGCTTCAACTGTTGTATCTTTCACCGGCACAAATGTATAAGGTGTTCCAAGAGCCTCTGTCTCTTTTCCATCTACTTTCCAACCTTTAAAGATATATCCGTCATTTGCTTTTGCTGTAACAGTTACTTCACCTTTGTCATTCATCTCGCTGACTGTGATTGTTCCGTTCTCACTCTCTACTGCTGTAACTTTATACTGTGTAAAGCGTGATTCAACATTCATATCAGATGTGATCGGTTTTGTGAAATCTACAGCCGTATCTGTTCCAACAAGGTAGAACCCTGCAAACGCATGACCCGGTTTAGACGGCTCTTCTACTGTCAGTGTTTCGCCGTCTTTTACTTTATGTCCTGTCCCGTCGATCGTTACCGTCCACTCTTTCGGCTGCGGATCCGGCGTTTCACCGTTTTTCGTGAAATGAGCGATCAAAGATGTATTCATTTCTACAGCAAATGTATATTCCGCATCATCAGATACCTTTTCTCCTGTAAGAATATCATACCATCCTGCAAACTTATACTCTTTATTCGGAGTCGCCGTTACAGTAACGTTCTCGTGCTGCATTACTTTTCCGTCTTTTGCGCTGCTTGTAACTTTTCCGCCCTTCTGAGCCGCAGCATAAACTGTCATTTCTTTTACCTTTTCATTGTCAACATCAAATTCAGATACAGCTACCCAACCGTCATTAGATGTTTTTGCAACGAATTTTACAAACTGAACTTCCTGCTCGTCAAAGTAGAATGTCTTCTTAGATGCATCAGCGGCAAATTCTGTATTTTCGGCAACTTTTACCCATTCGTCACCTTCATTTGCCTTCACATATAAATCAGCTTTTGTCACCTGACCACTTGCATTTCCCTGTCTTGGAGTGAAGGAGAACTGATTGATCGTATATTTCTGACCGAGATTGATCACTCCGCCGATCTCATCGAAAGTTCCCTGTGGTTTCAGTTTATCTGTCGCGCCCTTCCAATTTGAGTGCCAGATTGTATTCGCTTTTCCGTCGAACGCGTATGTGAACAGACCTTCTGTTTTACTATCAGCAATATTGGTTTCTGTATCAACAGATACTTTTGTCCATGCCGCTTTATTATACTCATCTTTTGACGAGATCGGATCTGCTGTCTTTACTTCTACATTATCGATCGTGCCGACGATTGAATTCGTCTTTGATCCAATGCGCTGAACAGGCAGAAGCAGTGTTGCATTTTTAATTCCCTGTTTTCTGAGCGTATTATCAGTCTGTCTGTTAATGTAAATTCCTGTTGCCTGATATTCTTTTCCGTCTACGATCAACACAGTTTTCAACGTATCTGTCACGATCTCCATATGAACTTTCTCGCCAACCGGAAGTTTATAATCGAAGTAGTAATCATAAAGCTCTCTTCTGAATCCAACTCTTCCGTCATCCATGATGCGGATATCATGTACATAATCTTCTCCGCCCGGTGTATCTGCTTCAAACAGGATCTGTCCTGCTCTTGCTTCTTCAGTTAATGTAACGTCAAATGACAGGGCGTTTCCGACTGCAAGTTTTTCAATCGGAGTCGATGTATAACTCTCTCCGCCTTTCAGCTTCAATGCGCCGTCGATATCTGCATTCTTTGTTTCTCCGAGATCTCTGTTGCTTTCAGAAGAATCTTCTTTATTGTCAAAACCATAAGACATGTATTTTCCATTTTTGTCTGCCGTCTCTTCAAAATACGGATTACTTCCCGGAGCATCTCCAAGTTTCTCCGCTTTTTCTTTTACTGCGGCAAACTCAAGATCTTCGCCTTCACCCCAGCCTTTGCTTGCAAGAATCGGAAGCGCATCTTCAAAACGCTCAAAGTTATCAACTTCCGAAATTCCCTGTGCAGCAGTGTCAATATTATCGTTCCAAATCGCAAACGTACTTCCGAGCATCTGATCAGATCCTGCCGGAATTACTGTTCCGCCCATATTATTCGGAATCCAATTTTTGTAAAGGTCTTCTGTTCTCAGATAATCGCCATATCCTCCTCTGCTTCCGCTTCCATTCGGAACCATATAGAGAGAACCGTCCAGTGTATTGATAAGATCAAATCCATCGTTGTACATCTGTTTCGGATTGGAGTATCCTGTATTCCATACGTTCAACTGTACATTTTCGCTTTTTACCGGAACTGTTCCGTCTCCGTCAATCTGCGTCAAACTTCCCCACATACGGACTGTACGGTCTTTACCTTGAATATATTTGATCATATCATCGGAGAAATGACGGAAAGCATTCTCTTCACCATAATATTCATCTGTTCCGATATGTACTGTCATACTATCGTCGAACATATCGTCCGTCAGATATTCATCCCACACACCCTGAACAAATGAAAGGCTCTTACCATACTGACTGTCTTTGGAATTCACATCACCGCTTAAGTCAAACTGCTCGCCTGCACGTTTTGCATTTCCGTTGACAGCTTGATTCTGCGGAAGCATCAGATCAGGACGAACTTTTGTAAATGCACCCGAATGTCCCGGAGCATCAATTTCCGGCACAATACTTACTCCCTGCGCTTCAGACTCTTCGATAAAGTTTCTAAAGTCTTCCTTTGTATAGAAAAGGTCTTCGTTAGTCAGATCTTTTTTATTTTCTCCGCCTGCCTTAATATCGGACTCAAGACGGAATCCTGTATACGCCCTTTCTCGAGCGACTTCTGCGCTTTCAAAATTCTCATAGAAGATCAAGTTATCATTCAAATGAACCTGAAAATCATTCATCTTGTAGTATGCCATAGCGTCTACAAAATCTTCCAATGACTCAAGAGATGCCGGTTTACGGGCAACATCCAAGCTAAAGCTTCTTACTTTGAACTTCGGATAGTCTTTTGTAATACCTTTCGGAATCTCACCGTTATTCAGTTTCACGATCTGAAGAATGGAACGTGTCGACCAGTAAGCTCCCTGCGCCTGCTCAGCCTTTACATTTACTTTATCGTCCATCTCCATGATGTAACCTTCTTCACCGAGTCCGTTTTTATCATCTTTTGTAAAGACGATATCGCCTGCATCTTCTCCGCTGTCTGCAACCTGAAGATCAACGCCGTACTCTGCTTTATAATCTGCTGCAAGAGCTTCTGCCGCTGCCTTAAACGCGGCGTCTTTATAAACGATCTTTGTGCCTTCACCGATCTTAACAGATCCGGCCTCTGTTCCGCCATACCACTCTGCCAGTTCCGGAATTACAACCGGTTTCACATTTGTTCCAGCGTTATCATATTTACCCGGAATCGTAACTGTATGTTCTCTTGCGCCTTCTGCTGTCTCTTCACCTTTTGTTACTTTGTAAATTCCCTTTACAGTTGTCTCTCTAAGCGGCTGATAGATCTTGCCGTCTCTTCCGACAACCTGTTCGTAATCTGCGAGGAACTCTACAGTAACTCCTTCCGGCACATCCTGCCACTCTAATCCGGTTTTGTCCGCCTTTACAGTCGGAGCTGCCAGCTTGTCCGCAATCTGTTTTGCTGTTGCATTCTCATCGATGACGCCTGACTCCGGCTTCATCGCATATGCGCCGAATTCTGCCACAGAAACATTATACCAAGTTCCTGTCGCAGCGCCGTACTCCGTTACGTTTAATTTCAGTTCTTTTGCCCATACAGGTTTGTCTAACTTGATAATCTGCTCGGCTTTTGTAACCTGCTCGCTGTTTGTATGAACTACAGTAAATTCGCCGCCTTCTTTTTCTGCCGCTTCAATCGTATATTTCTTCGGAGTAGGAACTCCGCTTGCCGGCATTTCCCAGTCGATCTTCACATATTCTACCCACTGCGCTGCCGGAAGCTTCACAGTCAGCGTACGGGCTGTCGTTCCTTTTCCATCGCTTTCTGTTGCCCAGCGTGTTGTTAAATCTCCGTCAATCGCTTTTGCCGGACCTTGTTTTCCCGGCTCGCTTTGAACCTCTTCAAAATTGCTTGCTTCTGCTGTTCCTTCCAGACAGTAGTTTTCATCCGGGAGAACCGTATCAGGAATCTCATTTGCATAGATCTGGAAGTCATAAAGAGAAACTGATCGCCAATTTGTCTGATCATCTGCCGCATTCGCCGTATATCCGTCAATATATAAACGTACATAACGTGCTGTTTTTGCCTCTGGCAAATGAATATTTTCATTTATATGAGAAATATGACTTGCTCCTGTTTTTGTATAGACGTCTTCCCATGAATTATCTTCGCCTGTCTGTGAAATCTGGATTTTATAACCGGTAATATTTCTTCTTTCCCATGCAAGAACAAACGACTGAAATGTTTTTGCTTCTTTCAAATCAATCTTCAGCCACTTTGCATCTGCATCTCCGCCTACGTTCGTTGCCCAACGGGACTGATCTCTTTTTGCTGCAGTTCTGTTAACAATACCGTCAACAGCTTTATCCGCGCCCCAATAGTCTGTTTCTTTATCGTTGACTGTTGCTGTTGAACCAATCGCCAGATTTTTCACTTCATCTGCCGCCTCAACACTTAGAGGTGCAAGCGGCGCCGCCAATCCGAATACCATCACTCCGGCAAGCGCTCCCGCGCCAACGCGCGTTAACTTTTTCATTTTCCTTCCCATTTTTTACCTCTCTGCTTTCTTAAAATTTTTAACGAGAGAAAACACGTTTTCGTACTTCTCTCGTTACTTCTGCTAATAAACTTCCAGTAAAAAGTTTATATCCTGATTTAGTCAGAGTCGATATAAAAAACTAACTCGCCTCTAGCGACTCTCTCATTATTATAGTTTTTTTCATCATAAAACTCAATATTTTTTATCACTACATAATTTTTTTGTGATTTTTAACAATATTTCCTTTTTCATCCTATGAAAACAGCCTTTCCGGGCGCATCTTCTCTTCAAAAATTTGTCAATTTTACTATTTTTACTTTTTTACACATGTGTTTCATATTCACATACTTTAAAACAAATAAGCGATCGCCAAGTTTCTGGGCATATCCGGACTTTCATCCGGTTTCTATAAGCTTCCTATAAAACAAACGAGACAGCACATACTATGATATGCTGTCTCGCTGTATATTACTTTAATTATGCAAGTTTCATCGGATTAACCTTCACGCCAGGTCCCATTGTAGATGTAAGAGTAATGCTCTTCAAATACTGTCCTTTAACCGCTGACGGTCTTGCCTTATTGATTGCATCGATAAGCGTCTGGAAGTTGTCCGCTAACTGTTCCTCTGTAAAGGATGCTTTACCGATCGGAACATGGATAATGTTTGTTTTGTCAAGTCTGTACTCGATCTTACCGGCTTTGATGTCGTTGATCGCTTTTGTCACGTCCATCGTAACTGTTCCGGCTTTCGGGTTCGGCATAAGACCTTTCGGTCCAAGTACACGTCCGAGACGTCCTACAACACCCATCATATCCGGTGTAGCTACAACTACGTCAAAGTCAAGCCATCCTTCGTTCTGGATCTTCGGAATAAGCTCGTCTCCTCCTACAAAATCAGCTCCTGCTGCTTTTGCTTCTTCTGCCTTTGCGTCTTTTGCAAATACAAGAATGCGAACTTTTTTACCTGTTCCGTGCGGAAGAACAACCGCGCCGCGGATCTGCTGATCTGCATGACGTCCGTCACAACCTGTTCTGATGTGAGCCTCGATTGTCTCGTCAAACTTTGCTGTTGCTGCTTTTTTCACTAATGCTACCGCTTCTTCTTTTTCGTAGAGGTTTCCTCTCTCGATCAGTTTTGCAGCTTCGATATATTTCTTTCCTCGTTTCATTTTACAATAACCTCCTTGTGGTATTTGCGGGAACGTGCCCCTCCCACTTCTTTCAAATCACTTGATGTTTGTTTCAATGCATCACGGATGTTTACATTCTGCCCTTCAAAACCGATTCATCCTCACCGCGCTTTGAATATGCAGACGAAACTCTGTGCCTACTCTTCTACTACTACACCCATAGAACGGCATGTTCCTGCTACCATACTCATAGCAGACTCAACTGTTGCCGCATTAAGATCCGGCATTTTCAGTTCCGCGATCTCCTGAAGCTGAGCTTTTGTGATCGTCGCAACTTTATTTTTGTTCGGTACGCCTGATCCGGACTGGATCTTGCAAGCTTTTTTAATCAAAACTGCTGCCGGCGGTGTCTTTGTAACGAAGCTGAAACTTCTGTCATTGTATACTGTGATGACAACCGGAATGATCAGATCGCCCTGATCTGCTGTTCTTGCGTTGAACTGTTTTGTAAATTCAACGATATTAACGCCGTGCTGTCCAAGAGCCGGACCAACCGGCGGTGCCGGAGTTGCCTTGCCGGCAGGAATCTGCAATTTGATATAACCTTCTACTTTTTTTGCCATTTCAATTACCTCCTTGTGGTATTGTCGGGGACAAGCCCCTCCCACTTACTTTTAATCCATTTTTTTCACTTCTGAAAAACTAAGTTCAACCGGTGTGTCACGGCCGAACAGCTCAACATTGATCGACAGACTCTTCTTCTGTTCGTTCATGCTCTGCACAGTTCCCACTGTGCCTTCCCATGCTCCGCTAAGTACGACAACCATGTCGCCGACTCCGAAATTCACGATAACATTATCTCTCTGGATGCCGAGATTTTCCATCTCATGCTCCTCGAGCGGAACCGGTTTTGATCCCGGTCCGACAAAGCCTGTCACTCCGCGAGTATTTCTGACTACATACCATGTATCGTCATTCATGACCATATGGATCATCACATACCCCGGAAACATCTTGCGCTGAACCGCTTTTTGAACACCGTTTCTCAACTCTGTCGCTTCTTCCATAGGAACGCGTACTTCAAGAATCTGATCTTCAAGATGACGGTTCTCGATCGCCTTATCAATATTCGCTTTCACTTTGTTTTCATACCCTGAATAAGTATGAACTACATACCATTTTGCTTCTGACATAAAATCACCTTTCCGCTGCGGTCAACTATTTTATCAATAAGTCAATACCGTATCTTAGGATTACGTCGATCACCGCGATCAACGCTCCGAGGATTACGGAAACAGCAACAACTGCCGTGGTCTGTCTTGCAAGTGTTTTCTTATCCGGCCAAATAACCTTTTTGAATTCCGCTTGAAGTCCTTTGAACCAGCTCTTTTTCTGAGTCTTTTCTGTTTCACTCATAATTCCACTTCCCCCTGACGACTACTTCGTTTCTTTGTGCAGTGTGTGTGATTTGCAGAATCTGCAGTATTTTTTAGTTTCCATGCGATCCGGATGAGCTTTCTTATCCTTCGTCATGTTGTAGTTACGGTTTTTACATTCCGTACACTCCAATGTAATTCTTGTGCGCACAACTTCCACCTCCGCTTTAATTATTCACTACTTGTTGCTGACGGCTGCGACCCCGTCAAAATTTAGGCATAAAAAAAAGACCTACTTCCATTCGCCGTAGTATTGTACCACGAAAAACGGAAGTAAGTCAAGATGTTTATTAAATTCCATTCATTTCTACATGAAATATATGAATTATCTCTGTTTTTGTTCCAGTCTTTTATATACACTCTCTCTAAACAGCGTATATACAACCGACACTAACGGAATAAAGATCAGCATCCCCACAACGCCCATCAAACTGCCGCCGATCGTTACTGCCGCAAGCACCCATATGGAAGGCAGACCGACCGAATTTCCCACAACTTTCGGATAAATGAGATTTCCCTCAATCTGTTGAAGCACGAGAAACATAATGACAAAAAACAATGCCTGCAACGGATCGACCATCAAAATGAGGAACGCTCCTACAACACAGCCGATAAAAGCCCCAAATATCGGAATAAGCGCTGTAAATGCCACGAGCACACCGACCAGAAGCGCATACGGCATCTTGAAAAGGCTCATCGCCACAAAAAACATCGACCCGAGAATAAGCGCCTCAAGACATTGTCCCGTCAAAAAATTAGAAAATGTTTTGGAAGTCAGTGTACACACTTTCAGACATCTTTTTTCCCATTTTTCTTTCAAAAACGCATGCATCACTTTTTTTACCTGCACGCCGAGCTTCTCTTTTTGAAGCAAAATATAACATGCAAATACAAACGCGATTACAAATGTTGTCACACCGTTTACGATAGAACCGATCGCATATACCGTAGAATTCAGCACGTTTCCGGCGCCGTTTCTAAAGAAAGCGATCACGCTGTCCAAAAGCTTATCCAAATCTACGTCCAGATTATTCAGCCACGCGCGTATTTCACTGTTGTCTGTAAATAACTCTTCCAGAAAATGCTGTGCCTCCGGTACAAATGCCTGTATTGTCTTTCCAAGCGAAAGCACTGTCTGCGCCAGCTCCGGAATAACGACGAACATCACCAGAACGACAACTCCGATCACTGCCACGATCGTAAGCACAAGACTCAACGGCCGAGCCAGCCTTTTCGCCAGTTTCTTTTCTTTTACCCGCTTATTTCCAAACAAAGTTTCTTCAAAAAAACTCATTGGCACGTTCAGCACAAAAGCGATTCCTCCGCCTATAAGAAATGGAGTAACAATGCCGAACGCAAAGCCGATCCACTCAAACAGCAGTTTATAGTTCCAAAGTGCAATGAGAAGAATGATCGTAAAAACGATCAATTCTCTCATCTTTTTCATATTTTCTTTATTCAAATCCATATATTTTTAATTCCCGATCTCTATTTTTACCCGCGAAATCGTAATGCTTATTCTGTCAGCCCCTGATCTTCGATCACCTTCACAACGCTGTTTACATACTTTTCGCATATTTCATCAGTTGCCGCTTCGACCATTACACGGATCACAGGCTCTGTACCGCTTTCGCGAACAAGGATACGTCCGTCGCTTCCAAGCTCGTCAGCCGCTTTTTGAACTGCTTCCTGAACTGCCGGATTTTCTCTCGCCGTCTTTTTATCTGTGACACGGACATTTTTCAAAAGCTGAGGATAGATCTTCACCTCTCCCGCAAGTGTGCCGAGAGACTGTTTTTTCTCAAGGATTACTTCCATAATCAAAAGTGAGGTAAGGATGCCGTCGCCTGTTCTTGCATGTTTACTGAAAATGATATGGCCTGACTGCTCACCGCCGAGAATATAACCGTTTTTCAGCATATTCTCATAGACGTACTTATCGCCGACCGCCGTCTGCTCATATTTCATACCGATCTTATCACACGCTTTGTACAGTCCCAAGTTAGACATTACCGTTGTTACGATCGTGTTCCCCTCAAGACGGCCCTGTTCCATAAGATATTTTCCGCATATATAGAGAATCAAGTCTCCGTCTATCACTTTTCCGTTTTCATCTACAGCAATACATCTGTCTGCATCTCCGTCATAAGCGAATCCGACGTCAAGCTTTTTCTCTTTCACAAATTCCTGAAGAACGTGAATATGTGTAGATCCGCAGTCTGTATTGATGTTCGTACCATCCGGTTCATTATTGATAACATATGTTTTAGCTCCGAGCGCGTCAAATACGCTTTTCGCGATTGCAGATGAACTTCCGTTAGAACAATCCAATCCGACTCTCATATCTTTGAAAGAACGTGTTGCTACTGAGATAAGATGGCCGATATAACGGTTTCTTCCCGCTGCATAATCGACAGTACGTCCGATCTTTTCTTTTGTCGCCAGCGGAAGCTCTCCGATCTCACCGTCTATATACGCCTCAATCTTTTCTTCTACTTCTGCCTCTAATTTATGTCCTGCGCTGTTGATCACTTTGATCCCGTTATCATAAAACGGATTATGACTTGCAGAAATCATAATACCGCAGTCGAAATCTTCCGTTCTCACCACATATGAAACACTGGGGGTTGTCGTAACATGAAGAAGGTACGCATCCGCGCCTGACGCTGTCAATCCCGCCGCAAGAGCATACTCAAACATATAGCTGCTTCTTCTCGTATCTTTTCCGATCACGATCCTTGCCTTATGATCCTGTCCGAAATACCAGCCGAGATAACGTCCTACCTTAAATGCATGCTCTACTGTCAGCACAACATTCGCCTCACCACGAAAGCCGTCCGTTCCAAAATATTTTCCCATAATGATTATCCTCTTTGTTCTTTTATAATATTTATGCTGCAAAAGAATCTTCTACTCTCTTTTGTGACATAAACACATTATATTACCATTACGAAAAAGTTACAAGTATTTCTTATATGTTACATTTTTCTTTTTCCGCACAAGCGCTTAGTTCGATTCTGCTTCGCTACATCTCACTACCGTGCATCTCGCTTCGTCCGCACAAGCGCTTAGTTCGATTCTGCTTCGCTACATCTCACTACCGTGCGTCTCGATTCGTCCGCACAAGCGCTTAGTTCGATTCCGCTTCGCTACATCTCACTACCGTGCGTCGCACGGTATATACAAAAAAAGAATTCGATATGAGTAAACTCATATCGAATTCTTTTTTTGTATATGTCGCGCTTGTGCTAAACGCTTACATTCCAGCCTGTGCTGCTACTTCTGCTGCGAAATCGTCAACTTTTTTCTCAAGTCCTTCGCCTGTCTCGAAACGAACGAACTTCTTAACTGTTACGTTAGCATTGTTTTCTTTTGCTACTTTGTCAACGTATTTTGCAACTGTAAGGTCGCTGTCCTGAACGTATACCTGATCAAGAAGGCAGATTTCTTTCATCTCTTTGTTGAGACGTCCGATGATCATCTTCTCAATGATATTTTCCGGTTTCTCCGGGTTCTCTTTCTTAGCCTGAGCAAGAAGGATCTCTTTTTCATGCTCCATGTATTCCTGAGAAACTTCATCACGGGATACATATTTCGGAGACATAGCAGCAACCTGCATAGCTACATTTTTAAGGCATGCTTTGATGTCGTCATTCACAACGTCTGTATCAGCCACTACGAGAACTCCGATACGTCCGCCGCCGTGGATGTAAGATACAACGCATCCGTTGTCAGCAGCAACTTTCTCAAATCTTCTGATGTTAAGGTTTTCTCCGATCACTGCGATTTTCTCTACGAGAGCGTCTTTTACAGTTTTTGTTGTATCTGCTGCCCAAGCTTCTGCCATGAACGCATCCATATCTGCCGCTTCGGAATCAACGATCTGATTTACAACTGTCTCTACAAATCCCTGGAATTCATCGTTCTTTGCAACGAAGTCTGTCTCAGAGTTTACTTCTACGATTGCAGCTTTGTTGTCTTTTACAACTGTTTTTACAATACCTTCCGCTGCGATTCTTCCAGCTTTTTTCTCAGCTTTTGCCTGTCCGTTCTTTCTGAGGAATTCTACTGCCGCATCCATATCTCCGTTTGTTTCAGAGAGAGCTTTTTTACAGTCCATCATTCCCGCTCCGGTCATTTCTCTTAATTCTTTTACCATTCCTGCTGTGATTGCCATGATAATTTCCTCCATTATCTTCTCAATATTCTTTTTCACCTAAACAAATCACCGTAAGTGCCAAACGGCGTCTTCCGGGATTGTAAGCGGTCGCCAAGGTCTCGGGCAGGCCCGGACTTTTGCTCGTCGCCTATACAAGCAAAAAGCTTCAACCTATTTTTAGGCTGAAGCTCTCGTTTTCTTACTCTTCAACAGCCTCTTCAGCTTCTACTGCTGTTTCTGCTTCGTAGTATTCTTCGTCTGTTGCTCCCTGATTTGCTTCAATCACAGCGTCAGCCATCTTAGAAACGATCAGCTTAACAGCTCTGATAGCATCATCGTTACCCGGGATCACATAATCCAGTTCTTCCGGATCGCAGTTTGTATCACAGATACCGATCAACGGAATTCCAAGTGTGTGTGCTTCCTGTACGCAGATTCTTTCTTTTTTCGGATCTACGATGAAGATTGCGTCCGGCAGTCTCTTCATATCTTTGATTCCGCCAAGGTTCTTCTCAAGTTTTGCCCACTCTTTTTTCAGCTCGATAACTTCTTTTTTCGGAAGTACATCGAATGTTCCGTCTTCTGACATTGTCTCGATCTCTTTGAGACGTTTGATACGGCTCTGGATCGTCTTAAAGTTTGTGAGCATACCGCCTAGCCATCTCTCGTTTACATAATACATTCCACAGCGCTCTGCTTCTGTTTTGATCGCATCCTGAGCCTGTTTCTTTGTTCCTACGAAAAGGATCGTGCCGCCTTCTGCCGCGATGTCAGAAACGGCTTTGTATGCATCGTCAACCATTCCTACTGATTTCTGAAGGTCGATGATATAAATACCATTTCTCTCTGTGTAGATGTACGGAGCCATTTTCGGATTCCATCTTCTTGTCTGATGTCCGAAATGAACACCTGCTTCTAAAAGCTGTTTCATTGAAATAACGCCCATGTTTCTTTCCTCCAAATTGGTTTTTTACTTCCGCATGTTTTGTTTTCCTCCGAAACCGTCCGGATTCTCCGGCTTAGGCACCGACGGAGATAACCGCATGCGTGTTTTTTTGCAACATTCGTAGTATATCATAGAAGATTTTCCTTTGCAAGGAATTCTTCCATAAGTTTTTTCACCTCTTGAAGGCTTTTTCCTTCTTCTTTCGGGCGCGCGATCACGATAAGTTCCGTCCCGGCTTTCTGCGCCGCCTTTTTCTTTTCCTCGAACCCGCCTGCGCCGCCTGATTCTTTCGTCACAAAATAAGCTGCATTTATATGTTTGAGCATTGCCAGATTCAGTTCTTCCGAATAGGGACCCTGCATTGCGATCAGATGTTTCCCCTCAAAACCAAGACGGACTGCCTCTGCGACTGCCTCCTGCGTCGAAAGGACTCTTGCAAAACATCTTTCTTTATAATCTTTTATCCGGGTATACAAATGCAGTTCTTTGCTCCCTGTAGATATCAGCACATTCCCGCCTGTCTTTTTTAAATATTCCACCGCTTCTTCTACCGAAGCCGCAGATATGGGTCTTCCGTCACTCGTTTCTCCCGCATGATCAGCCGGATCGTTCGTTTCTCTTTCCCGAAGACAGCGAACATATTTGATCTTTTCTTCTTCGCATGCGGCGCAAATATTTTCTGTAACTTGTCTTGCAAACGGATGGGTTGCATCCACCGCAAGTCCGATATTATTTTCCCTTATAAACGCTCTCATCTTTGACTGATCCATCCGCCCGGGTATGACCCGGATTCCCTCATTCTCTCCCAGAACGCTTTTTCCATATTCGGTTGCGGTGCTGACACAACACTTCATTTTCATTTGTGATGCATACCGGGTGAGCAGTCTGCCTTCTGTTGTTCCCGCGAAAATCCATATCTTGTCTTTTTTCATCTGACTTTCACTCTTTCTACTCATTTTTTAACTTCGGATTTTTCTTGCCTCTATCAAAAAGTTCTCTTATCAAGCGCTTTTTCATGCGCTTTTTAAGTCTTATTTTTTATTTACTGCCGATATTTTTTACGTTATAATCTAATACGCGGACACGCAGAAGAAACACTTATCCTTATATTTATCTATAACTTTTCTATAACTTTATGGAGGGATTGACCTATGATCAAATTAATTGCAAGCGACTTAGACGGCACTCTGCTTCAAAACGAAGCGCAGGAGCTGACGCCCCGGGCAATCGAACTTATCCGGGCGCTGACCCAAAAAGGAGTTCATTTTGTTGCCGCAAGCGGACGCCAGTATGCAAACGAACGACTTCTCTTTCACGAGATCAAAGACGATATCTCCTACATCGCCGAAAACGGTTCTCTGTGCATTCATCAGGGGAAAGTTATCTCCCGGGGACTGATTGAGGACGATCTCGCTTACCGCATTCTGCGCGAATTAAAAAAAGAACCCGGATTTGAGATTGTAGTATCACGAGAAGATACTTGCCTGATCGAAAACAATAACTCCCAATTCGCAAACCACATTGTAAATGTGATGCACAACACAACCGAGATCGTGGACGACCTCTTAACTGTCAAAGGTCCTTTTTTAAAGATTGCGTTCGCGAACATGACTTCCCGCAGAACAACGGACTGTCTGAAAGAACTTCAGGAGAAATTTTCATCCGAAATCAAAGTTGTCACTTCCGGAAACATTTGGATCGACTTCATCGTTCCCGGGTGCAACAAAGGAAGCGCGCTCCGAAATCTGATGGATCTTTTCGGCATAACCCCCGAAGAATGTGTCGCCTTCGGCGATCAATATAATGATGTGGAAATGCTTGAAACAGTCGGCATGGGATACGCCATGTCAAACGCCGCCCCCGGCATCGCCGGACATGCAAAGTATATTACCGACTCTGTAGAAGAAGTTCTTGAAGATATTCTTGCCGGACTCGATCTTTAAGACCGACATCCGGTTTTAAATTCTATGACCGCATATGGTTTTCTGTCTTCATCGCAAAGACGGACGATCACGCGGTCTTTTTTCTGTGCTGTTTCCGGAAATATCTTATCTCCAAGCACTGCGGACTTCTTATAATCAACCCGGACCTGACTGACTAAGATATCCCTCGGAAGCACTTCCAGCGCCATCTGAACATACTGACAGTTATTTACATGCTCATTTGTATCTATATGGTATTTTCGCACCGGAAACGGCGCTTTTTCCTCATAAGACTCCGCTTCTTCGATTTTGCGGTCCTCATACGGCATTTCCAGCGGTTCGTCAATCCCATAGGCTTCCGCCTGTTCTTTGTCAACACGAACCGGTTTTCCTTTTTCTACGTCCATATACACCCATATCGAGTTCGCACAGGCAATCTGCTCTCCGCTTTCGTCTTTCATATAAAAATTACGGTTTCCGAACATCCCTTTAAAACCTGAAGCAAATGTTCCGACTGTGATCCTTTCGCATAGCTTCGGATACCTTTTCACAATCACCTGCCAGTATGCCAAAACCCACGCTTTTTTCTCTTTTTTCAACACATCCATTCCATATCCGAGTTGCTCGGACTGAAAGGTACTGCAGTCCTGAAAATAATTGATCAACGCCGGAAGAGTCATTGTCGCCCTGTGATCGATCTCACTGTATCTTACCTTGCCTTCAAATTCGTATTTATGTGCTCTCTCCATTTTTATTCCTTCTTCCTGCCATTCTTCTTGTTGTTTTTCACGCTCTTCTTGCAGCTGTTTTTCGCTTTTCCGCCTCTTTTAAAGCATTTTCCGATCGTCCTTTATTCTTCTTTCATCCGTCTTTTATCCTTCGCTCTACTCTTCTGCTTCCGCTTTCGCCACAAATTCATAATCGACTGTTATCACGCACTCATATCTGTTGTCGATCTGTTTCAGCCTCTCCATCATCAGCAGCGGAAGCTCGTTTCTTCTCTCCTCATCATAATCGATGGGAATGACCATATCGAATACAAGATTAATCTGTCTTGTTCCGTGAACGATACGAAAATCATGCAGACTGCACGAAGGATCGAGTTCTCTTAAGATCTTTTCCGCCACTTTCCGTATCTTGAGCACATTTTCATCTTTCATCTCCACCGGATCCATATGAATGACAAGAAACAGACCTAACGTCTGCTTGGCATCTCTCTCGATCCGGTCGATGATCTCATGGGATTTTTCGATATCTACGTCATTCGGTACTTCCGCATGGATTGAAGCCATGCTCCTTCCCGGTCCGTAATTATGAACGATCAGATCATGCGTTCCTACAATGCCGTCGTATTTTTCTACAAAAGCTTTAATCTGATCATATACCTGAGGATCGATTGCTTCACCGATCAGCGGTTCCAACGTATCTTTTGCAATGCCGACTCCTGCCCACATTACAACAAGGGCAACTCCGATTCCGACCACTCCGTCAATGTTCCAGCCCGTAATTCGAAAAATGATAAGCGAAAGGATCGTCGCGCCTGTTGTGATCACATCTCCCATAGAATCCGCAAACACTGCCATCATCACTTTAGAATTTATCTTCTCGCCAAGCCGCTTGTTGAACAGACCAAGCCACAGTTTCACTCCGATCGATAAGATCAGTATAATGACCGAAGCTATCTGAAAATTCAGCATTTCCGGCGTTCGTATTTTCCCGATCGAATCTTTCAGAAAAGTAAACCCTACTTCCAAAATAAGAAAAGAAACTACTAGCGCCGCTATGTATTCAATCCTTCCATGTCCGAACGGATGATCTCTGTCCGCAGGTTTCTCCGCCATTTTCACTCCGATAAAACTAATGATCGACGAACCTGCGTCCGACAGATTGTTGAAAGCGTCCGCCATAACCGACACGCTGTGCGCGATCACTCCGATAGTAAATTTTACTGCAAACAAAAAGACATTACAGAAGATACCTACAATACTTGCCAGCACTCCATACGCCGTTCTTACAGATATCTTCTCTACGTCCTCATAATCTTTTACGAAATGTTCTATTAAAAATTGTGTCATTTTATTTCTTCTTCCAAAAATACCAGCTTATTTTAAACTCTGTTCCTGCCGTGATTTCTGAATACTCCTCTTCTGTCAAAACATGTTTCAATTTTTCTTTTCCTTCATTCGGAACGACTGCATTTGCCGCATCGCGAAAACAGAGACTCGGATAGAGAACGCACCACCAGTTATGTCCTTTTGCCGAACCGATCTCAATACGCAGCGCCTCATAATTTCCTGCCGGAAACGTTACATCGCCATATGTTTTATCGGGAAACCAGCAAGTTGTCACCGCCGCCGTTACAGGATAATCATAGTTTTCTTCGGCAACACACCGGCGGCTCACATCCTCGATCTCATCGATATGCTCCCGTATCCACATCACGGTTTCATCCTCTGTCATATGCTGTTCATCCGCCATGTTTGCCTCCAGAAACTCCAGCACTTTATCACGCACTTTTAATTTCAGCGCCTGATCTTCCCTGCTGTCGCTGTTTGCCAGAACATGAAAGCGAAGCACTTCTTCTGATAATCGTCGCTGAAGATCACTCTGCGCTTTCGCATCCATCCTGTAAACCGCCGTTGTCAGAGCAAACGCCGCAGCGAATGCAAATAGTACCGCAGCTGCGGCGCACATCCGCCTTGATTTTTTCATCTGCCGGCTAGTCGTTCTGTCATCATCCGCCCCGTATTCCCGCCTCCTGCCGAACTGTCCGAATTGATCTTTGATCTTTGTTCTGTCCATATGTATTCCCTCCGTCTGCTGTTTTTATAACTATGCTACAGAGAGTATGGACATTTCTTTTTCTTTTATACATCAAAAATCCGGCATTTTACTGCGCAGCGTTCCGACTACGGTATCTACCTGATTATTGATATGCTGCCCGGTAATCTGAGTCGCCATTGCTTTGTCGTGTCCTTCGATTGCCTGCATGATCGCTTCGTGTTCTGCGATAAGCTGCGGATAGCATTCCTTTTTCTTCAAATATTCAATCCGGTAGCGGTACATCTGTTCGCGTAGATTGTTCAAAAGCTGAATCAGTCTTTCATTATCCGTCGCCTGAAAGATCACATCATGAAACGCCTCGTCTGCCTGTGCGATACTTGTTATATCGTCACTGTCAAACATTTGTTCAAATCTGGCAGCAGCGGCATGAAGTTCGTGTATTTCCTCCTGATTAATGCGGTCACACGCAAGCTGTACGGCAAGTTCTTCAAGCGCACACCGAACTTCCAGTACGTCGCGCAGATTTTTTTCTGTAATCTCCGCTACCTCCGCGCCTTTTCTCGGTATCATGAGCACAAGTCCTTCCAATTCCAGCTTTCGGATCGCTTCCCGGATCGGCGTTCTGCTCACTCCCAGTTTGTTTGCAAGCTGTATCTCCATCAGCCGCTCTCCGGGCTTTAGTTCTCCTCTTAAGATTGCCCGCCTGAGCGTATTGAATACGACATCTCTCAAGGGAAGGTATTCATTCATCGTCACTTCAAAATCAATCGGCATCTTAATTCCTCCTCACTCCATGGATACTGGTCACATACACTTGTCCTGCCAGTGACTTCTCCCTGATACGTCTCTGTGCTTCACGCGCCGCAGTCCTGTTCTCAAACAAACCGAACACAGTCGGACCGCTTCCGCTCATCATTGCGTTTAAAGCTCCGCACTCTTTCATTTCCTGCTTGATCTCTTCAATAACCGGATGCATAGGAATCGTCACATCTTCCAAAACATTTCCCATAGCAGAGGCAACCTTTTTCAGACTGCCTTCTTCCAATCCTTCGATCACCCCGTCGATATCAGGATGTTCTGAGATTTCTTTCGCATCCAGAGCCTCATATACAACCTTTGTAGAAACACTGATCGGCGGTTTTGCTATAAGAACCGTACACTTCGGCATCGGAGGAAGTTCTTTTAGTTCTTCTCCGATCCCTTCTGCCAGAACCGTTCCTCTCATAATGCAGTATGGTACGTCTGCGCCGAGCTTCACTCCTCTTTCCATCAGTTCTTCTTTAGATAAACCGAGCCGGAACAACCGGTTCATACCGAACAAAACCGCCGCCGCATTCGAGCTTCCTCCCGCAAGTCCTGCCGCAACCGGGATATGCTTGTTCAAAGTGATCCTGACTCCGCCTTCCAATGAAAATTCTTCTATCAGCATGTGCGCCGCTTTGTATGCTATATTTCCTTCACCTATAGGAAGGAATCTTAAATTCGATACAATCTCGATTCCTTCCCTTCTCTTCTTCTCGATCTTCACTTCATCATGGAGATAAATCGACTGCATTACCATCCTTACATCATGATAACCGTTTTCTCTCCTCCCCAGCACATCCAGGCCAAGATTGATCTTTGCCAGTGATTTCAATTCAATCTCATTCATCTTCCGTCCTCCGCCCGTTTTCCGCCTCTGTGTATCTGTACATTTACTTGTATCTTGTATACATTATGCTTACAGTATACTCATATTTTCTTTAAAAATCAATAATTTATCCCCCGTTTTCACATTTTCATTGTCCATAGAATTAACTTCCATAATACCGGATACCGTCGTCATATATTTTTTTGCCAGACTCCACAAATCTTCCCCATCCTGCACAATATGACCGACGATCCCCGGGCGTTTTACAGAAGCGTCCGTATCAAACTGCCGTTCGGAAACATTCGTGATCATACTTGCCGATATCAGCTTTTTCAAAAAGATATCAAAGGTCAGCACCGCCTTCACTTCGACCGCCTCGCTTCCCGCAAGGGTCACGGCAAGCTGCTCGACATGATACGCCGGACTTGCGCTGACATTTTTCGGAAGATTCGGATATTCCACAAGATACGAAAACGGGATCATCCCTGTCCAACTTCCATATGGCTGTTCGTCATCCGCTCTCAGATAGAGAAAAGAAATATGGAGTATTCCTTCAATCTCCACTCCTTCCTCAGTGTACCGCTCGTTTTCTGCCTGGATACTGCCTTCACTGTGAATAATCTGCAAAACGTCCTCTTTCAGCTCAGGAAGCGTCAGACGCTCCGCAATCTTACATTTTGCCTGATTGTACATAAGCATTTCCTCATAAATGCCTTCTTTTTTCTCAAGTACGCACTCTCTGTCAAGAGAATACATATCTTTTAATATCTCTGTTTCCACTTCAGAATAAACATTCATTTTCATAGAAAGAGTCGCTTCGATACCAAGAGCTCTCATTTCTCCGTCTCCATCCTGACGGATATCGACGATAGGATCTTCCAGACTTTGCCGGATCTGACAGATCATATCTTCCTCTGCGCCTTCGCATGGAATCCTTCCCTCATACGGCACGCTCTGTTCAATCCATTCCACTTTTTCTTCCGGTGACAGATACATGCAGAATACTTCCGCCTCGCCCCGTATAAGCAGTTCATCCTGTCCGGGGCGGATTTCCGCTTTTCTTCCGCTTATGTCAAAAAATAAAATCTGTCCGATACTTTCTTTCGTTCCCGGCAGTACGATTTCTTCTTTGATACGGTACGTATCTTTTTTTGAAATCTTTAATTCCGACACATTCATCTTCTGTCGTTTTTTGTATACCGGAAAATCACTTTCTGCATCTGTCGTCAATTCTTCATCTCTCATCCGTTCCCTTCCCAGTTCCATTTCCGCAGCTACCCGAAGAGTCAGTTTTCTTGAATGAACGACCGATACAGTAAATTCCGTCCTTTCATTTCGGATAAAAAACGTCTCTTCGCCGTCATTTTCCGCATAGATCATCTCTTCAAACGGAATCTTTCCTTCCAACACCGAAAGCGTTGTCTCCCCCTGCGTCATATAAAGGATTTTGTAATACGCTTTTCCTGTTACTTTCACATAGTTTTCCACAGGACGAACATCCTCTGTCTTAAGCTTGGCACTGCTGTACACGATTCTTTGAACAGCTTCTTTCTGCTCGGGCACATTGTAATCTTCATCCAGATAAAACCGGTCAAAAACGGTTTTTCCCTCCTGTGTATAATGAACTGTTTTTTTCGTCAGATCCATCTTTCTCCTCCTCACTTAAACAAAACATCTTTTTTTACATCTTCCGTCTGCACGACTATATAGGGGTATGTTTCTGCTTTTTCTTTTTCCTCCCCTTTTTTCGGACCGATCAGAGTCGTTTTTATACAGACGGCCGTTTCCGTCTCATAAAGTTCCTTCACTTCCACACTATAACCGGTTGTCGGCTGAACCTCGTATCCCTGTGCGATATAGAGGAAGCCCTGATCCGAATATGTAATCCGAAACGGTTTCTTCTCTCCTCCTTTGATCATCTCCCGAAGACTTTGGGGAATATCTTCTTCCTCAATCACCTCGTACTTCATATCTCGTATCTTTTCCGTCTCTGCCTGTGTTGAAACACATCCTGTCAGCGCTGCCGTAAACGCTGCGGCACAGATCAGAACCGCTCCGAACACTGCCGCCTTTTGCGTATCTTTTTTTAACAGCTTTCTTTTTGCATATCCTCGGTCCATTCCGATCGAACCTCTGCATTTTTCCATACAAACATATGCGCTGTACACCTTCCTTATGCCTATATCATTCTATCCTTTTATAAGTCTTGTGTTTTCCTATCCTCCGCTGTATAATTACCGTTGTATTGCAAATTTAAGAAGAAAATGAGGTTTATTTATGTTTCGTTTTATTTGTATTGTAATTTTTCTTATATTATTTCTCATCCTTACAATTCCGATCCTCATCGTTGAATGGATCATCGGAAAATTTGCCCCGAACGCCCGCGACATAAGTTCTTTGCGCATCGTACAATGGGGATTCAAAGTGATTTTAAAAATAACCGGAGTAAAAACGACGGTCATCGGAGAGGAAAACATTCCCGACGAAGCGGTTCTCTTTGTAGGAAATCATCGAAGCTACTTCGACATTCTCCTGACATACAGCCGATGCAAACGTCTCACCGGATATGTCGCAAAAAAAGAAATGGAGAAATATCTGACACTTACAACGTGGATGCGTCGCCTGTATTGTCTCTTCCTTGACCGTTCCGATCCAAAACAAGGACTAAAGACTATACTGACTGCTATAGATTACATTAAACGGGGGATTTCAATCTGCATCTTTCCCGAAGGAACGCGCAACACAGGAGCGGAGCTTTCCCTTCTTCCGTTTAAAGACGGCGCTTTTAAAATCGCCACAAAAACAGGCTGTCCGATCGTTCCGATCTGCATGAACAACACGGCTGAAATTTTTGAAAATCATTTTCCGAAGATTAGAAAAACCCATGTCGTGATCGAATACCAAAAACCGATCTATCCGGACCGGCTTGATAAAGAAACAAAACGTCATATCGGAGATCACGTAGAATCGATCATCAAAGAAACGATTGAAAAAAATGCAAAATTATATTTTTAAACTCAAATAAAAATATCAAAAAAATAAAAAAGCAGTTCCGCTTTTCATACAGACTCATCGAACTGTCTGTAAAACGGAACTGTTTTTTATTTTACTTATTAAAATGATAATTCAGCACAAAATCTCACAAACTTTGATCTGCGATATATTTACATGCCGCAAGCGCCGCCACCGCGCCGTCTGCCGCCGCCGTCGTAAGCTGTCTTACTTCTTTTGTACGGCAGTCTCCCGCCGCAAAAATTCCCGGATGAGATGTAAGGCAGTCTTCCGATGCGAGAACGAATCCTCCCTCATCTAATTTTACCGTATCTGCAAACGTCTCGTTTTTAGGGATCTGGCCGACTGCGACAAATACACCTGACACATGAAGTTCAAAATCTTTTCCCGTCTTTTTATCATTTAAAATTAATTTTTCCACCATGGATTCTCCGACGAGTTCTTTCACTGTCGCGCTGAGGATAAACTCTACGTTTTCCTTTTCTTTCAGCCGCTTCACACCGCTGTTTTCACCCCGGAACTCATCTCTTCTATGGATCAGATATACTTTACTGCAATAGTCGGAAAGGAATTCCGCATCCTGGATCGCTGTGTTTCCGCCGCCTACTACGGCGACTTCTTTTCCTCTGAAAAACATTCCGTCACATGTTGCACAATAGGAAACTCCCGCCCCTGTCAGCCGCTCTTCATTCGGTACTCCAAGATGTCTGTGCGTCACTCCGGTTGCTAAAACAATACTCCGGCACGGATATTCTTTTTCCGGTGTAACGATTACTTTTACTTCTCCTTCATCACGAATTCCCGTCACCTGCGCCATCTGTGTCTCTGCGCCGAGTTTCATTGCCTGATCGAGCAGATTCATGGAAAATTCGCTTCCGCTCACACTTGCGATCCCCGGATAATTTTCTACATTCGGAGACGAAGTGATCTGACCGCCAAATGTTCCTCCTTCTATAATAATTGTTCTTTTTCCCGCTCTCTGACCATAGATCGCCGCTGTCATTCCGGCAGTCCCGCCGCCGATGATTCCGATATCATACATAATTTTCATCTCCTTTTTTCCTGTCACTAAACGACCTGTTTATTTCTTTCATTCTGCAAAATTCAATTCGCTTCCTTGCTTCTGTAAAAGTCTGTTTTGCAGCACTTTATTTCTTCGTTATTACATCTTTCTCGATTTATCAGCGCATACTTTCATAGCTTCGATCACCGCGCTTCTAAGTCCTTTCTCCTCCAGAACGCGGACAGCCTCTATCGTTGTTCCCGCAGGAGAACATACCATATCTTTTAATTCTCCCGGATGTTTTCCCGTATCGAGCACCATCTTTGCACTTCCGTAAACTGCCTGCGCGGCAAATTCATACGCCTGCTTTCTCGGCATTCCTTCCGACACAGCCGCATCCGCCATCGCTTCAATAAACATAAATACATATGCAGGAGCGCTTCCGCTTACGGCAACGACAGCATCGATCATATTTTCCGCCACAATCTCTACTTTTCCGAAAGAACGTAAGATTTTCAACGCATATTCTTTTTCTTCTTCTGTCACCGCATCATTTGCACATGCGGCTGTCATCCCCTCTCCTACAAGCGCCGGTGTATTCGGCATTGCACGAACGATCTTAACCTTTTTTTCAAACTGTTCTTCCAGCCACTTAAGCGTCTTTCCGGGAGCGATCGTAATGATAAGCTGATCTTCTCTTACACAGTCTTTAATCTCCTTGATCGTCTCCGCATAATACTGCGGCTTCACCGAGAGTACAAGAACTTCTGATTCTGACGCCGCTTTCTTATTATCCTCTGTCACATTGATCCCATATGCAGATTGCACTTTGCTTCGGCTTTCCTTTGAAATATCCGCGCCGATGATCTCTTCCGGCTTAAAGATCTCATTTCTGATAATGCCTCCCATGATCGCGCCCGCCATATTTCCTGTTCCGATAAATCCTAATTTCATAATCTTATTCTCCTTTTCCATATTTCTATTTTCCTTTTATCTGTCGTCGTTCTATTCAATATTTTCTCTGTTTTATCATTTTTTCAGTTTTTCGTTTTGCTCATTTTTCAATACTTCACCGTAAATTCCCGTTCTTCCTCTAACGGAATCTCTTCAGTATCCATCCATTGAATATCGATGAAACGCCCTTGATTCAAGCCGACAAGCAGTTTATTGATCAGCGCTTCTCTTCCCTGAACTTCCATTGTCACAGTTTGATCCCAGTCGTTGCGAACCCAGCCTGTCAATTCCAAAGACTGCGCGAGATATTTTGCCGTATAACGAAATCCGACGCCTTGAACGCGTCCGTGAAAAACGATCCGTTTTCTGATCTCTGCCATATTACCGCCTCCTCAATTTCTGAAAATATATGCTTCAATCATAGAAATGAATTTACGAACCCTTTTCTATTATACTCTAGTTTCATATTAAACCAATAAAAACTTTTTAACAGTGACTATATCACAAATGGAATCATAAAAATCATATTATAGAAACCGCACTAAAAACATATTAAAGTTTTATGCATAATAGATAAAACAACAAGTGAATTCCAAATTTTTTCGTGTCATTCTTCCAATTTTATGCTATACTCAAACACAAGACATACGTTCTGACTGCAAAGGCATCCTCCTGAGCAAAAAGGCGCACATATGGAATATCAGAGGGACTCTCCCTCTTTCTTTGTATATCCGCGCGCCTTTTCAGGCGCGCTTTTTACAATGTCTGCAAACGAAAGTCCGAACTTGTCTGAAACCTTGTCAACTGCTTACACTATACGAATTATAACAAGGAGACATACTATGGACACTAGAATCGCTCTTATCGGCGTTCTTCTCGAAACCCGAGAATCCGTCGATAAACTAAACCATCTTCTAAGCGACTACGGAGAATATGTAATCGGAAGAATGGGACTGCCATACAAAGAAAAAGGAATCCATATTATCAGTATCGCCGTAGACGCCCCGAACAATATCATCAGCGCCCTTTCCGGCAAACTCGGAATGCTTCCGGGCGTCAGCACGAAAACGATCTACGGCAAAACAACGTAACTTATTTGTAACAGCTATATGATCCAAACGCCCGCTTATGAGTAAAACAGCGGCGTCAGCCGCGATAAGCACGCAGTACGGTTTTACGAATGGCGCGAACTGAACTGTCACACTTATTTTTCTGCAAGAGGACACGACTATGACCGAAAAAAACGATACAAAACAACTGATTGACCGATTGGAAGCAACCCGTAATCTTTCCAGAGACGAATGGATCCGCCTGATTCAAAACAGAACGGCCGATGATGCAGACTATTTATTTGAACGGGCACAGGCCGTCCGCACACGCCATTATGGACGCAGCGTATACATCCGCGGACTGATCGAATTTACAAATTATTGTAAAAACGACTGCTTCTACTGCGGAATACGAAAAAGTAACAGAAATGCCAACCGTTACCGTCTGACAAAAGAGCAGATACTCTCCTGCTGTGAGATGGGATATGCTCTCGGCTTTCGGACGTTCGTTCTGCAAGGCGGTGAGGACGGTTCATTTACGGATGACCGGCTGACTGATATTATTTCTTCTATACGAACACGGTGGAGAGCCTGTGCGATCACACTCTCAGTCGGAGAACGTTCTTATGAAAGCTACAAGCGACTTTATGACGCAGGAGCGAATCGCTTTCTTTTAAGACATGAAACATACGATGACACGCATTACGGAAAGCTTCACCCCCCTGCCTTAAGCGCCGCCAGACGAAAGCAATGTCTTTTTGATCTAAAAAAGATCGGCTATCAGGTCGGCACCGGATTTATGGTCGGATCGCCCTATCAGACTTCTGAAAATCTGGCAGACGATATGCTGTTTTTAAAAGAACTCAATCCACAGATGGTCGGGATCGGTCCTTTCATCCCCCATCATGACACCCCGTTTGCAGATCAAAAGGCCGGAAGCGCTGATCTAACGCTGTTTCTGCTCGGATTGATCCGTCTGCTTCTTCCGAAAGTCCTTCTCCCTGCCACGACCGCTCTTGGCACGATTGATTCCGACGGCCGCGAAAAGGGAATTCTTGCCGGAGCGAACGTGATCATGCCGAATCTTTCTCCGCCGCAGGTGAGAGAAAAATATTTACTTTACGACAGTAAACTGTGCACCGGTGACGAAGCCGCCGAAAGCCTTCGTTCTTTAAAGCAGAGAATACAAAATATCGGATATGAAATCACAGTTTCCAGAGGAGATTCCCTGAACATATAAAAAGCACTTTCATCCGAAACATTTTCCCTGTCTGAAAGCAGATAAAACGATTTAAAATTCCGAAAAATAATATTAAAAATTAAAAGGAGACTCAACTATGTACGATGTAAATTCAAAACATGCAGATGATTTTATCAATCATGAAGAAATTCTCGAAACGCTCGCCTATGCAGATGAGAATAAAAATAACATGAAACTGATCGATGCGATCATTGAAAAAGCAAAAAAACGAAAAGGGCTGACACATCGGGAAGCATCAGTTCTTCTCGCCTGTTCGGACGAAGAAAAAAACAAAGAGATCTATAAGCTTGCAGAACAGATCAAAAAAGATTTCTACGGAAACAGAATCGTAATGTTTGCTCCTCTTTATCTGTCAAATTATTGTGTCAACGGCTGTACTTACTGCCCGTACCACGCGAAAAACAAACATATTATGAGGAAACAGCTCTCTCAGGAAGAGATCCGAAGAGAAGTCATCGCACTTCAGGACATGGGGCATAAACGGCTTGCTTTGGAAGCAGGCGAAGATCCTGTCCGCAATACGATGGACTATTACTTAGAATCGATCAAAACGATTTACAGCATCAAACATAAAAACGGCGCGATCCGCCGTGTCAATATTAATATTGCGGCTACGACAGTCGATAATTACCGCCTGCTCAAAGAAGCCGGCATCGGAACGTACATCTTGTTTCAGGAAACATACCATAAAGAAAGCTATCTTGAACTGCATCCGACCGGACCAAAACACGACTACAACTATCACACCGAAGCGATGGACCGCGCCATGGAAGGCGGCATAGACGACGTCGGTCTGGGTGTTCTCTTCGGACTGGACAAATACCGCTATGAATTTGCCGGGCTTCTCATGCATGCCGAGCATCTGGAAGCGGCGTTCGGAGTCGGTCCGCACACGATCAGCGTTCCTCGTCTGAAACACGCCGACGATATCGATCCCGATCAGTTTGACAACGGAATCGACGACGATACTTTTGCCAAGATCGTTGCCTGCATCCGAATCGCCGTTCCATATACGGGAATGATTATCTCTACCCGCGAAAACCAGAAAACACGGGAGCGCGTCCTTCATCTTGGAATCTCCCAGATCAGCGGCGGATCACGAACCAGCGTAGGAGGGTACTGTGAACCGGAACCTGAAGATGCCAAATCCGAACAGTTTGACGTCAGCGATACCCGCACACTTGACGAAGTTGTCCGCTGGCTTATGGAAATGGATTACATCCCAAGTTTTTGTACCGCATGTTATCGTGAAGGAAGAACCGGAGATCGGTTTATGTCTCTTTGCAAAAGCGGACAGATCCAAAACTGCTGTCATCCGAACGCTCTCATGACACTGAAAGAATATTTGATGGATTATGCGTCTCCTGAGACAAAGGCAATCGGAGACCGGCTGATCGACAGAGAAGTTCTCAATGTTCCGAATGAGAAAGCGCGTGCCGTCGTTTTGGAAAATCTGAAACTGATCGAGCAGGATAACAGAAGAGATTTTCGTTTCTAAATTTATTTTCTTGTGATATAATGAGCGTTGGCAGACGGAAGCCGCAGTAAAAACCACTTCTGCTTCCTCTGCAAATTTACGATACAGACGAAAGCAGTTTCATCGTTTCGTCTTATGCATGGCAATGAAAAGAGGGAATAACCATGAGCGCACAAAATCTCACCTTGCTGACAGATCTTTACGAACTGACAATGATGCAGGGATATTTTGAATCGCAGGCAAACGAAACGGTCATTTTCGACGTGTTTTTCCGCGAAAATCCAAACAAGGGCGGATACTCTGTCATGGCCGGTTTAGAGCAGGTGATCGAATATATTAAAAACTTGAATTTTTCTTATGAAGACGTAGATTATCTAAGGGGACTCGGACTGTTCAGCGAGGACTTCCTCCACTACTTGAGCGGATTCCACTTCAGCGGCGATATTTATGCCATTCCTGAAGGCAGCGTCATCTTTCCGCGGGAACCGCTCGTGAAAGTGATCGCCCCTATCATGGAAGCGCAGTTAGTCGAAACCGCGATCTTAAACATTATCAACCATCAGTCTTTGATCGCAACAAAGGCTTCCCGCGTTGTCCACGCGGCACAGGGAAACGGCGTGATGGAATTCGGTCTGCGCCGCGCCCAGGGACCTGATGCAGGTCTTTACGGGGCAAGGGCAGCCATGATCGGAGGTTGTGTCGGAACGTCCAATGTTCTCGCGGGAAAAATGTTTGACGTTCCTGTTCTCGGAACACATGCACACAGCTGGATCATGAGTTTTCCTGACGAATATACGGCATTTAAAGAATACGCCAGACTGTATCCTGACGCCTGTACGCTTCTCGTAGACACATACGACACATTAAAATCAGGTGTTCCGAATGCGATCCGTGTATTTCAGAAAATGAAAGATGCCGGAATCCATCCGAAAAGTTACGGAATCCGTCTTGATTCCGGCGATCTTGCCTACCTTTCCAAAAAGGCACGGAAAATGCTCGATGAAGCCGGATTTCCTGACGCAGTTATCGCCGCGTCAAATGATCTGGACGAATTTTTGATCAACGATCTGAAAATTCAGGGAGCTGCCATCACTTCATGGGGTGTCGGAACGAATCTGATCACATCAAAAGACTGTCCGTCATTCGGAGGGGTTTACAAACTTGCCGCCATCCAAAATAAAGACGGGGAATTTGTTCCGAAAATCAAGATTTCCGAAAATATAGAAAAAATCACCAATCCCGGAAACAAAACGATCTATCGCATTTATGATAAAGATACAGGAAAAATCCGCGCCGATCTGATCTGTTTTGCAAATGAAACTTACGATACTTCTGAAGATCTGCTTCTTTTTGATCCGAATTCCACATGGAAAAAGACACGGCTTGAAGGCGGCACATATACAATGAAAGAGATTTTAAAACCGATCTTTATCCGCGGCGAATGTAAATACACTTCTCCGTCCGTAAAAGAGATTGCCTCTTTCTGCGAACAGGAGAAAAATACTCTGTGGGATGAGACAAAGCGTCTCTTTAACCCGCACAAAGTATATGTAGACCTTTCACAAAGACTTTATGATACAAAAACCGAACTGTTAAATAACGTAAACCGATAGGAACAACTCTCTTATGAATCTATATCAGATCGACGACTTAGACGACTTAACCGAAACGTTCCATATTATAATTTAATGAAACTAAACGAATATCTGAAAATCAAATAAACAAAAACGAATATTTCGAAATCAAAGGAGTATAAACAATTATGAAAATCATCGTACTCGCCGGAGGACTAAGCACTGAAAGAGACGTTTCTCTTGCTTCTGCCGCCGGCATCTGCCGTACATTAATCGAAAAAGGTCATGACGCTTTTCTTCTTGACGTATTTTTAGGGCTGGAACACGCTCCCGAACATTTGGAAGACGTATTTACCCTTCCCGGTCACGGTCTTGAGATTGCGAAAAACATCAGTTGTGAAGAACCTGATCTTGCCGCTGTAAAAGCATCCCGGCCTGATCAATCCGACTGTTTCTTAGGACCAAACGTCATTGAATTATGTCGTCTGGCAGATATCACATTTCTCGGACTTCACGGCGGTGAAGGAGAAAACGGAAAACTTCAGGCTACTTTTGACCTGCTCGGTATCCGCTACACAGGTCCCGATTCTCTCGGCTGCGCCGTCGCTATGGATAAAGGACTGACAAAACAAGTCTTTCTCCAGGCAGGCATTGACACGCCGGCAGGCGTTACCATTCACAAGAAATCAAAAGACCGCTCTCTTGCTTTAACAGGTCTTTCCCTTCCTGTCGTTATAAAACCATGTTCTGGAGGTTCGAGCATCGGGGTATATATCGTCAGTACAGAAGAAGAATATGCAGAAGCTTTGGAAAAATCCTTTTTCTATGAGGATGAAGTCGTTGTAGAAGAGTATATAAAAGGACGTGAATTTGCATGTGGCGTAATTGACAACGAGGCGCTTCCTCCGATCGAAATCATACCGAAAACAGGATTTTTCGATTATGCGAATAAATATCAGGCGGACGCGACTTTAGAAGTATGCCCTGCGGACATTCCCGAAGAGACAGCTTCCCGGATGATGGAACTTACCGTAAAAGCATTCCGTGCGCTGAAACTCAACGTATACAGCCGCGCCGATTTTCTTCTGGATGAAAAAGGAAATCTTTACTGTCTGGAAATGAACACTCTGCCGGGCATGACCGCAGCCAGCCTGCTGCCGAAAGAAGCGAAAGCGGCAGGAATCGAATACGGCGATCTGTGTGAACTGATCATCAAAAAATCGTTAGAAGCGCGTTATTAATACATGTTGTTTAAGAAAGGCAGGAGCTATCTTATGAAATATATGTCATTACAGGAAATTGCCGCAGCCTGCGGCGGTACATACTACGGCGGATCTGAATTTCTCCCCCGTGAAGTAAGCAGCGTCGTCATCGACAGCCGTAAAGCAGAAAAAGACAGTCTGTTTATCGCGATCCGGGGGGCACGCGTCGACGGACATTCCTTTATTCCGAAAGTAATGGAACAAGGAGCGCTCTGCGCCGTTTCCGAAGAAGATCTCGGAGATGTTCCTTATTCTTATATTAAAGTGGCGTCATGTGAACAGGCTTTAAAAGATATCGCAGAACACTATCGGCGTTCCCTTGATATCAAAGTTGTAGGCATTTCGGGAAGCGTCGGAAAAACGAGCACAAAAGAAATGATCGCCTCTGTCCTGTCACAAAAATATTCGGTTCTGAAAACAGAAGGAAACTTTAACAATGAGATTGGGCTTCCTCTTACTGTTTTCAACCTCCGTAAGGAACATGAAATCGCGGTTCTTGAGATGGGGATCAGCGGCTTCGAAGAGATGACGCGCCTTGCGAAAGTTGCCCGGCCGGACATCTGCGTTCTCACAAATATCGGTGTCGCCCATATGGAAAATCTAGGTTCAAGAGACGGGATCTTAAAAGCAAAAACAGAAATGTTTGCTTATATGAATGAAAACGGAACAATAATCTTAAACGGAGACGATGACAAACTGCGCGGATATTCTCCCGAAAACGGAATCACGCCTGTCTACTTCGGTCTTGATGAAAGCTGCGGTTTTCACGCCGAAAATATTTCCGGCAAAGGTTTAAACGGAACGGACGCACAGTTTTTCACACCAAATTCTTCTTTTACGGCACATATCAACATCCCTGGCGCTCACATGGTGTACAACGCGCTTGCGGCTACCGCAGTCGGATACGCTCTTGGTATGACAGACAGGGAAATCTGCGCAGGAATCGAAGCAAATGTTCCGATTGCCGGACGCAATAACCTGATCCGTGCGCCCCATTTTACGATCATCGACGACTGCTACAACGCAAACCCTGCTTCTATGAAAGCGTCTCTCGATGTTCTTGCCTTTGCAGATACTCGCAAAGCAGCAATACTCGGAGATATGTTTGAACTCGGAGAAAACGAAAAACAGATGCACCGCGAAGTCGGCATTCACGCCGTCAGAAAAGGCATCGATGTTTTGATCTGCATTGGCAGTTTGATGAAGTCGGCGGCAGACGGAGCGTTGGAATATCTTGAGCAGCAAAAAAACGCAGAACATACCGAAGAGACGCCTTCGTCTTCTGCGCATTTTCCGACTCAGATCTGCCATTTCGCCACAAAGGCAGATTTTCTGCGCGAGGCGAAAGAACTTTTAAAAGAAGGCGATACCGTACTTGTAAAGGCTTCACACGGAATGGAGTTTCCGGAAATCGTCGGATTTTTACAGCAATAATATTATATTTTGATAAAGCATAGGAGAAGGATTATGAAATATCAGGTTCTCGTCCTTGATCTGGACGGCACTTTGACCAATTCAAAAAAGGAAATTACCGCGCCGACAAAACAGGCGCTTCTTGAGATTCAGGAAGCCGGCCGCACTGTCGTTCTTGCCAGCGGGCGGCCGATCAACGGTGTTGCGCCTCTTGCAAAAGAACTTCAGATGGATACTTTCGGCGGATACATGCTCTCCTTTAACGGCGCACGTATTACAAAATGTTCCACAGGCGAGATCATTTACAATAAAACGATCCCAAAAGAAATCATCCGTCCGGTCTGGGAATACGTAAAGACATTTCCGGGACTGGATATCATCTCTTACGATGACACTCATATTTTCTCAGGGATTTGTCCGAACAAATATGTAGAAATAGAATCGGGAATAAACAATATGGAAATTGTTCCAACGGACGACTTTCCATCCGCCCTTGATTTCCCGGTAAATAAGCTGCTCATCTGCGGCGATCCGAAAACACTTGAAACGATGATCGAACCGCTCCGTAAGCAGTACCACGGGCTTTTAAATATCTATCTTTCCGAACCGTTTTTCTTGGAGATCATGCCGAAAAACATTGACAAAGCGCAGTCTCTCCAAAAGCTGTTAAACAGCATCGGTCTGACCGCTAATGAGATGATCTGCTGCGGCGACGGCTTCAACGATCTGTCCATGATCGAATATGCCGGTCTTGGAGTCGCCATGGAAAACGCACAGCCGATCATAAAAGAAACCGCCGACTTCATCACTCGTTCCAATGACGAAGACGGCGTACTCCATGTGATCGATACGTTTATGCGATAAAGAAATCTTTTATATCGGCTCACACATACAATCTGTAAGAGCTGTCACGATACTTTTTCAGGAAAAGAAAAGTTCCATCACTTCCTGTGCCGGCATTTCTTTTCCTGTAAACAGTTCAAACGCCGCAGCTCCCTGCCAGAGCAGCATCCCGATTCCTCCGACTGCGGCTTTACAGCCTGCCTCTTTTGCTTTTTTTATAAGCAGCGTCTCTCTCGGATTATACACGACGTCCGCAACAGCCAGATCTTTATGAAGTAATTCTTCCGGAACGGGAAGCACGTTTTCCAAAGGACTCATTCCGGCGCGTGTTGCATTGATCAAAAGATCGCTTCCGGCGATAGCTTCTCCTAATTTTTTCTCATCATCAATATCTTCAATATAGATTTTTTTCATCGACGGTACTGCTTTTTTAATCTTTTCTACCATTTTTTCTCCGTTTGCGAAAAATTCATCCTTCCGGTTAAATATCGCAATCTCTGACGCTTTATCAAGCGCCGCCTGTACTGCGATCGCAGTCGCCGCTCCGCCTGTACCAAGCAAAACGATCTTCTTTCCCTCTATCCCGACTCCTTGTTCCTTCAGATTGCGGACAAATCCGATCCCGTCTGTAATATGCCCTGTCATCGTTTTGTCCTCTTCCACAACGACGGTGTTACACGCTCCGACAAGTTCCGCCGCAGGGGACAATCTGTCTACAAGCTGTGCCGCCGCGGTTTTGTTCGGCATCGTTATGTTAAAACCGCCTACGTTTAATGTGCGGAATGCGTCAATCGCATCTTTTGTTTTCTCCAGCGGTATGTCAAACGCAAGATACGCCGCATCGATCCCTAGCTTTTCAAAACTGTAGTTGTACATAGCCGGAGACCCCGAATGGCCTACCGGTGAACCGATCAGCGCGTAAAGCCTTGTATGTCCGTTAATTCTTCTTTCCATCTTTTCTCCCTCCATGATCATGCGCTCTCAAAACAGGCGCACTGCAAATATGGATACAGTATATCACAACTTTTTGTTTACTTCAACACTTTAAAGTGTGAATAAAATTCGTTAAAATAAAAATCGAATTAAAATGCATACATTTATCCCGTGTCACCCCATGTTACTAACGCGTTGTCGTTTTGTCTTAATGAATTGCCCCTTTTAAAAAAATGTGCTATCTTATTCCAAAAGAAAGGAGATTTTACGAAAATATGAAAAACAGTTTTTCTTTTCTCGCAAAACATATTTCATGGAAATACATTGTACTTATCTTAATCCTTATTTATATTATCCTCCTTACTGTTCCTTATCTGCCGCATAAAACTGTATCGGAAGAATACAAAGAAAAAGATGCGGCAGCCGAATATTATTCCGACACATCCGGGACAGAGCGCATCGCCTACATCACTGATAATAACGACGCTCTTTTGTATCGGCTCGGTATGATCGAAGAAGCAGAAAAATCCATCATTTTATCGACCTTTGATTTTAACGATGATGAGGCGGGGCAGGATATTCTTTCCGCCTTACTAAACGCCGCGGACCGGGGCGTCGATATCCGTGTTATCGTCGATGGAATCAGCGGATTTATGGATGTACAGCACAATCCGTGGTTTCTTGCTTTAGACGCTCATAAAAACGCTCAGGTCCGCATTTATAATCCTGTGAATTTTTTGAAACCATGGGATATGCAGGCCCGCCTTCATGACAAATATCTGATCATCGATGACCAGATGTATACACTTGGCGGACGCAACACAACAAACCTGTTTCTCGGAGATTATTCAAAAGGAAAAAACATCGACAAGGAGCTGTTTGTTTACGAAACAGATCCGGGCAAAAATATGCAAAACACTTCTATGTCCCAGCTTCAGACTTATTTTGATTCCATATGGGATTCTTCTGACAGCAAACCGTGCCGTGGCTCAAGAAACGGAAAAAAGACGGTCGAAAAAACAGAAGCTCTGAAAAAACATTACAAAGAGCTACAGAAAAAATATCCTGCCGCATACGAAAAACAAAACTGGGAAGAACTGACATTTGAGACAAATAAGATCACTCTTTTGAGCAATCCGATCGAATCAGAAAACAAAGAACCGTGGATGTGGTACTCTCTTCACCGGCTTATGATGTCCGGAAAACAGGCGACGATCTACACCCCTTACATTATATGCGGCAGGGAAATGTACGACGATCTTTCTCAGCTCACAGATAATAACGTCTCTGTCGAGATCATTACAAATGATGTCGCAAAAGGCGCCAATCCGTGGGGCTGTACAGATTACTTAAATGAAAAAGAAAAGATATGGAGAACCGGTGTGAAAGTTTACGAATATATGGCTCCCCATTCCTGCCATACGAAAGCCGTTCTCATAGATGACCGCATGAGTATCGTCGGTTCTTACAATCTTGACATGCGAAGCACATATCTTGATACCGAATTAATGCTTGCCGTCGATTCAACCGAATTAAACGCAATTATACGAAAAGAAGCCGAACATGATAAAACCTTTTCAAAAACGATGGCAAACGGAAAATATACCTACGGGGAAAATTACAAAACAAAAGAATTAAGCACCGGAAAGAAATTATTCTACGCAGCATTAAGACAAATTATCAAACCGCTCCGAAGATTCTTATAGACAACTTTATTAAAAACTCTTTATAGACAAAACTTTTATGATTAAATTTTTACAGCCGAATTTCTTATGATCGATATCTTCTCTGATCGGATTTATCTGCACGGAAACGAGAATCACAAATCAGGCATCCCTTGTACCTTCCCGAGAACTGTTCCCATGCAGATAAACCGGTCTTTCGGCTTTACTACTACATCCTGTTCCAATACGTTCAATGCTTTCAGCTTTTTCTCTTCATTTTCCTGATATAATAATCTCAAATAATAAACTTCATTTACTAAGAAAATTCCTATTTCATTTTGACCTGCTTTTTTTTCGGTCAATGCGATCACATCCCCGTTCCGAAAAACAGGCTCGTATCTGTCTGTCTGAAGCTGCAGGCAAAATTCCATGCCGTCTATCATATTCTCCTTGCGTACACGGAATTCAAAATATTCTGCTCTTTTTTTACAAATCGCATCAATCCCTCCTCCCATATCTTTCATACACGGAAAAGAAATCCATTCTTCCTGCTGCATTCTCGAATACTCTTCTTCGATCACCATACGAACAAGTTTTTTCCCGCTGCTCGTCAACTGCCTGTACTTTTCAAGAGCATATATCTCATCCTGTGTGATCGCTCTTTTACATGCGATGGCAATCTCTCTGTTTCTTACATACTCTTCATAAAAGTAATTCGCATCTACTTCAAGCGTGATCATCAGCGCAACAAAAATATCCGGTTTCGGATAGCTGATTCCATTCTCATAATTTGCAATAGCAGACGGTGTAACCTGCACCGCTTCGGCAAGCTGTACTCTTGACATGTTTAACTCCTGACGTCGCTTACGAATCTTATTTCTGATCATCGTCATGATTTTAACCCTCTCTTCACCACATATTATTCAAAGTATATTACAAATTTCCTGTAAAAGCAATCGCTTTTTCAAGATTATTGTAGTTTCTCATTGACATTTTATTAAATCTGTCGTAAACTGATGTAGAAATAGCCGTAAAATTGGTATATTTTCTTAATATGAATCAATTTTCTTAGGTAATATTAACAACTAGAATCGAGGGGCATGATGAAAGATTATGTAATAGATGTACTGATGAACATCGGAGTTCCGGCAGGAATCAAAGGTTTTACTTATATTTGCGACGCAATAGAATTATTTAATACCGATCCATACTATCCTGACGGAAAGATATCAGCACTCTATATCGATATCGCTAAAAAGTATCACACAACACCATCAAGAGTAGAGCGTTCCATACGACACGCTTTCGATATTGCACTTACAAAAGGTGATCCTGATATGGTATCCCGCTATCTGGATCTGACAAACAGACAGAACTCCACGCTATTGCGGACACTCTATCTTCGAATCGGGCAAGAACGCCGCAGACATCAGGCAGAACGGCATCATCAGCAATGCAACCCACAAACTTGTACCTCACAGACTTGTGAGTTTAAAGCACAGATATATATGGAAGCAATGAAAACCTTATCCGAAGAGATCGAATCTTTGTTTAATCGCACTCTTGCTTCTGTAAGAGATGATATTCATCCGACAGACGACGGACAAAGTGAACGGAGCTGTTCCGGATTTCCAAAATCTTTAAAATCTTAAAGACTCGGCTCTTTCTTATTTTATTTTTATCATCTTTGAAAACAGCTCCGCAAAACAACATATGTTTGAATTTCACTTGGTTTTACCTCGCTTTTCATATATAATATTAGGCGTTTCACAAACGCCTAATACCGAAAATTATTGAAAGGAGATGGTTCTATGTCTACCAACATTCAGAAAAACCAGATTACAGAAGGCATTATTTGGCGGCAGCTTCTACTTTTCTTCTTTCCCATTTTACTCGGGACTTTCTTTCAACAGCTATACAACACGATTGACAGTGTTATCGTCGGTCAATTCGTCGGAAAAGAAGCTCTCGCCGCAGTAGGAGGTTCTTCTGCTCAGATCGTTGCTTTTGTAGTCGGATTTTTTACCGGGCTTTCTTCCGGGGCATCCGTAACGATTGCACAATTTTTCGGTGCGAAAGACTCCCGCTCTGCAAATAAAGGTCTTCACACAGCTTACGCGATCGCCGCTTTCGGAGGTTTGATCCTTACCGTATCAGGAATAATTCTGACTCCGTTTCTTTTAGAGATGATGAATACGCCTGCCGATATTGTAGCAGATTCCGCCGTTTACTTAAGGATCTACTTTGCCGGAATCATTTTCGTCCTCATTTACAACATGGGATCGGCAATACTGCGCGCCACCGGAGATTCCAAACGTCCGCTCTATTATTTGATCGTCTGCTGCATCATCAACATCGTGCTTGACGTTTTATTCGTTATCGTATTCCATATGGGTGTTATGGGAGTTGCCGTTGCCACCCTCATCGCACAGGCTGTAAGCGCCGTACTTGTCACTTTAAAACTGATGCGCTCTGAAGGCATATTAAAACTTTCCGTCAAACAGATCCGTTTCCACGGTTCGATTTTGAAAATGCAGTTAAAACTCGGACTGCCGACCGGATTTGAAGCGATCCTGTTCTCTATTACAAATATTGCCATTCAATCTGCTGTCAACACTTTCGGCACGGACACAACCGCCGCATGGTCAGCCTACGGAAAACTGGACGCAATTTTTTGGATGGTCAGCACTGCGTTCGGAATTGCGATCACAACATTCGTAGGGCAAAACTACGGCGCCGGAAAAATGGATCGCGTACGCAAAAGTACCCGCGTATGCCTTCTTATGGATTTTATTGTTTCCGCCGTACTTGTTGTCTTTCTGATCGCCGCACGATTCCTTTTATTCCGGTTATTTACAAACGACAGTCATGTAATTGAAATCGGATGCGACATGCTCGTTCTGATCACGCCATGGTACATTGTATATGTCTTTATCGAAGTTATCGCCGGAGCGCTGCGCGGAGTCGGAAACGTCGTCGTTCCGGTAGCCATTACTCTGCTTGGCGTCTGCGTCCTTCGCATCGCATGGCTTGCCGCCATGCTGAAAATCTCACCGACGATATCGGCGATTATTTTAAGCTATCCGGTAACATGGGTTATCACAGCGCTTGCATTTATCATCTACTATATATACATAACCCATAAAACTATCGCCGGAAGTTCTAAAAAGCATGTTCCAAAATTGTAAGCAGCCGATAAAATCTTAGATAGACCCGGACTTGGACTATCTGCGCTGCGAGAGTAAAAAAGCAAAAAATTACCCGAATCATCATAAAGTAATATACTCACATAAGAAACGGGTGATTTTTTGCTTTTCTGCATTCTTCTGCATAATAATCAAAATTATGTTGTCTTTTTCGGAAATTTCAAACAGGCTTTAAACTGATCGCAGTCGATCAATATATCAAATTCTCCCCCGAGCGCTTTGGCATAAGTACTTACGATCGCCAGTCCAAGTCCGTTTCCGTCTCCGGTTCTTGCCTTATCTCCTCTTGCAAACCTTTCGATAATATCTTCTTTTGTAAAATCCATCGGATATCCCGATGTGTTTGTTACTTCCAGCCATACTTCCTCTTTTCCTTCCGACTGCAAAAGCTTCGTTTTCACAAAGACACGCGTTCCCTTTGCAGAATATTTCAACGCATTTTCAATCAGATTCTGGCAGATTCTGTAAAAATAAGAATTGTCCGATATAAGCTGTGTATCTTCTTTTGTCAGATCGGTAACAAATTCCAAATGACTTTCTTTTATCCTGTCATCCATATCCGCAAAGATCTGTTCGATCATCCGATTTACCTCGAACGGCTCCGGATGCAGCTCTACATTTCCGCTGCTTGCTTTTGCAAGATTAAATAAACTGTTGATCATTTCTTTTAGTTTCTCTGCCCGCTCTGAAATCACATCCACATAATCGCGGACAATATCGCTTAATTCTTCCCTCTTGATCAGTTCAATATAGCCGACCATCGACGTAAGCGGCGTTTTCAGATCATGGGAAACATTTGTAATAAGATCTACTCTGAGCTGATCGCTGCGCGATACTTTTTCAAGACTCTTTCGCTCGATCTCTAACGCTTCTTTGATCCTGTTTTGATTTATCTTTTCAAAATTACACATGATCATGTCTAACTGTTTCTTTTTAAAGTGATTCATCACCGCTCCGGCAAGCACAAACTGAACGAGCGCCGATAAAATCATGACATAACCCGATGCATAATTGTATTGCCATCCTGTTCCTATATACATTCCGCCGTTCATTAAGTACGACATATACCACAAAGCGATCAAAAGAGCTGTTCCGCCTATCCACTGCAGTCTGCGATTCCTGATTTTCCACCTGTTCTGCCATTTCACATACGCATCCTTTTCTCCCGGATCCCATTCACGGAATTTCCTCATAATGAGAAATGCGGTCAGTATCATCTGCCCTGCTCCAAATAAAGCATTTCCCAATATCCCGAAAAACAATGATTCTCCGGTCGGATGGTACGTACGGTACACTACAACACTATACCAGAATGCGATTCCAAACCCTGCCAGCACAAAACAAAATAGTTTCACTGCAATCCCTGTACTGCTAAGCCAGCATTTCTCTAAAAAACTTTTCGCCTTTGACTTAATATTTTTCCATTTTGTATCCAATACCCCACACCACCTTTACATATCTTGGTTTCTTTGCATCAATCTCAATTTTCTCCCGAATGTGTCTGATATGAACCATTACCGTGTTTTCCACTGTATAGTTTGCCGATTCCTGCCAGACATTTTCATAAATCTGCTCCGAAGAAAACACCTGCCCCGGATGTTCCATCAAAAGTTCTAAAATTTTATACTCCGTAGCCGTCAGCCTCACTTCCTCCCCTTCCACAAGTACGATCCGCTGTTTTTTGTCAAGTACAAGGCCTCCGTTTATGATCTGATCATCATTTTCCTTCGGAAGCTCGCCTCCCCACGCCCTGTATCTCCTCAAATGCGCTTTCACGCGAGCCATCAACTCCGCCGGATTATAGGGCTTTTCCACATAATCGTCCGCACCAAGCACAAGTCCCGATACCTTATCACTTTCCTCCGTCTTTGCCGAAAGAATAATAACCGGAATCCTGTATTTCTCCCGAAGCTTCATAAGAGCAGACAAGCCATTTAACCGTGGCATCATAACATCAAGCAGAATTAAATCTACCGGATTCTGCTCAAGCAAGTTTAACGCTTCCATTCCATCATACGCCGGAATCACCCGGTATCCTTCGTATTTTAAAAGTTCACTGATCGAATATACAATTTCTTTGTTGTCATCAACAACCATGACAACCTCTCCCATATTCATTTCCTCTGCCATCATTCTCTCCTCTCGTTTTCCTTTATCTGATATAAACAGTACACTTCCACTGTTAAAAAAACCTCGATGTAATTCTTAAATTTTTCTTATAAAAGGCCGTCGGGAATTTCCTTTCATACATTTCCTTTCCAAGCAGTGGATCGCCGGTATAATCCGCCACTTTTTGTGGCGGCAAGCCGGGCAATCGGCTTGGATTGCACAACGTGCAATCATTATACCACAAACGATAACAGGCGATCCGGAAATTTCTTTATTTCCGAACCGCCTGTCATCTTTACACATGTGAATTTTATTTTATTCCGCCGCAATCTGCTTTACCTTACCGAGTCCCTTTGCCACGGCAGGAATGCAAATGATCACGAGCGTGATCGCCGCTTCCGCCAAAAGAAAGCTATAATTATATGCAATCGGATAGATCGCTGTCAATGATTTCGGGAAGTTATCGGGCATGTAATCCATCCAATACAAATATCCCCCAAGTGCGTGAAACGCACCTCTTGCCAAAACTGCCGCGATATAACCTTTAAGCAGTCCGTGCTTCTTTTTTGCAAAAAATCCTGCCACACCAAGAGCTGCAAATGCCAGAATATAATCACAGCACACTTGGAAAAAAGAAAGTACATACGGTTCCTGTATAAACTGCAGGATTCCATAAGCAAGACCTACCAAAACTCCTGTTCCGACACCGTACCAGTTTGCCACAAGTACAATAAACAGCATGCTGCATAATGTCACACTGCCTCCCCATGGCATCTGAAAAATCTTTACATAAGACGTAACAAACGCCAGGGCCATTGCAGCCGCACAAAATACTAGCTGCTTTGTCGTCATTTTTTGACGCTTAGATCTCTTTCCCGCGAAAAATACTGCCGCCAGAAAAAGTACGATCCCGACGGATATCGTGACAACATATCCCGCAGTTGTCAGCCCGCCTTCTGCATTTACAAGTAAATCAAACATAAAAAAACCTCCTGTTCTCAGATTGAAAACAAAAGGTATAAACACTCATAACATAATCCCTACGTTGGCATTATCCAAATCAGGTTATGGGTCGAAGTTCCCAACTTCCTCTCAGCCTGTAACACAAGCTCCCCTTGTCATCAATCTATATGTAATTTTTTAGTAACAGTTTAGCCATACAGTGTGTGTGAAGCACAAAACATGCCTGCATGTTTTTGCAAGCGGACATCTGTATGTGCTAAGCGCCTATTTATGAGTAAAACAGTGGCGTCAGCCACAATAAGCACGCAGTGCGGTTTTACGAATGGCGTGGGATAAACTGTTACATCTTTGACCGTATCCATAATAACCTCTTTGACAAAAAATGTCAAGAAATTTGAACAATCATCCTGTCCGGCCTTTTATATGGGCATCGCTGTGCCCCCATCAGTCCTTCTCCGCTATTTCTTTTAACTGTCGATACACATAAGATACCGGGAGTCCGACCACGTTATAATAATCTCCGTCGATCCGTTCGATATAAGCTGCAAACCGCCCCTGTATACCATACGCTCCGGCTTTGTCAAGAGGTTCTCCTGTTGCGGCATATTCCCGAATCTCTTCGTCACTCATCGGATTGACAAAAACTTCCGTTTCAACTGCATGAACAACCGACTTTCTTTTTCCCTCATCGTCATAATCCAAAATTGCCACGCCTGTATACACTTTGTGACTTCTTCCCTGCAGACTTCGGATCATACGGACAGCATCTGCCTCATCTTTCGGTTTCCCTAAAATACTTCCATCTGACACAACGATCGTATCCGCTCCGATCACAATCGTATCCAACAGTACATTATTTTTCTTATCAAAACTTATCTGCTTCACCTGCTCTTGTTTTTCCCGTAAATCATCCGCAACATTTTCCGCCTTTGAAAGCGCAAGCTCTTTTACAATCTCTTCGGGGATCAGACTATGATAAACTTCTTCTTTGTCACTGTCTCTTACTTCAAATGAAATTCCGATCTGCTCAAGGAGCTCCCGCCTTCTCGGGGAAGCCGACCCAAGAATAATTCTTTTCTTTGTCTGCATTTTCACTTCTCTGCTTTCTTCTATTTATTTTATTTACTCCAAGTATACAACAACCAATGTATGTGTGTACACAAAGAATGTCACCCTTTGTAAAAAACATACTTTACATAAATTATTTCATTGAGCAGTCCTGGCTTTTTTAATACGTTGCAGCTTATTTTTTATACGAAGAATTGCCGCTCGGATCAAAAACAAATCACACCACAAATGAACATATAGACGGTATGTCGGATATCTCACAGAAATATGTTTCTCACCACGATAAAATTCGGTCACGACACCAAGTATCCACTCCTCCGGCACATTCTCTTTCCACCAGCGATTGTCCCCACAGATGATATATCCTTCCTTTTTCACATGCAGGATACGATGCAGCACATATTTTCCGTCCGGTCGCCGATAAAGCGGAAGATCGTATCGCTTTAATCTTCCATGAACCGGTTCTATAATAATTGTATCCCTTCGATTACGCAACATCGGTTCCATGCTGTCTCCGACGGTTGTAGAGACACAGGTTTTCCCCGATCGAAGTTCTTCTTCTAAAGATGTATTGCGCATAACGTCTCCTCCTCATAATAAAATATATTGAAAAAGGGCGCTTGCACCGCCCTTTTTCAATACTCTAAGTATTAATTTATGAAGCCCATGGATCTGTTCCCTCTTCGCTATCATTATCTTCTACGAAAGACGTTGTAATAACATCTTCCGTACTAAATTTAATCACTTCTATCTCTGGTTCAAAAAATTTTTTCATTTCCTTACCTCCTATCGAATCACTTCACAAGGAACTACATCACTATATAGTGTATGTTCTTCTCCCGTTTTATCCGTATATATAACATACCCTTTTCCATACCATGTAGTAGCTCTAGTACTTTTCATTGCATAACTGTAGTTCCCTATTAACCCTTTTGTCTTTGCTGTTCCTTTAACAGTTCTTTCTGCATTAATGACAAAACCTTCTTTTCCTAATTTATCCCATCCCGTACTATCTGTAAGAATAATTCCATGTTCCTTTACTGTGCTACCTTCTGGAAGCGATCTCTTGACCAAGAAATTTGCTTTAGATGTTGCTTTATCATAAAAAGCTGTGACAGTAACTATCGCCTTTTTCTCTACAACAACATTATTTTCTACATAAACCGCTTCTATTGTTGTATTTCCATATACCGTGAAAGTATACGGACTCGAATAACAGATAGGAGTTCCATTGAATGTCCAGTGTGAAAACTTCTTGTCTTCCACATTCTGTGCAACAACTCTCACCTGATCTCCGACTTCACAATATTTTGTTTCTGTGTTTCCGTTGTTGTTGATCGTAACAACCGCCTTTAACTGCAATCCTTCGATCGACGTCTTCAAAGATTCAACAATCCATTTCACCTCTTCTACTGAAAGAGCTGTATTGTCTTTCGCTGCTTTTGCATCTGCAAGATCGTCTTCAAGCGCTTTTCTCGTTGCTTCCGTATATTTCTCCGCAAAATTTTCTTCCTTCATCCTGCTTTCTGCCGCAGCAATCGCTTCTTCTAACGCCGTATCGTCGCGGGTAACCGTAACAATACACTGTGCCGTTATATTAGGATAATTCACAGAACTTACTTTAATTGTTGCATTTCCCGCTTTATGAGCTGTGACAACTCCGCCGTCAACAGTAGCGACTTCCTCATTATCAGATTCCCATAAAACTTCTTGATCTGTCGCGTCTTCCGGGGTGATCGCTGCCTGCAGCGTCGCCGTCTTCTGCTCTTCCGTTCCTCCGACTTTCAAAGCCAATGCATCCTGATCTAATGTTATTCCCGTAACTGCGATTTCTACAGTTTCATATAATTTTGCATTTGCCCAACACGTATGCAGTTTCCCGCCATTTCCGTTGTTCCATGCGCTTGCAGGGCACTCTAGCTTCATATGAGTCGTTCCTTCCGGTAATTTCACACGAATACTTCGCAATCCACCGTTTGCCGAAAGATCTTCTGCATAATACTGCTGTGTATAATTACTTCCGTCTGTACTTGTAGAAACTTTAAATTTCGCTTTCACATTTGCAAAAACACCGCCGTCTGACGCAATCTGATGATTCTCGACACCGATGTCGGCAGAAAACATCTTGTAGCCTGTCACATCATATACAATCGAAGACGGCTCATGTGCACCTATGCCTTTTGTATATGTATTTATTGTAGACGTATCTTTCTTGACTGCTATCAACCTGTTTCCATCCGGACACAGATCTTTCTTAACTCCACCCCATGCAGTATTTCCGGACAAGTGCGTTAAATCCGACACATAAACTCCTGTTCCCAATTCATCCTGAAATTCCATTTTGAACTGTTCCAACTGTTGGAAAACAGCCTCAAGTTCTTCTTTTGTCGTGCTTTCCTGCGCTAACTTTGCTTCTGCCTCTGCCTTAATCGGATCAAATTTTGCTCTGGAATATACTTTACCCGAATCTGCGTTTCCGCTAAGCACGTTCAACTCCATCTGTGATTCCATCTGTGCAAGTTTTTCTCGTATTCTGATTTTTAAAGCTTCTGTTTCCGCATCTTTTTTTACCGGAGTCAATATACTGATTTCTGCCGCCGATATATGCTGATTGGGAGCGCTTCCATCCGTATGAATGACAGTAAGTTTTACTTTTTTGACATTCTCAACTTCTGCATCAAATACAAATTCCTTTTCGGATTTATTCTCTGCCGACCAATTAGCTCCCGGATTGTTATAACTAATATGTAAGTTATTTCCTACATTTTCCCAATTTTCAGTTCCGTCTTTCTGAACCGAAACACTAAATTCTGTCACTGTTCCGTTTCCAAACGCGTCCTGCCTCGGAAGATAAGTAATCCCCTGAATGCTCTGCGCATTCTGAAGTTCTACTGTTATCGTATTGTTGCCTGTCAGAGCGCCGTCTTCCCTGTTCGGCTGATTATCTCCGCTATAACACGAATGATAATAAGACGTAATCACTCCGTCTGTCGCATTGACTGCATGTCCCGTTCCGGGCGATGCCGCGCCTTCACCTGTACTTGATTCATTATCCGCCTCCGTATCCGCTGTTGTCGTCAGCTCTGTATAAGGCACTTTCTTATACCCCGATTCACTGACTTCTTCATTCCATACCCAATCAGCGCTTGCCTGTACGTTCACCGGAAATGCGCTTCCTGTAATAACCATCGCTCCAGCGCATAATAAAGCGAATGTCTGTTTCATTTTCATAATCTTATCCACCTCTTCCTTTTTTCTATACTTGCAATCCATAATTCAACGGTCTGCAGAAATATTCATATATTGCTTTTCTTCCCTCACCTCCCGGTTCCCTTATAATTATCGAAATCTCTGTTTCGACTCGAATGATAAATGATGTTATATCTTTATAATTTTACCCCCCCCCTGTATTTTTCTGTCAATATGTTTTGTGTATTTTTTTCTAACATTTCTTTTATATCTTAATTTTTTTGTGCATTTTTACTCTATTTTGCCAATATTTACATTTTCAGATTCCCCACCCTTCTTCCTTCCCACAGATTTTTATATCAATTTTTCTAATAGCAAAACAGATAATATATTATTGTTTCTCATTTACAGATATGCTATGATAATTCCACTCACAGAAATTCTTTCTGTGAAAAATACCGGCAGCTTCACCGGTCTGAGGAATTCCCTCAAAATTACCCGATACAATACAACAACAGTTTTTGCATGGATAGTCTAGTAGAACAGTTCTTTTTTTCGTATACTGATTCTAAATAATTGTGGCTGAACTGTTACGATTATAATAAGTTTACGGAAAAACCACCTTGACTAATATTAATATTTTTTTTATAATATTTTATATGACATATTAAAAATATGATGAAAAAGGCGATGACGGAGACAGTAAGATCTGATCGAATGTTACAGCGAGTCGGGGATGGTGTAAGTCCGATACCGGTAGACAGATTCTGAATATCACTTCCGAGCCGCGGCATCTGAAATAAATACAGAGAAGTAAGAGCCGACGTAAGTCCGACGTTACAGGACACCATATGCGGATCCGAATCGTATGCATAAGCTACAGAAAAGAAGAGATATAGAAAGAGATGTACTATACTGTAAATAGATGTTTTCTGTCGCGTACAGTCAAGGCGTGAGATCCAAGTATGTTGTAACAGGTGGTTAAAAACGGAGAATAAGCTTTCGTCCTATTACAGGACGGAAGCTTTTTGTTATTAAGGAGGAAAGGAAGAAGATCATGTACAAAAAAGTTTCTACAGACATGAATTTTGTCGATCGAGAAAAACAAATCGAAAAGTTTTGGGACGACAATCACATTTTTGAGAAAAGTATGGAAGAGCGGGAAGGATGTCCGGATTATATTTTTTATGACGGCCCTCCGACAGCAAACGGAAAGCCGCACATTGGTCATGTGCTGACTCGTGTTATTAAAGATATGATTCCGCGTTATCGAACAATGAAAGGCAGTATGGTTCCCAGAAAAGCAGGTTGGGATACACACGGACTTCCGGTAGAACTGGAAGTGGAAAAGCTGCTCGGACTTGACGGGAAAGACCAGATTGAAGAGTATGGACTAGAACCTTTCATTGATAAGTGTAAGGAAAGTGTTTGGAAATATAAAGGAATGTGGGAAGATTTTTCAGGAACAGTAGGTTTCTGGGCAGATATGGACGATCCGTATGTCACATATCATAATTCCTTTATAGAGTCGGAATGGTGGGCGTTAAAGCAGATCTGGGATAAAGGGCTTCTTTACAAAGGATTTAAGATCGTTCCTTATTGCCCGCGCTGCGGAACGCCGCTTTCTGCACAGGAAGTTGCACAGGGATACAAAGATGTAAAAGAACGTTCTGCGATCGTCAGATTCAAAGTAAAAGAAGAAGATGCGTATATCCTTGCATGGACGACAACTCCCTGGACGCTGCCGTCGAACCTTGCGCTTTGTGTAAATCCGAAAGAAGATTATGCGAAAGTAAAGGCTGCGGACGGAAATATTTATTATATGGCGTGCGCGCTTCTTGATACGGTGCTTGGAAGACTTGCAGAAGAAGGAAAAGCAGCGTATGAGGTGCTTGAGACATATAAGGGAACTGATTTGGAAGGAAAAGAATACGAGCCGCTTTATCAGTGCGCGGCAGATTGTGCGCAGAAGCAGAACAAGAAAGCGTTTTACGTTGTATGTGACGAATATGTTACGTTGACAGACGGTACAGGCGTTGTTCATATTGCTCCGGCATTCGGTGAAGACGATGCGAACGTAGGAAGAAAATATGACCTTCCGTTTGTTCAGCTTGTAGATGAAAAAGGAAATATGGCAGAGGAGACGCCGTTTGCAGGATTGTTTGTAAAGAAAGCCGATCCGGAAGTGCTCAAAGATCTTGATGCCAGAGGTCTGCTCTATGATGCACCGAAATTTGAGCATAGTTATCCTCATTGCTGGAGATGCGACACACCGCTGATCTATTATGCACGTGAATCATGGTTCATCAAGATGACTGCCGTGAAAGAGGACCTCATCGCAAATAATAATACGATCAACTGGATTCCTGAAAGTATCGGAAAAGGACGTTTCGGCGACTGGCTTGAAAACGTGCAGGACTGGGGTATCAGCCGTAACCGTTACTGGGGAACTCCACTGAATATCTGGGAATGCGAATGCGGATGCCAGCACTCGATCGGAAGCATTGAAGAACTGAAATCCATGTCAGACAACTGCCCGGATGATATCGAGCTTCACCACGACAGGGCCTGGAGCAGGAAGAATGAGGAGAAAAACGCCTCCCTTCACGACGTGATGGTCCACTGCCAGCCCGTGAGCATGAGGGAGCTGATGGTGGCCGAGACTTACGAGGCAAAACGGGGAGCCACCTCCTACGGGGTACATATCGCCAAGGTGGAAGTAAACACCCTGACCGGAGAGGTAAGGCCCCTGGAATATGCGGCGGTCCACGATATCGGCCGCGCCATCAATCCCCTGATGCTTAAGGGACAGCTGGCAGGCGCCATACAGATGGGACTGGGTTACGGTCTTTGCGAGGATATGGCCTATGACGGGGACGGAAAACCTCTGGTACAGACACTGAAAAAATACAAGGTGCTCCGGGCCTCCCAGATGCCAAAGCTATATATGGATTTCGTGGAAACCCCACAGGGAGAACCGGACGGTCCTTACGGGGCAAAGGCCCTGGGCGAGTGTCCTGTGGTTCCTGCGGCTCCCGCTGTGGTGAATGCCATCTGCAATGCGGTCCGCGGGGAAATCAATGAACTTCCGGCAAGGCCCGACCGGGTCCTGGCAGCCTTGGGAGATAAATAGATTTTATACGGTGCAGTGCGCTGCACCGGGAAAGGGGAAGAGAATATGGTAAAGATACTGGGAATCTGCGGCAGCCCGCGCCGCAAGTCCTGCTACAAGGCGCTGGAGACAGCCCTTGAAGCGGCTAAGAATGCAGAGGAAGGCGTGGAGGTGGAGCTGGTGGAGCTCCGCGCCAAGAAAATGAATTTCTGCATCCACTGCAACAAGTGCCTGCGGGATAAATCCGACCGCTGTACCGTGTTCAAGGACGATATGACGGAGCTGTACGACAAATTTTACGAGGCTGACGGCGTGATTATCGCGTCACCGGTCTACGAGATGAACATAACGGCCCAGCTGTGCACCTTCTTTGACCGGTTCCGCTCCGCATGGCTTAAGGGAGTGGAGGATCCTGATTTCTTCGCCCACAAGGTAGGGGCGGGAATCACGGTGGGCGGCACCAGAAACGGTGGCCAGGAGGCTACCATGAATTCCATCACCAACTTTTTCCTGACACAGGGAATGACGGTCTGTACAGGCGGCTCAGGGATGTATTCCGGCCCCATGCTGTGGAATCCCGGAGACGGATCCACGGAGATAGAGGACCCGGACGGATTCAGAAACTGTGAAATCCTGGGAAGGAAAATGGCTAAAATGTCCAGGATCATGAAAGAGGCAAGATTCTAGTATATCGTAACTTGACAACTGATGTATAAAAACTTATAAAGGGGATATTTTTATGAAAATGCAATATGGATTTGACGACAAGGTTCCCGCCGGTAAGGCTGTACCTTGGGCCCTTCAATACGTGTTTACTATCTTTACAGGTTCTATGACAGGTTCCATCATGCTGGCAAGCGGTGCCGGAATGAACTCGGCCGACACGGCGTTTCTGATACAGTGCGGATTGTTTGCCTGCTGTATCACCACGCTGATTCAGTCTCTGGGAATCCGCATCGGCAAGTTTCAGATTGGCGCCAGGCTGCCCCTGGTATCTGCGGGAAGCTGGACCCTCATCACGCCAATGGTGCTGTTTGCCAATGATCCCAACATCGGAATTCCGGGAGCCTTTGGTGCTGCCTGTCTTGGCACGCTGCTCCTGTTCCTGCTGGGACCCATTGTGATTGACAAACTGTACAAATACTTTACGCCCGCAGTAACCGGTTCTGTGGTTCTGGCAGTGGGAATGTGTCTGATTCTCAATGCATGGAACGACATGGTGGATTACAACCCCACGGGACCGGACGCCATGAAGATGTTTTTAATCGGCATTGCCATCGCGGCAATCTGCGTCATTATCGACCATTTTGCAAAGGGAATTGTGCAGTCATTGGCAGTACTCATCGCCATGGTGGCAGGTTATGTGTTCTGTTCCGTAACAGGAATGGTAGATTTCTCCCAGGTGGGAAGCGCGGCCTGGGTAGCTGTCCCCAGACCTCTTAACTTTGGAATGACCGTAAATCTGGGCGCCGTAATCACCGTATTTATCATCCATATTGCAACCATCATGGAGAACTCCGGCAACACCACCGGTGTTGTCACTGCCACGGACGAGGGCCTTCCCACCAAGGAAACCTTAAAGGCATCTGTGCGCGGCGACGCCCTGGGCGGCGTGTTCTCCACCCTGTTTAACGCCCTTCCCATGTGTGTGGCGGCCCAGAACTCCGGCGTGGAGGTTATGTCCGGCGTGGCTTCCAGGTTTGTAACAGCCATTGCAGGCGTTATCTTCGGCCTCATGGCCATATTCCCCAAGTTCTCCCAGGTGCTGGCCCTGATTCCCAATCCGGTTTTAGGCGGCATCCTGCTGGTTACCTTTGGAAACATC
>ERZ772875.400-NODE-400-length-52704-cov-13.158370_pt1 | contig 52704 bp, 47 predicted proteins | sample MGYA00580585_ERZ772875 | MGnify/ENA primary metagenome ERZ772875 (study PRJEB29015, sample SAMEA2737736) | human gut metagenome | biome: human gut; feature: human-associated habitat; material: faeces | place: China | collected 2012 ... | reverse complement strand
AATAGAGGCGTCGTCCAGAGCCGCCTCCAAATGCTTCATGTTCATGTATTTCTTGTTGCCCCACTGGGTGCCCGCCACGTGGCGTAGCCTCGCGCAGACCAGCATCAGGGCGGAGTTGCCGTCAGGGAACGTTCCCACCACGCGGGTTCTGCGGCGAATCTCACGGTTCAGCCGCTCGATCACGTTGTTTGTACGGATGCGGGTCCAATGTGCTCGCTGGGGAAGTCACAGTAGGTCAGCGTCTCCTCAATGCCATCCTCGACTTTCTTGGCGGCCTCCTTCAGCTTCATTGGTTGCCTTTCCCTGTGACGTGGAATATGGAATCTAATGTTTAGAGAACCATGCTCTTTTGTTTCATGGAGCTAAAACAGATATCTCGGGTCACATTTCTGTTGAAAAATCGAGAAAAACAACGATTTCGGACAAGGCAAACCAAATTTGGAGCGACATTTATCAGAATATGATCTGTCCCTGCATCCAACACATCGAGGCATACGAATTTGAGAAGGCATACGATCTCTACAAAACCTTTACGCTTAGATTAAAAGAGAACTATCTGCGCACATAGGGCAGTGCGGTAAGGAACCCTGCACGATGGTTTCTCTATAGTTGAAAGCAAAAGCAAGCGAGGGTACCGGCTCTTTGAACCGATACCCTCGCTGATTTTTTATTTATGCTGCCCTTTGCTGAAATCGCTGGCTGCGGATGCTGTTTGCACGGACCTGAAGCTCCTGCGAGAGCAGCTTCAAGACGGAGAACTCGTCATCCAGCCCGCACAGCTCCCGTTGCAGTACGCCCTCATAATGCCGTTTCTTTTCCTCCAAAGCCCGCACCTTCAATACCCAGCGGTCCATGACCGCAGGACTCTGGCTGCTGCTCTTGATGAGGTAATCGCATTTTTCCTGATAGGCGGCGATCTCTTTCTTGACGGCCAGATAAAATTCTTCCGTCATTTTCTCGCGCTGCTTGGCATCGTCAATGATATAGAAGCTGTTGACGACCAGCGGCGTCGCCTTTTTGTTGAGCCCGCTGAGGAGCAAAATGAAGTCCTCGAAAATGTCTACCTGATCCATATAGGTGTGGGGGACAAAGTACATGTGGCCGGTGATGCTCAGCTTCGTTGCTTCAAGCGCGCGCAGGTAGTTGGTGCAGATCGTCTCGATCTGCTTGCGGTTGGCGCAGCGCTGGTAGAGCTCAAAGAGTTCCTCGGCGCGGCGGCAGCACTCCGGCACATCCACAGCGTCGTCGTATACCATGTTGTCGCAGCGGAAAATGCCGTCTGCCTTATCGTAGCTGATGTTTGCCAGCTTTTCGTACTGGTTGGTATGGCGGTTCAAGGTCTCCTTTACCAGCTCACGAGAGAGAATGCCTGCCGTGTGCTTATTGTCACGACAGTAGGCGAGGTAGATATTCGTCTCGCCGTCCGTGGTGACCGGAACACGTTCCCGAATGTCTCCTGTGGCGGACCGAAACGCATCCGACACCGAGAGTCGGTTGCAGCCGGCGTAAGCAATGCCCATGCTCTCACAGAGCGCGGAAAGTTCCTCTTTCTCTACCAGAAGGTTGGAAAGAGAAAAATAAAGAAACTTTCCCAACATGTGCCGCTTATCACCGGTGGCGGCACCGATAAATTCACCCATGTTTATGACATTGTCCATATTCGTGTCGTTCCTTTCTTTTTATGGTGAGATGCTCACCAGTTTTTGATGACCTCCGGAAGCTTATCATACTGCCCGGAGATCAGCAGTCCGCATTCGTAGTGGAAATTGATGTAGGTGAGATGGTATTCGATCTTTTCCATCGTCTTCTTATCACCGGTTTTCCGTGCGCGCCGGTGCTCTATGAAATACTGCTTCATTTGCTCCAGCGTAATGCTATAGCTGTCTTTTCGGATCTTTTCCATGATCCGCGCTTCCTCTCGTGCTGTTAACATTTTTCTCCTTTACATCGTTGCCGCCCGGCTCAGGAGGTAGTCGTCCACTCCCTTGTAGGCGGGATTCCATGTGTACTTTGAATAGCGAATGCCCGGTATCTTCTGCACTTCCTTCCGCATGGTGAGGACGGCCTTCCGCACATTGGGGTTGGTCATCTGATCCATGTCCATTGCCTCGACGACCTCTCGGACGCCAAGCTCCCGAATGGTATCGGTCAGCCCGTGCAGCGCGTTGACGCCGCCGATGCAGAGGAACAGCTCGTCTTTTGCGAGGAAACTGGCCACATCGCCTTTGAGCGGTCCCTCGGTCAGAAAAGCACATTTCCTCGAACGGTCGCCGGTCACATGGACCCAGGAATAGCTGCGTGTGCCGTTCGGGAGCCCACGGCTGGAGAGCCAGCGGTACTTCCGGTCTGGAGCGTCCGCTTCATCCAGCCGTATTTTCAGCCCTTGTATGAGCCCATCCTTATTCCGAACCGGAATAAGAAACCCGTTGGGACCGGAAAGCGTCCATTCGCCATAATAGGTGCGAAGGCCGGGCAGACCATTTAATTCATGCCCATGGGAGCGCAGCAGGTCGGCCAAGAGCCGGCGACCGCGCTCCGTTTCGGGCATACTCTTGTACCCGTTCGCACGGATACGTTCCTCGGATAAGCCACGCTCCAGCAGGTTCTCACCGTGCCGGTCAAGGAGCGTTAAGTGCTCCAGCATATCCGAATACGCGGCATGGCGCTGTTCCAGCGGAACAGGCTGCCGCTCCTGTGTTTGGGGAGATGGCGCATGGGGCATAGGGTACACCTTTGCCTCCTGCGCCAGCTCCAGATAAGCCTCCTTATTGCTGAGTCCTTTGATCCGTGCATACAGGCTCACGCTGTTGCCATGCGCGCCGCAGAGATTGCAGCGGTATTGGTCTGTATCCGTATTGAGGCTCAGATGATGTTTTCCCACGCCGCGGTCACCGCAGAAGGGGCAGCTTGCCTCGACCTCCGTCCGCCGCAGCGTTCGGGAGTCGAGGACAAGCCCGCACCGTCTGGCCGTTTCCACGATGGGTATCTTATCGTATTGTCGGACGGCCAAACGGAATCACCATCCTATCAGGCGGCCTGCTGCTCCACGCAGACGATGGGCTTTAGCGGCCGTACCTGCAAGGGCGCATTGCTCACGCACTTTGCCATAATGACCTGTCCCGATGGACGGACGTTGGCGAGATCATCCACAGACTCCATATTGTCCACGAAGGTCGGATAGTTGCGCCCGGTGAGCCGCTTCATCAGCTCCGACACCTCCACGCCCGCCCGGATCTTCTCGGAAAGAGAGAGCCGGTCATAACGGCGGCCGCCGTAGGTAAACTTGAAGGTGTCTTTCACTTCGCCGGTGGATTTCACCACATCGTAGAGAGATATTTCGACCTTATTCATCCTCAGCTGCGAGAAAGTCAGCTCCGCGCGCTTGCTGATATAGGCGATCACATTGGTCATGATCCGCTTGATCTCACCGATGCGATCCTGCGCCTGACGGATTTCGCCGTCGAGATCAGACGGCTCTTCTGCCGTCATGCTCTCAAGAGCAGACAGCTTTGCTTCGACCTCGCGGCACTCCTCGCGGCACGCGCTGAGGCGGTCATACTCCGCCTGCGTGAGCTTGCCATATTCCAGCTCCGTCGTGAGGCTTTGGATCTCATTGCGGATCAAACTGCTCTCTGCGGCGCCGCTGCGGGATCGCTCCGCGCAGCTTTGCTCCAGCACAGAGATCTCGGCCTCCCACCTGCGAAGGTCTTCGCCCTTGAATTGTTCAAAGGTCTCCATGGCCTTCCTGTCCAGCTCCTGAAGCTCGTTGAGCTGATTTCTCTGCTCCGTTCCCGCGGCGTACAGCTCAGAGAGCGTCTTTTTGATCGCGGTCTGCACCTCCGGCAAGGTCTGTTCCGTCACGCTGCGGTGACAGGTGGGACACTCCATGCCGGCGTGAAATGCCTTGTAGATCGCGCTCTCCCGCTGATAGTGTGCGCCCAGCTCCCGAACCTTGGCGGAAAGCTCCGCCAAGGGCTTCGTGTATTTCGACTGGTATTGCTCCGCCTGCCTGCGGACGAGCTTCTCACGCAGTGCGTGAAGCTCCTTCTGCTGCTCGGCAGCTTCTCCCCGCGTGTCCTGCGCCGTCTCGTCGTAGCGCCTGCTCAGCTCTACGAGCCGCTCCTGCATACGCTCGACATCAAGACCGGCAAACTGCTTTGCCTCCAGTGCCGCGGCTTCTTCCTTGAGAGCCTTTTGCTGATTGGTCAGCTCCTGCCATGCCTTGTCGCGCTTTTCCGACTGCGATACCGCCATGTCCTTCTGACCGTTCAGGTAGGTGATGCGCTCCTCCAGACCACGGATCTCCTCACGACGGCGCTTGAGATAAGCGTCCGGGGAGAGAAGAAACTCGTCCTTCAAGGTTTCCCGCACCGACTCGGAAAGCTGCGCGAGGATCATCTCCTGCGGAATGAGCGGCAGATACCGCTCCAGCAGGTTCTTGCCGTCCTCACCCAACTCCTCGATGAAGTAGAGAGGATTTAGGATGGAGAGGAAGACATCGCGCTCACCAAAGAGGTCAGTCAGGTCAAGCTGACGGATCTCATAGCCGTCGTAGGCGATGGCCATGCGGTTTTTTCTTCTCGTGCGCGTCAGCTCATGGGCCGCGCCTCTCTCATCCACAAAGCGCATCTGAATGGAAACATCAGGGTTGCTCTCGTTGTGGAGCCGGTCGATCCCACGCTCCCCGAAGAAGGGGAGTCCGGTCACGGCAAAGGCGATGGCGTCCGCGATGCTGGTCTTGCCGCGCCCGTTCCCGCCGGTGATAACAGTGGGATCGCCAAAGGTCAGCTCCGTGGGGCCCTCGTAGGATTTGAAGCCGGAAATCGTCATGCCGGTGATGCGGAATTGTTCGATCTTGTTCAACTGTCTGCTCCTTTCTGTTGTTCCAAATAGGTTTCTTTATGCTGCCTGCTGCCCGGACCGGAAGACCTCATAGGTCTCCAGCACATAGAAAATCACGGTGTCCTGCTTGCGGGTCGTGAGCTTCACATGGGAAAGCTGCACCCCTGACACCAGCTCGGGCCGTGCTCCGCGCACATAGGCATAAAGCTGCTTTTTCTCCGGCGTTTCCAGATTGACTAATGTATTGCTGCCGCTCATGCCGCCCTGCACTTTAGCGCCCAACACCGTGTAGAGCTCGATTGCGGGTGCTATCTGCGTTGCGTCTCCAAAGGAGACGGTCTTGCCCCCCTGTCCATCGCTCCTATCCTGCGCCGGGGGCTGTGTCCGCTGCGTTTGCGCCGGTGCTGCCGGACTCTGCGCAGGGTGCTCCTGTGCCCTTGGCGCCGGCTGTGCGCTGCCACTTTTTGCCTGCTGCGGCTCTTGCCCGTGCGTAATCGGCGGGACCTTATCGTTGGCGGTATTCTGTTCCGATGCGGTCTTGGGCGTCAGCAGGGATTGGATGCCGCACGCTTTGGCAGGCTCCAGCCCGAGACTTTCGAGTGTGCTCAGGTAGGCGTTGTCCAGCTTCCGGCGCTCGCTGTCTTTAATGACATAGCTTTTGCCGCGCCGTTCGATGTCCACCCAAACGGTATCGAGGCTGTAAAGAACGCGTCCGATGCCCCACTGATATGCCGCGCGCTTCATGCTGTCTGAAAGCCCGCCTTTGATGGGCTCGATGTCCGAGTCCTCGGCACCGTCCCACTTGGTGATAAAGCCTTTGTCCTCAAAGTGGATGGCGATGCCGCAGAGCTGCGAATCCTTTTTCCCGTTGGAGTGCCACGGCTTGAACTCGTTATACCAGTTTTCCGGACCGCAGACCTCGTCGAGACGGTTCTGAATGGCGCGGTTGGTCACATAGGGGACTGCCATACCGCGCATCTTTTCCTCGTTAGTGTTTTGAAGTCTCCATTCCAGATCCTCCGGTGCAAAGGGCTTTGCGAGAGCCGCCTGCATTTCCCTTGTCGTTTTTGCTTCCATCCTTACCTCCTGTTGATAAAGTCGCTTAGTGTGCGTCCGTTTGGAACAAGAATATCCGTATAGTAATACGCGGGGTCCTTGTCCCTCAAAAGCTCCATAAGCTCCTTGTGCTCCAGCTCTTTGCGGTTGTGCCTGCGGTCAAACATATCATCGTTATCCGGCAGGCCGAGCAGATAGCGGGGAAAGTTTTTCAGCGCCGAAAGCTTTTTATAACGGGGCAGCACATTGTTTCCCGTACACACACGGTCGTCCTCATAGACATTGGAGAAGGGGTAAAAAAACATCGGCGTATCCTCGGTGGGCGTTTCATCAGCGACGACGCCCATAGAGCAGTCTGCAACTTTCCCGTTGCCGAGGACCCGGAGACCAAATATCAGCCGCGGGAGCGGGAAGCTCCGGTATTCGGTGTCGCGGTAAATAACATCCGCCCGCAGCTCCGGATTCCAGATGACATAGTGGCGCTCCTCCGCGTTCATGGAAATGTGGAGACAGTGCTCCGGCAGGAACCCGCTGCGCTGATACACATTGCTGATGCAGCTCCCGTTGAGTGCAAAGTAGAACTCGATCGGGTCGATCTCTCGATAGCTCACCACGCCGTTTGCGCTGCATTCCTGCACGGTGATCGTATTCCGACCGGGCGAGATGCGGACGATCATATCCTCCGGCATGTCCTTTCTCTTATACTCCGCCATTATGCGGCCTCCTTTCTAATGCTGGCATGAGCTGCCTGCGCCTTTGCTTCAGCAGACTCTATACGCGCAAGCTCTCTCTTGCAGTAAAGGATCATGTTGATGATAGAATTCAGAAAGATCCTCGGCTCATAGCAATCGGGCGAGAGCGTAATGTCAAACTTCACACCGTCACCGGAGAAATGATAACGAATATCAAAGACGGAATAGGAAGTCCCCGCTACATAGAAGAGAAAGACATCCTTGATCTTTTCCTGCCATGCGTTGATCTGATAGGGCAGTATTTCACTATGCTTACAGCCCTGCGTGTAGAGGCGGTCGATCCGCTCATCGGAAAAACGCACGGTCATCATATCGTCGCCCTCGTCCGGCGCACCTTCATCGAAAACGGCCATCAACAATTCATCAAGGATCATCCAAATATCTTCCTCATCCGCTGTCGGGTAATCTTTGATGATCTGCTCCAATACAAACGGATGTTCCGTGTGCAGGAACTTCAGAAGCCGCAGAAACAGCAGAACATCGTTTTCATATTCGTAATTGTACATCCTGCCACCTCAAAAGAAGACGCGACGTCGGGACTGAAAGATCGGAGCCGTTCGCGTCCTTCCGACAAGCCCCATGATCCAGCTCCTTGAGGTGTCGTCAGCGTTGTCCTGAAAGAAGGGGATGGTAACATCCGCCATCTCAAAGGCTGACCAATCGATCGCGGCAAGGTCAAGGCTCTCTTCCTCCTTTAACCGATCTATCAGCGATTGAATGTAGGGGCTGTACTGCGGCGCGGGAAACAGCACATCCTTTTCCGGGACCTCCCGCAAGAGCTGTGCAAAGCGATCTTTATCAAGCTCAAGCACTCTCCTTCACCCCCTGACTCAGCACGACCATGCACGCCGCGTATTTGCCGACATGATCCAAGACCTCGCACTTTTCCTCCTCGGTTGCGGATGCACGGTGCAGCGCGGCATAGTAAATGCCGCAGTCCGGAACAGGAGTGCCTTTTTGCATGAGAATATGCCAGACGCCATGTGCCAGCAGCTCGGGATCGCTGCCGTCCACAACCGCGGAATAGACCTGCGTATCGCCGATTTTCTGCGCGCTGCCAAGGTCTGCCTTGCGGAGCATCGCCTCCAGATGAAAGGCGACTGCCTCATGCTGCGCTTCCTCTCCTGCTTTGAGAAGCTCACGGAACACCTCCGGCTCCTGCCAGCCCAACACAACGCCGAAAGGGCGCGGGTATTTGCGCTCCCAAGCGCTGCCCGATGGGTTAAATTGTCGGTACAGCTTTCCGAGGCCGGGACGCAGCAGCTCAGAGACCTCTCCCCATGCTTGCAGGCGCAAGACCTCGTCATTTCCGGTGTGTTTGTCCACGGGGACAACGATCACCATATCACAAGACTTCATTTTTTCCTCCATATCAGTATTCATCCGACAGCATGATTGTGGTAGCCGAACGGTCAGCCTCCGTGATGATCAGAACGCGGGTCTTACCGCTGAGCTGATACCACGACACGATCCGATTTCCGTTGCAAATTGCACGTTCATTGGCTATCCGGTCATTTTTGCAGGTATCGCCCCAATCTCCGCGCAGGTGCCGCTCCAAAAGCTGAAGCAGATGCGCTCGTGAGAGCACCTCCAAAGCGGACGGCGTGGCGCATACGGCCCCAGGCAAAAAACGGGCAGGACTGTTATCCATGGCGTATTTGTCTCCTTTCTTCATGTCAATGCCTTGAAGCCGTTTGGCGTCAGGACATTGAATATCATTTTATTCGAGATGGTCTCCTTGATCTCGCTGCCCATGTGGTCGCCGCGATAGTTGAATTTCTCTTCGCTCTCCGTGCGCACGACCTTGATGATGCGGCCCTTGATGATGTGCGGGGTTTCGCATTCGATCAGGCCGTTGATCATGCCGGAGCCGCCGATCAGTCCGATTTGACTGATGGACAGCGGGAGCAGCGGGCGCTTGACGCCGCTATCCAATTCGCTGCGTGCCATCATCTGGGCGAAGCTGTCAGATCTTCTAAGCTGCTGCTCCAATTCCTTTTGATTGAACCGTTCCCCCTTGAAGGTGCTGACCTCCAAGGGCTGCGCGGGGAGCGCATAGCGGCTCTCCGGAAGCTGTGATAGGAGCGGTATCGAGGCGGGGGCGTAAGCATACTGCTCCAGCCATAGCGTATCCTGCAATTCCGTGCCTCGCTTTTTCCGAATCCCCATTACCGCCACCTGCTTAAATTTCTTAAACTCAGCGTCGGCAAAGCGCCAGACGGAGAGCTTGCCAAAATTGTCCACAAGAATGCGGCAGATATCCGAGGTCAGCCGGTAGTAGGGGATAACATAGATCAGCAGCCCTCCGTACATCAGCGTGGGAATGCTTTCGATCAGAAACCTTTTCTCGTGCCGGGAGCGTCCACCGTTTTCGTTGATGACCGACAGATACGGCGGGTTCAGGAAAAGCAGGTGAAACGCCTCGTGACTGATGCGGCTGTGAAAGAAGCTGCCGAAGCCGACGCGGTGCAGCCTTGTCTGCGCTTCCTCTGCGCGGCTCTCGTCCAGCTCCACGCCGTAGGCGTAGCAGTTATTCCCCTGCGCCAACTGACGCAGGGCCTTGCCGCAGCCGCAGCAGGGATCAAAAAGATTTGTCGTGACGCCTTCGGGGAAATGAATGCCCCGCAGGAGCAGCGAGATGTGGTCGGGATCGGTGGGATAGTACCCGAGCTTAATATTGTTCATGAGCCGACCGACGATCGCGGCGTTGGTTTTCTGCCCCGTAGGAAACGACGCGGTAAACCTGGCGAGCGCTTCATAGATCGGCTTATAGCCCATGCTCATTAGGTTAAAGCCCGCAAGCCCACGCCGAAGCTGATCGGCTGCCGCTGCGAGAGGATACTCCTCCATCTCCAGCAGGAACAGCTCAGACTTGGAGAGCTGCTCGATCAAACGCTCGCGGGCGCGGTCAAGCTCCGTATAGGTGTCCCGCGCCGCTTCTATATTGCTACGGCGCTGCTTTTCGATCCTTGCCCGCAGCACGACCATGCCCTGTATCGTCTGCATGATCTGCGACTGAAGCATGGTGAGCTGATCGAGGGCGTAGGGCCTTTGCGCCTGCAATTCAAGCGGCTCGCTCATTATCATCCACCCGATCCTTTCTCAGCCTGCTCAGAGTCTCCAGCAAATGCACATAGGAGCCTCCTTCAAGGTCTCTGCGGGAGAGGAAGCGGTTATAGCCGCCCTTATAGTCCCGACAGTGGCGGACGGTGCGGTAGAGAAGCACATCATTGCCGCCACCGGCGCTCTGGTAAAGGCAGACATAAATGCCGCCTGTCTCCCACATCCCGATCAGGGTACACTCTCCCGATACGGCGATGCCGCCGCTATTCGCGCTGACGGTCACATCATGAAGCCCGAGATCCCTTGCGAGGGCTCGCAGAAAAGCCTTCCCTGTATTGAGAAAAGCCTTCTTGCTGCCGTTGGGGCCGCATTCCCTTTCGCCGCCAATGCAGCTGAGGTCATGACTGAGCAGCATGGACAAGCGCCGCATATTGCTCTCCTGCGATTTCACTGACATAGCGATTCCTCCATTCTTAAAGTATAGAAGAAAGGCAAGGAACGCTTTGCTCCTTGCCTTCTGCTCGCGCGGCTCATGCCGCGCCCTTCCAATTTCTTGTGGTCTGCGCAGATGCTTTGGCTTCGGTTACCGTGCCAAGTGGGATACGCTTGGCGCAGTATGCCTTCAGCCGGACGCTGCCATTCTCGGTCAGAACGCCGTGATAGCGCTTTTCATAGAGAATGACATTGCCGTTTTCGCTGATCTGTGTTCTGCTCTCAAAGATGATCTCACTCATAGTCGCTTACGCTGCGGGACGGAGGATGCGCTCGTTTTCAAAGTCGAACACGGGCGCGTTCTCCTCCGGTGTGCCGGGAATGAGCTTGAGGGTGTAGCCCTGCTCGCGCGCCAGCTTGAAGATGGCGACGATGCGGTTGAGCTCTTCATCCACGGCTTCCGGCTCGACGGCGTTCTCTTCCTCGCACGGCACGGCCTGTTCCGCTTCGGGCTCCTGTGTTTCCTCCCGCGTCGATTCGGTAACACCCTCCGGCACCGCTTCGCAGGCATCGGTCATGACCGTCGGCTCCTTTTGACCGTAGACGGTCAAGGCTGTCCAAAACGAGCGGAGCAGGGAAGCGAGGAGCGTACCGAACAGCGTACGCTTTTTCGGCGTCAGGTTGACGACCTCCTCGGCCTTCACCTCGTCGATCTCGCTGAGTGTCACTGTCAGCCTTCCGGTCTCCACATAAGTTGCGGAGAGGAAGCAGGACACGGTGGCGCTCTCTGAGGCGAAAACCTCCGGGGACTGCACGCGCTTGGCGAGCAGGCGCTTGCAGACGATGCTGCCGGCTTCCACATCATCGACGCGGATCACATCCGCGTCGATGGTTCCGGCGCTGATCGTCCCCTGGCCCGTGATCGTTCTGGCTTTGATGCCGCGAGTCACCTGAAGGCAGCCGTGAACGACCAGATGCTCCGTCATGAGCGACTCATAGCGGACGGTTTCTCCCTTGGGAATGTAGACGGTTTTCATATTGCATTTCTCCTTTTCCTTATATGGGCGGCGTGTGCCTCCCATTTTTCTTTTGGTACTCAGGCAGCCCTCTCCTCACGCAGACGGACGGGCAGTACCAGCGCAAAATCGCTGCGTTCCTCCGCCTCGATCACGATGGGGGTGTAGATGCCGCTGAGCTTGAGGCGCACCTCCGGTTCCTTCCGAAATTGTTTTAGCGCCTCGAGCATATAGCGAAGATCAAAGCCTACGACCATATCGCCCCGTCCGGACATGGAGACATGGGTCGCCAAATGGCCGGAGGGCGCGTTCATGGAAAGATTTTCTCCCGCTAAGCGTACATACGGATATGCACAGACACCGGCGCACTCTTTGAGATAGGTAAGCTCACGAATCAGCTCATCCGTTCGCACCGTGATCACTTCCTGATACTTTTTGGGGATCGCGGTATCGGGATCATAGGTGTCCGCGCCATACCTGCGGGCATACAATTTCAGCGTGCCGCTCGAAAAGCAGACGGCACGTTCATCGACCTGCATCGTGACCTCACAATCCCCAAATGCCTTCAGGTGCACAAGCGCATCGCCCGAAAGCAGACACGGAAGGGGAAAGGCAGTATCCGGCTGCGTGTCACAGGCCATGCGGCGCCCATCCAGCGAAAAGATCCGGTTACCGCGGAACTGAATACAGGCGGCCTTCGGATTTGTGCTCGGATCGGATCTCTGCACAGCATAGCGCACACGCTCGACGCTGCGGAAAAGCTCTGCGGCGTTCACACACAGGGATGCATCATTCTCTACGGTCCTGCACTCCGGATAATCTTCACGGGAGGCAACGGTGAATGTCGCAGCCCTTTGCTCACAGTGCAGCTCCAGTTTCCAATTCTTTTTGTCCTCCGTATCAAGGGTAAGTGCCAATTCCCCTTCAAAATGGGCGCAGGCTTTCATTACATCCTTTGTCCTCTGAAAAACGAAGGATAGATCATCGCCTTGAGCCGGAAGCTCTGCTGCGAGCCATGTGTCCATGTCTGTTGCGGCCAGCGTACAGCATCCGGCCTTGACGCTGACGGCGATCTCCTCCAGCATGGGGAGCGCGCTCTTTTTCAGCACTTTACTGACCTTACTCATGGCGTCCGCGAACGCGCGGGCGTCTACGGTTACCTTCTTCATGCGGCGTTCCTCCTCGACTGCTTTTCCAATACCGTCTGCATGCGGATCGTCCTCGTTGAGAAATCCGTCTGAAGTGCGATATTCTCTCCGTGCGTCAGGATGTTATATACCATTGTCAAAACGGCCGTGGCCGCCGTGACGTTGGCGACGATGCTCTGCGGGGCCGCCTGCGCCGCTTCGGCGCAGCTTAGCTCCGACGGAAACTTATCCGTGATCCTCAGCATTTCCGGATGGACGCTGCCGATGGGCTTTCGCATGGTATGGCCGTTCCGCCGCACGCCGCAGACCACTTGACCGGTGTAGCTGCCGTTGCCACTGTCGATGTAGACGAGCTCCTCGCTTTGGCGGAACGCCTCATGGCAGAGCTGGCGCGTCCGATTGTTGTCCACGCAGCCGAGCAGGATCACCATTTCCGCAGCGTACCGATTCCGAAATCCGTCGGTCTCCCACAAGTTCGGCGCAATCAGCGCCATCAGCTCCGGGAGCGTCTCGATGAAATTGGGGACGTATTCTGTTTCCATACCAAGGACTGTGGAATAGCGTTCTGCCAGAATACGGGCTTTGTTTTCTCCGAGATCCGCCGGGACAAAATTTTGCCGGTCAAGGTTCTTCAGCTCCACAATGTCCCCATCGCAGATGACGAAACGTGCCGGCCTATCAAGCATGTGCAGTAGGCGAAAGAGATAGGGCGCGACATAGCCGCCGGTCCCTCCCGCGCCCAGCATCACGATCTTGACCGGGCGATCCATCGGGAATTTCACCACTTCACCTCCGCGAGACGGTCCATGAAGCCGCGTTTCTTTTCCACTCTTACGCTCTCTTTCCTGCGGATGCTGACCTGCTCCAGCCACTCTCTCGGAAACTGGCGCTCCAACCCTTCGACGACCGTATCGGGGTCAATGGGAACAAAGCTGTCGCCGCAGAAGATGCGGGCCTTGATCTCCGGGTAGAAATGATCGAGCCTTCCGAGGACAAGGTAGAGCCCCGTAGAGCACTCGTCCCTATCATCCTTTCCGGAGAAAAAGGCGTCCATGCTGTTATGGGAGTGAATATCTGCATAGCAGATATATCGCTCCTCATCATCGTACGGGCAGTCGTGAAGATTGGCCTCAACCTCTTCTTTACATACGCTCTGCTTGGGAACATAGGCAAAAAAACGTTTTTCTGCCTTATCCCAATAGATCTGCGCCATCGCTTCATTTTCCTCGCTCTCCGTCATAAAGGAGCGGAAAAACGCAATGATCTCGCCCATGAGCTGTGCGGGGATCTTCGGCAGAGCTGGGATAAACCCAGCCCTGATCTCCGAAAAATCCACTACATTGTTTTTGGGGGCGATGAACTCGCCCTGCTCCATTTTGCGAAGCTCGTAGATCCTGCCGTCGCGGGAGGGGATCAGGCAGATGACCTTATCCGATTCCCGCGCCTCCTCCAAGGTGCCGAATCTGCCCTTGTAGGTGGCGTTGCCCTTGGTCTTCATCTCCACCTTGGGCTTAACATAGCAGCAGGGGTCCTTCTCTTTCGATTTTTTGAGTGCTTCCAGAAATTCACGGGAACGCTCGATGGTCTCCTTCATGGAAATGATCGTGGTACCCTTGGGGTCCTTGATCTCCTTGCGAATACCACAGTATTCCACGCTCCAGGAAACACGCTTGCCCTCCTCCAGATCGGTGAAGTCCTCAGACTTGCGGATACGAAGCTCTTCAAAGGTCATAGAGGCGTCCTCGATGTCCTCCTTCACGCCCTTGTGATAGAAGACGGGTGGCTTTTCCAAAAGCCCCTTCTTGGTATTCTCCGCCGTTTTCTGCTCAAAAGCCGCGGCAATGGGGTTTCCTGCGGCTGCATTTGACTCCGGCTGTGCGGGAGCGGGAGCTTCCTTCGGCGGGGCAACAGCTGGCATCGGTGCGGCTGCTTCCACGGTGGGCGCCGCCGGCGTTTCCTGCGTCGGAGGTGCCGGTGCGGGTGCTGCGGCAGCCGCCTGCGCCTCAAAGGGGTTGCCCTGATTGGCTGTATCTGTGCTGCCTCCGAAAATCGCGTTAATGTCCAGTCCTTCCTCGGCAGGGATCTCGGTAAAGGGCCATGCGTTGGTACTGTTGAGTTCGCTCATAAAATGCTTGCTCCTTTCGATTTTGAGACAAAAAAAGACCGCAATCGCCCCTATGAGCAATTACGGTTTCGTTCTTGTCCTTTATTGAATTCCAGTTCGTTTGAGTCTGACGGAGGGCGCAATAACCCCCTTTCTGTCGCCGTTCCTCCCTAACTTACTCCGCCCTAACTTACTTCGCCCTGAAATACACCCTCAGTTTAGCATCCCCTTTTGCCCCTGTATAGTTGGAGTTTTTCCATAGCTGCACCGTGGGACAGTTTGCTTTTTGGGGGGAGCTTGCTATAATGAGCTCAATATCCCCGTAGAGCTATCTCATTTTGGGAGGCGCATGAAATTCTTACAGGATGCGACGTATCGCCGCACTCTCAAAAGCAAGAAAACAGCCTCCCGTGGATGTGGCGTGTACCCGCCCCGAAGCGCGAGCTTTTGGAGCTTACTTGCGCGGCTAATAACATAAGTTCCTTGCATGAGCCTCTGTGGGTTATTCCTGTGGGGGCGCTTTACTTTCCCAGTGAGGGCGGAGTGCTCTGCCCTCACTGTCGATCACCTCCGATCAGCACGATGATCCTTCATTCCCAAACCAAGACGAGAAAAGGAGGCTATTATGAGTGCTGATATGAAAAACTATGTTTCTGAATTGCTGGAAGGCTACCGCGCCCGTGAGCGGAAGATCGCCGTTTTGCGCTATGATCTGGAGCATCCCTCCGAGGTTGGCGTGACGGAGCAAATCGAGGCCATGAACTATGGAAGCGGAGAAGGTGTAGGTCATTCCAAAGGACATATTTCCAACAAGACACTCTATATTGCCCTCAACTATGAGGAGCAGGCCAAGCAGCTGAATGCTGAATCTGCCAAGGAGATCGCAGATGAACTCTTTATTCTCGAACGGAGGCAGAAGAAGCTCCTGTACTACATCTCGCTTCTTGAAAAGCGCCAGGCAGAGGTTGTGCGCATGGTTTACATGGAAGGGGTATCTACGAAAAAAGCGGCAGAACAACACGGCCTGACTGTTCGCACCATCGAACGGATCAGAAAGGATGCTGTTGATAATCTTGCGGAAATGTACGCTTACTCGGAACGCTACAACGGGTAAGACGCTCATATTTTCAAAATGTCGCAAAAATGTCGCGGTTGATGTACTTGCGCTGTCGCATAGTCATGTGATATGATTATACTCGTCAAAAGAGGAGATGCTCCCGTTCGCGGGAGCATCTCCTCTTGTCGTCAGCTATTTTTCCGGCGTAAGGATTTCAAAATATTTGTGCCAAAGGGCGATGAGATATATTGATTAGCTCAGGGAGTTGTCGTAAAATAGCTTTATGAGTCAGCAATGTACCTCGAAAAATGAATAGACCTTGGCACGCAGCGCAGAAAGGAGCTTTTTATGTGTGAAGCAAAATACGACTTTTTGACCGTGAGGGATATTCAGCGAACTCTCAAAATTGGGACGAATGTTGCTTATAATTTAATTCACAGCAAGGCATTTCCGGTCATCAAAATTGGGAAGAATTACCGGATACCGGCAGAGGGCTTTTACGCATGGCTCGAAAGCGCTGGCGTTGCGAAACAATGAGGCAAAATCTTCAATTATCATAATGAAAGATGAGAATTGGAGGTTACCATGGCAAATAAGCGTCGTGCAAATGGCGAAGGGAGCTGGTGGCAGCTCCCCGATCGCACATGGGTACATCAAATCACGATCGGCAGGAAAGAAAACGGCTCTCCGGAAAGGAAATCGTTTAAGGGGAAAACAAAGGCGATCTGCAAGCAGAGAAAGGAAGAGTGGCTTGCGGAACAGGAACACATGAAGGCTTTGGAGGAGGCTTCAAAACGAGAGGATGCCCAAAAGGAAGAAATGCAAAAACGCTTTGGGCATTCAATGGAGTCGGAAGCGCAATTCAAGGATGCTTTTATGGACTGGCTTCGTCTTTACAAGTCCCCACCGACCAGAAAGCCATCGACCTACGCAAGCTATTTAGACATCTACCACACGCACTTTGCTCCTGCCTTTGATGAAATGCTCCTGTATCAGATCAGTCCGGATGTGATACAGGAATATTACCAAAAGAAACAACTCAACGGCGCGCGTATGGACGGGCGGAACGGCGGACTGTCCCCCAAAACGATTCGCAATCATCACATGATCCTCAAGGACTTTTTCACATACGCTCAAAGCAAGTACAAGCTCCCGTGCAACCCGACACTGAGCACAACAAGGCCGGAGGTCGTCGCAAAGGAGATGCGTGTTTTGAGTCCCTCTGAAATGCAGATTTTTATGGAGGAGGTCATGAAGGAAACGCAGCGCATAGCAATCTTGACCGATCTGTTCGTTGGCTTCCGTGTGGGCGAGCTGCTTGCGTTGGAGATTGCGGACCTTGACTTGGAACGGCAGACACTGCGGATCAACAAAAATCTGATTCGGGTAAAAACGGAGGCACTGTCGTTGGATAATCCGAACATCAGGATTTTGAATTACGACCCGAAGAAGAAAACGCACCTGATCGTCCAAAGCACGCCCAAGACAAAGACATCGAACCGCGAGATCGCTATTTCGGACGGCTTGTGCGAGCTGTTGATCCGACATCTCTACACGCTTGCTCACTCCAGCTGGCCCAATCCGGATAATCTGCTGTTTCCGTCAAGAGCAGGGACGCACATTGACCCCAAGAGCTTTGAGATCCGACTCAACGCCATATCAAAGCGATGTGAGATCAAAAAGGTTAATCCTCATGCTCTGCGGCACACACTGGCAACGCGGCTGGTGGAGGAACGGACGCCGCTCAACATTGTTCAGGGGATCTTGGGACACTCGTCCATTGAGACGACAAGAAAGTATCTTCACAAGAGCGAGGACATCGAACGGGAGGCGATCACCTCCATGACGGACTACCTGAATAGAGAGCAGTTCAACAACGCGCCGCGGCTCAACGGAGCGAAAAAAAGAGCGAAATTTGCCGGCATCCCGCTGCCGGATTTCTCGCAGCGGGAAAGAATAACAGCAAATAACGCTTGAAGGGAAATGCAATTCCCGTCGCACTGCCTACTTTACTGCAAACGCTAATAGCGGGCGGGCTGAAGAATTAAAATAGAACGACAAAGGAGATATTTTGTATGAGGGATAATGTTTGATGAAAAAATGGGGCAAGGCTCTTCGGGAAAAAGAAATGCAAATTGCAATAGAGCAAAGAAAAAACCCCGAAACCGTTGAGATTTCAGGGTTTTCTGGTTGCGGAGGGAGGACTTGAACCTCCGACCTCCGGGTTATGAGGCAGTCTCAAGCACAAATCGGAGTCATTTCGGCTCCGATTTGTGCTATTTGCCGCCGTTCGCTCGGCGGGTTTTCCATTGTTTCCGTCCAGACCTGCCCGTTCCAATTCTATTCTGGGTCAAAACTGGGTCAAGCGTGAGTATTCAATCGCGCAACTAATGAGGGCGAAAAGATTCAGGTTATGATGGCACTTTTGTGATCCGCGACTGTAGACAGTAGAACACCTAACGGATCATTGACCTGTGGTAACCGATCCATGTATGACAGAGTGGTCAATGTCGGAATTCTAATTGTTTCAGATCTTCTCACATGTCCTTGCACAAACATTTGCTTCTGACAGGGAATATACCCCTTGACAAAATCACTTTCATAACAGTCAATGTAAAGGACTTCTCAGCCGTTCGAAAATCGCACCGCTGAAACCAAAGAGAGCGCCCTCGGCAGCGCAAAAATTGCGTCGCCACAGACAAAGAGGAGGAATTACCCTCTTTACATTCACGGAGTGGCTTTAGTATAGCGTTAACAAAGATAATGTAAAATATGAGTTAGATGGCAAAAAATACTTCTCAATGGTTGCAAGAACATTGGTTGTTTGATAGAATTACAACAACGTTAGAATTAATCTGCTGAAAGTTGGTGTATATATGGTCCTGTTTTCCGATATCGACAAATTATATCAAAGCATTAAATCGGCTTTACCAAGCGGATGGTCTTTCACTGAGAATTCTTCCATCAATGATCCTGTTTGGGGATATATCCCTTCTGGGAAGTTTTATCTCTGGACTACCCCCTCAGGGGAGGAGTTGGTAGTCTCCTTACGTCAAACTTCACTTACGGGAAGTGATCGTGTAAAACCTCAAATTCGAGTTTTTACAGACAACGCACAGCTTGCATATCTTTATGCAAAGCATAAGAACCTTCGCTACTTTTTCTTTGCTTACTGTGTGACGCCTCCAGCCAGTCTTAAATTCTCTGCGGGAATTGAACCCTCAGAATATCTTGTATCCATAGAAAGTAAGATTCTTCCGACCACACCGGGGCGTTTGGACATTCGCAGCATGTATGATAATATGGTTGCTCCTGAAACCAGACCATTTTTCCGGATTCCACCCGCAGAACATAGTTGCCCCAGCTTGACACAGAGCTGCTTCATTCGCATTTGCGACTCTTCTGGTTCGTTCACTACAAGCCAACTGGAAAACTATCTTCAATATTTTGACTCCAGACCATATATGACAGATTTGTCAGGTGGATATCGTGTGGTATTTAACCCTTCTGCACTTTACAATCCTGATCCCTCTCCCTTAGATCTGCCCCACAATTTGCTGGTTCACGGCGCTCCTGGTACGGGCAAGAGCCATTTTCTGAATAAGGCTGCCACTGATCTTGCGACAGCAGGTCAAGCCATATATCGGCGTGTCACATTCTATGAAGAATATTCCTACGGGCAGTTTGTCGGAGAATATATGCCCGTTCCCCAGGAAGACTGCACCGAAACCGTAGCCTTAGAGTATGCTGGAACCCCTGTCTCCGGTACAGTGTCTGGAGAACACATCACATATCGATTTTCCCCGGGACCTTTAGCTGAACTCTTGGCCGACTGCTATGCCGCAAAGCTAAATAAGTCCCCTATGAAATATATTCTAATTATCGAAGAATTAAATCGTGCTAATGCAGCCAGTGTCTTCGGGGACAATTTTCAGCTTCTGGATCGCGAAAAGGGTACCAGTATTTATGAAATCACCGCAAAATCAGAGTTTGCGCACTATCTCCACTCCGCAGTTTCTCACAAACTTACAGACGATACGATAGACTTGCCCGAGGATGCATTTAGCAAGATAAAACTCCCGGACAACCTGTATATCTGGACTACGTTGAACAGCGCAGATCAAGGTGTATTTCCATTGGATTCAGCATTCAAGCGACGCTGGTCCTGTATTTATCGAGATGTTGCAGAAGTTGATTCTAAAGCTGCATTTCGCCCCCATATCTGTTTGCCTGTGCTTGATAGTTCCACCAATTCCTATAGTGCCTCTACTTTTGATTGGAATACCTTCCGAGACTCCATTAACACGGAGATTCTTAAGGAGGGCTTTGCGGAAGATCGCTGCATCGGATATTGGTTCTTCAGTGAAGATGAGATGGCGGATATCGAAAAGTACACAAAAGCAACCGTAGAAATTCGAAACGGCACTGGAACATATGAACTGTCTACCATGCAAAATCCATTGGTGGACAAACTGTTTGCTTACCTTTTGCAAGATGTTTTCCGCAACACCCCTGCCAGTTTCTTCAAGGAAAATATTCATACACTTTCTCAGCTTCGACAGGCATTAAAAAACCTCGCAATCAATGGAACTTCCATTGATATCAAATCGCTGACCGTACTTCCAGAAAAAAGTTACGCACCCCAATCTGTCTAATGTTGAGGTATGCCTATGCCCAATACTGCGATTATTTTTGCAAAGGAATTGACAAGTTGGGATCACTTTCCCGGTGATGTTCCACCCGAGTCGAAATCCAGTTGGAATGCGTTGTCTCACGCTACTCAGGAGGAATTAAAAGCTGATCTGGCAAAACAGGGTTTCTTTAGCGGTACCTTTTTTTCCTTCGTTGGAATTTATTACTCTTGTTCTACAGAAACCGTAGTAATCGGTTTTCCTAAATATCTCTCGACACAATCTGTCTCTCAAATATTGGAACATGTCAATTTAATCTGCAGGGTTGCCACAAAGATATTTTCAAAGTCCAGCCTTCGGTTTGAGAACCAATTTCAGCCGTTTAATCCGCAGCGTACAGCGCGTATCTCAAATCCGTATGACCTTGCTGTGTTTCTTTTGCGAGACTATGCAGAAAACGGTTTGTATACCGAGCGTAAGCGGCAGGTTCGTACTGATGGCATCGGACAACGCAATTGGACGCAAACAATACAACGTACAGCTCCGATTTTTGACCGTTCTCCTGTATATCTACATCCAATTACGGTAAAAAGTATCAGGAAAAATTCTGACACTATCACCCCGCTCCATGCCTACATTGTGAATCAATGTGCTCGGCTCCTCCAACCCCTCGGTCTTTTCCAGAGCCTTACGCTTCCTGCTGCACCAAACCTGGATCGTGTAGACCTTTCTCACTATGCGCCCGCCATTAGCAGCAAAATGAATCAGACTTTTTCTGACCGGGAATTACGGCTCCTTCGGGCACTAAGAAGCTGGTGCAAAGAGGGACCATACAACCAAACTCGTTTAGGTGTCACTTCATTTGAAGATTTTTGGGAAGCTACAACCAAAAAGTATTTTGGAAATATCGAGCACACCCGCTCCGGTCCACCCAAGTATTATTTAGATGGATCCGTCAATGCCTATATCGGCAGTGGTGAAGCAATCCCTGATATTCTTAATGCTGGAACAAGCGTCCCTTCTGACCCATACTTGGCAATTTTCGATGCCAAATATTATTGTCCCATATTTGATGACACGAATTCCCGTGTCTATGCCGCTCCTCCCAATTCAGACATTGCAAAACAAATTCAGTACTACTATTCTCTCAAAAACCAATACCCTACCGCACTATTCAGTAACGCATTTTTAATTCCTTGTTGTTCTGACAGCACCATGTATCGCTGTGTAGGGTATGCGGTACCAAACACGGATTGGCATGATGACATTGCAAAAAAGGCCTCTTTGTCAAAACCTTCTGCAAATGCTTCCACCACTGACCGCGTCTTGATTTACCAAGTTGACCCTATGCAGCTTTTGAATGCCTGTTTGCATGACACTCACATTTCCGATATTAGTGTTTTCAATGATTTTATAAAACCCTTTAATAGATAAGTAGAGGTGGGGCTCCACCTCTACTTTTTAATCATAATTCTGTACAATAATGTGAACTGCATTTGATTGAAAGCGATTTCGGATGTTCACAGCATATCTCTTTTGATACTCCCCTCGAATATAGGGTGCGTATAACTCCTCGGTCAATCGTGTCTTTCCAATAATCATTAGTGCTTGACAATTTAGATTTCGGAAATCCGCAGCTAACCTCCGATGTTCATTTTCATCAAACCCATTCATCATGTCGATGTTCCCGTAATCATTAAAAACACAATCATATGGCGGGTCTAAAAACATAAAATCGTCTTCTGCTGCCATCTCAAAAAGCGCGTGATAATCAGAACACAAAACCGTTGAACGCTGCAACAAGTTATGATGTTCTTCTGTAATAACCTTTGTATTAAAATGTCTGTACCGGCCAAACGGAACATTGTATTCTCCATGGCTGTTATACCGAATCATACCCGAATACGCCGTTTTGTTAATGAAATAATATAGCACCCCATCAAGATATTCGCCCGTAGGATGATTATACTGTTCCCGTAAGTGGTAGTATAGGGCCTCATTACGATTCTCGCACCGCTCATTAGGGTATTGCCTTTTTAATTCTTCGTACTCATGTTGATTTGCTTCATACTGCTGCTGAAGTTGATCCAACTGCTGCTGCATTAGTGGGTAGTTGTCTCTTAACTGCTGATAAAATGTAATTAGTTTTGGATTCACATCTCCAACGACTGCTTGCTCTGGTTCCGTATGAAAATAGACTGCGCCTCCCCCCAGAAAAGGCTCAAAATAGCGGTGATAATCCTGTGGAATCCGATTCATAAAATCAGGAATTTCCTTTTGCTTTCCTCCACGATATTTAATAATCGGCTTCAAAATCATCACTCCTCATCTTCTTTAATCTCTGTTAACTATAACTCACAGACAAGATTTCTGCAACGGTTTTGTGAGCTGGGAATCAATTTAAATATACCATAGCAGAGTCTCTGACGCAATCTCTTCTCACAAGTTTTTACGAAAGTGCCTATTCGCAAATATTTAAATAACTTTTGGTTCAAGATTGTGGTATGTCTTTGTGTTGCAAGGAGGAGATGAACATGAACAAACTACTCAAAGACATATGGTCTGCTCGATCCAGCTCCTGCCCGGTCTCCCGAAACAGGCGGCGCTGGATTTTCAGGTAATGTGTGCAGCAGTCCGACCAGCCGAGAAAGTTGAACAGGTAGTTCAGGGCTGCCAAAGAAGCGTTGACGGTGGAGGGCGCGTACCCGCGCCGCCGCAAAGAATCTTTCCAATCCAAAATGACACTTTTTGCGACGGGCCGACCGTCCAGATAGCGGAAAAAATCGCGTACACTCCGCAGATATTTTTCCACCGTTGCCTGAGACCGCTCCGCCTGAAAAAGCGCCGTGGAAAACGCGAGGATCTGTTCGTTTGTGAGGCAATGTCCGTCCATGGTAACTCTCCTTGAAATCAAGCGTGATGGCTCCCATTTTACCGGCTAAAGCGGCCTCCGCACAAGCGTCAAACGGCTGGCCGCGCGGTCGTTGCGTGTGATAGTAACTCTGCCGGAACGCTTGGTCAAGCATTTCTATCCCACTAAAACAAGCTGAATAAATACTGGCAGCAGGGAGCGCAGCCCAGCGGGGCCGCGGCGCCTCGGGACAGCGACGCGCATAAGCGCATCGCTGTCCCGAAGGCTCTCTGCGTTCTTTGGGAGCACCCACGACCAAGCCCCAAAAGCGGCAAAGTACGCCGTTCTGACACCCGGCCACGCAGGGTTTCCGGACCGCGCAAAACGGTCAGAGGGTAGAGATAGCGCCCCCATCCAAAGCACCCCTGTTTCGCCGTGTGGGCCGCTGTGTGCGATCCTGTTGGCGAAGGCGAGTGTGTACCCGCTTTCGACTGTGAAAGCAAACGTGGGCCGTTTGTGGGAGAAGTTGAAAAACGCGATGAAAGATGGTCTGAGATAGAGTTTGAGACGGCAGCTTTGACAGATTTTTCTCTTCTGCTGGTGTTGAGGGTTCACAGTGAACCGGGAAATGTATGTATATAAAAGCGTGGAGGACTAAAAGGAATTTCGCTGACGGCACAAGACCGTGCTGTGGCCGAGGGAGGGAAGGCCCCTGTTTCGCCGTGTAAGCCCTTGTGTGCGATTTTTCTCCGAAAGCCGAGTGTGTACGCACTTTCGTCCGTGAAAGCGAACGTGGGCTGTTTGTGCCGGAGGTGTTGAAGCCCGTATGTCCGATGCTTTGGAAACGTTGGTATGGCTGCGTTTCTTGCGCTTTTCGAGCCTTTTTTCGAGGACGAAAAAGAAAGCAGGATAAACGGCTGGCGTCGGAACCGACGCTCTGCCCAATCACTTCTGCCCGCAGTGCGGGCAGTTGACGGGGGTTTCAACGCAGTCGGTTGTGGCGTCTTTTGAAGGGAATTTCAGAGCAGCTGGCGTCTTAGTTCCCGCAAACGCAGGTGTCCCAAGGATTTTGGTGGTGCCTTGTGGCCGTTTCGGAAGGAAATCGAGGTAATCACCTTCGCGTGATCAATGGTGCAGGGCAAGCGTGTTTTGAGTTACCGCAGTCAATGAAAAGAAACTTTCGACCGTTCAAAAATCGCACCGCTGTAACTAAAGAGAACGCCCCCGGCAGCGCAGAAATTGCGCCGCAATAATCAAAGATAGGGCAGCGAGGTTCTGAGGTGCAAATGATAACTTTCTGATAACAGTTCGGCTTTTCGGTAGCTTTCCTCTGTTGTTTACGGTATGGTTTGCCGTTACAAAGGAGGCTGATATCATGCCAAAGCGACGAGCAAACGGGGAAGGGAACATCCGAAAGCGCAAGGATGGACGCTGGGAAGGGCGATACACAGCCGGTTACGACGAAAAGACGGGGAAACGGCTGATAAAGAACGTCCTCGGCAAGACGCAGGCAGAGGTAAAAGAAAAGCTGGCAAAGGCAGTTGCAGAAGCAGAAAGCGTGGATGTACGACGCGCAGACGAGTACACGCTCGGCACATGGCTGCAAACGTGGTATGAACTCTACGCGAAGCCACATCTGAGATTTTCCACTGCCGAGTATTACCGGCGCGGCATTGAGCTACATATTGTCCCACGTCTCGGAGATATTCCACTGAAGAAATTAACTGGGCGCGATCTGCAATGGCTCTACAAAGACCTACAGGAGCATGGTCGGCTCCGCGAAGCGCAGAAAGGCAAGCAACCCGGACTCAGCGACTCGACGATTCGCGGCATCCACACGATGCTGCACAATGCCCTCGACCGCGCGGTTAAAGAACGCTTGATCGTGCGCAATCCGGCAGACGACTGTGTACCGCCCAAAATTCCAAAGCACGAGATGAAGATCCTGCCGCCAGAACAGATCAGATCGTACCTGACAGCGGCAGATCAGCGAGGCGTTCTGCCGATGTTCTATCTGGAGCTCATCAGTGGTCTGCGCAAGGGCGAACTGGTAGCGCTCCAATGGACGGATTTGGATATCGAAAACAGGACCATCTCCGTCAGCAAGCAGGCAGGACGAAACAACGCAGGCGAGCCCGATATAACACGACCGAAAACAGAAAATTCGATCAGAAAAATCTCCATCCCACAGGACGCCGCCGATTTTCTGATTGCGGAGCACCAGAAGCATCTTAGCAATCCGTGGATGTTCCCGTCACCAAAAACAGGCGAGATGTACCACCCTGATTCGGTGGTAAACATCCACAAGAAAATCCTGAAGGACGCAGGACTGGAACACCTGAGATTTCACGACCTGAGACACACATTCGCAACGTTGGCGCTCCAAAATGGCGTGGACGTGAAAACAGTGTCCAGTATGCTTGGTCACTTCGACGCAGGCTTCACACTGAGAACCTACACTCACGTCACACGCCAGATGCAGGAAAGCGCAGCCGAAAAGATGGGGAATTTCATGGCACAAGTGATGTAAAAACACAGGCGCGCCGGAGGGATGCTCCAAGTCTCCCTCCGGCGCATTGTACCTTTATTCCGTGATTGAAAGGGCCAGATGCTCTACGATCTGCTCGACCTCGGCGGTTGTCAGATACGCGCTGTACAGGCTGACGGTCGCGTGAACAGTATAGCAACTCGCCCAGACCTCGTCGTGACTAGCTGTGATGAGAAATTCATACCCATCTTGTGTGGTGTAATAATATGCTTGGTCAAGGGTACCGTTTACGATATAGCTCGGCCCCAGTCCCTTGCGCGTCGTGTCGTAGTCCATGTCAAGGCTGACCCATCCCTTCCCGTCATTTGCGCCGTAGGCAGCACTAAAGTATTCGCTGACGAACGCGCCGTCCTCATCCCGGATGATATAGGCCTGATCGTCCGGAATGACGACGCTGTAGTGTTCCGCCAGCCATGCCAGATCGAAGCGAACCATGCCGGACAGCATCGGCAGAAGATTGGCAGGGTTCTCCGCCATGTACTGCATTTTCTCTGCGCCGTCTGCTTCGCGGGTGATCCGGCGGACAGAAAGTGCCGGGTCACTGCTGATGAGCTCAGCGGTGTCCCAGCCGCCATACTGGACGGATGTTGTGCCGCCGATTTTCTCTCCGGACTTCCACTCTTCGGCAGTGATATATGGGCCTTCCGCCAGAACATCTTCCAGTGTCTGTGCCGCACTCTGACTGTCGGTCACAACAGCCACGGCCATCGGTGTATCCTCTGTCGGTTCCGGAAGTTCGTTGACGCTGGTGACAATGATATCGTTCCGGAACCGGTGGACAACCGCCGCAGCCGCCGCTGTCAACGTCAGCGCCGCCGCAATGATGATCGCGGCCACCGCCAGCCGCGGTAGATGTTTTTTGGAATTGTTTTGCATAGAAGCCTCCTGTTCTTCTGCCCGGAAGGCGCTCTGTGCGCGGATGCGTGTTCGGCTGCTTTCCGACAGGCAAACGGAATCTGCAATGCGCTTAAAGCTTTGTTCCATGTCAATCCCTCCCGAGTTGTTCGTCCAACATTTTTCGCGCCCTGTGCAGGCGCATCAAAACGGCGGAAACAGAGACGCGCAGAAAACCTGCAAGCTCGGAACAGGAATACCCCTCCATGCAGTGCAGTACCACAACGAGTCGGTATTTCTCCGGCAGCTCCATCACGGCACGGTAGAGAGCGCGATCCTCCGGCTCTGCCGGCAAAACCAGATCGTCTAATGCATCGGGAACAAACCTTTTTGCTGCTGCAAGCTGGTTTTTACAGTAGTTTACCGTCAGCTTTGTCAAAAATGCCCGCTCCCGACCGGGATAGACGCTCAGTTTCTGCTCCATCAGCTTGCAGAAAACCGCCTGCACTGCATCCTCCGCGTCATGCGGCGAACGCAGATACCCGAGCGCCACACGATAGACACTGTCGGCGTATGCGTCATAGAGCGCCAGCACCTGTTCTCGTTTCATCTGTCTGTTTCTCCATTTCTTTGAGGCCTCATAGATATAACAATTCAGGAGGTCAAAACAGCACATTGTTTCAAAATTTTTTTGGATATGTCAAATATAGCGTACATTCCGGCAAACAGCAACCGCTTGTAGCAGGAAGAAGTTTACCTAAAAAAACTGAGAGCGGCGGAGAGGATGAGACAAACATCCTCTCCGCCGCTCTCTGAATCTTTCCGCGTGTGGGTCACGGTGTGGGTCGGGAAAATTCGCCACCTGAAAAACCGAACAAATAAAAGAGAAAACCGGCGAAAATCTCACGATTTTCACCGGTTTCTGGAGCTAGTGGCCGGACTTGAACCGGCGACCTGCTGATTACGAATCAGCTGCTCTACCGACTGAGCCACACTAGCATCCCGATTGCCTGAATAATATAGCACGTTTTTTCCGCTGCGTCAATCCCTTTTTCGCGGGATATTTAAATTTTGTGCATGTCCTCGCAATATGAACAAATGTCCACAGCGATTTTCTACATTGCTGTGTAATCATTTAAATTGATTAAAAAGCTATTTTATGGTATAGTGTGTTCCATACTTTTATATTCTGAAAAGGGAGATGGACGTCCGCGGGATGTCCGGAAAGGAGAACTATGGAAGCTATCATCAATTTCTTTACGGGGAGCCTGAATACGGTCGCATGGCTGTATATCTTTCTGCCATGTACCATCGTCGGCGGTCTGTATCTGACCATTCGCAATCGCGGGATTCAGTTCACGCGCTTCGGCTATGCGATGAAAAACACGGTCGGAAAGATGTTCCAGAAGCAGGAGGCAGGCGCAGGCGCGGTCACGCCCCTGCAGGCCGTCACAACGGCACTGGCCGCGACGGTCGGCACCGGCAATATCGTCGGCACCTCGCAGGCCATCGCCCTCGGCGGCTACGGTGCAGTGTTCTGGCTGTGGCTGGCGGCGCTGCTCGGCATGATGATCAAGTATTCCGAGGTCACGCTGTCCATCCAATACCGCGAGCGCGACGCAAAGGGCGACTGGGTCGGCGGCCCGATGTACTACGTCAAAAACGGTCTCGGCAAGTACTGGCAGTGGGTCGGCATTCTGTTTTGCGTTTTCGCAGCCATCGCTTCCTTCGGCATCGGCAATATGTCGCAGGTCAACTCCATCGTCGGCTCCCTGAACGACGCCATCGACGCCTTCATCCCGGCTGCGGAAGGGGAACGGAAGCTGCTGAACTTCGTGTTCGGCGTTGCGATCGCCGCGCTGATCGGCGTGATCCTCTTCGGCGGAATCAAGCGCATCGGCGCCGTGGCGGAAAAGCTCGTTCCGGTCATGAGCGTTTTGTACATCATTTTTGCGCTTGTCGTGATTTTCGGTCACGCCGGTAATATCGGCCCGGCCTTTGGCAAGATCTTTGCCACAGCCTTTACGCCCAAGGCGCTCGGCGGCGCGGCCAGTGGTATTGCGCTCAAGCAGACCATTGTCTGGGGCCTGCGCAGAAGCGCCTTCTCCAACGAAGCGGGCCTTGGCTCCGCAGCCATCGCCCATGCGGCGGCTGATACCAAGAGCCCCGTCCAGCAGGGCCTGTACGGCATTTTTGAGGTCTTTGCCGATACCATCGTCATCTGCACCCTGACGGCCCTGACCATCATCTGCAGCGGCGTGGATATCACCTTCGGCCACAAGGTCGGCTCCGAGCTGATCACAGCCGCATTTGCCACCATGTTCGGCCAGAAATTCGCTTCCGTCTTTGTCGCGCTGGCGCTGATGCTTTTCGCGTTTACAACGATTCTTGGATGGTCGCTCTACGGCAGCCGCTGTGTCCAGTATCTGTTCGGCCTCAAAGTCTCGAAGGCTTATCAGGTGGTGTTCATCATCGTCGTCGTGATCGGTGCGGTCGCGTCGCTCGACGTGGTGTGGGATATTGCCGATACGTTCAACGGCCTCATGGCGATTCCGAACTTTATCGCCCTGTTTGCCCTGTCCGGCGTCGTGGCGAAGCTGACGAAAGAGTATTTCTTCGACAAAAACAAGCTGACAAAATAAAACCAAAAGCCCGCAGGCCGGTTAAACCGGCCTGCGGGACATTTACTGCGAAAGGAGAGAAGCAGCATGCAGCAGCTTCAGATCGGGCGGGTCTACCGTCATTTCAAAGGTGATTACTATCTTGTAGAGGCGCTTGCGAAGGACTCTGAGAGTGGGGAACCCTGCGTAATTTACCGGAAGCTTTACGGAGATGGCGGCCTGTGGGTGCGTCCACTTGCCATGTTTTTGAGCAAGGTTGACCGGGAGAAATATCCCGACGCAGAGCAGGAATATCGCTTCGCACTTCAGGATATTCCAAGCGCCGCCGGTCACTAAGAATGCGAGTATACGGCTTAGCGGAATCTACTCCGCTAAGCCGTATTTTGTTTTTATTCTGTCCAGCTTTTCCAGCATCGGTTCTGCGCCGAGCCAGAGGAAGAAGAATGTGGCGATTGCACGCACCAGATCGACCGGGATGCCGGAAATATAATAGCTTAGAATGATCTTCCAGTTGACGGACTGTGCCCACATGAGGGCCGACGCTGGATTCATAATGCCGCCGTAGATCACGGTCGAGGCGATCACGCCGAAGATGCACAGACTGAGTTTTGAACGCCGCAGCACGCCCTTGCGATACAAAATTCCCGCCAACCAGCCGATTGCGCCCATGGCAAACATCTGCCATGGCGTCCACGGCCCCTGCGAAAACAGCATATTAGACACCAGCATGGTCATAGCGCCGACGAGGAAGCCCGTTTCGCCGCCAAAGGCCACACCAGCCAGAATCGTCATGGCGACGACCGGCTTGAATTCCGGCAGCATGAAAAATGCGGCGCGGCCTGCCACATTCAGCGCAACGAGAACGGCAATCAGGACAAGTTCGCGCGCCTGCGGCTTTCTGCCCTCAAAAATCAGGAAAAACGGCAGCATACATTCAAGCAGAATCAGCAGCGACGTAAAATAGTACTTTCGCCCGCCGAAGCAGTACAGGCCAAGAAACAGCGTCAGAGGAATCAAAAGCAGGATAAGCAGCGTCGCAATGATTGTCCGCTTGCGAAGCTTTCGTTTTTTTGCGGGCGGTTGTATCAAAGCGTCCGGCCAGTCTGCTTTGCGGCTGACAGACAGCGCAAACACAAGCAGGCAGATAAGCAGAATGCCGTACAGGCGCAGCTGGCTGTCTGCGAATGCGGTCAAACCGCCTGCGTCAATGAGATTCGTGAGGTCTGTTGCGCCAATGGCCTGAACGGTCAGGGCTAACGATGCAAAACCGGACACGGCGGCAAGAATCTTGCGCCAGACCGGGAGTTTTTTTAATGCCTGCGTTTCTTTTTCCGGTACTGCCGGAACATGCTTGCATTCCGGCAAGGCCGGTTCTGCTTCAACGGTACCACCGCAGGCGGCGATCACGTCCTCGGGCGTGACAGCTTCGGGCAGCACATCCCGCGCGATGCGGTTTGCGGCGGTCGAGTAGAAGCTGTTTCCGCTGAAGAAGGTACGGGGAGCCGCTTCTGTAACGATGCTTCCGTCGAAAAACAACGCGCAGCGATCAGCATATTTTGCGCAGAACTCGATATCGTGGCTAACCATTAAAATTGCTGTGCCGGACACTTGGAGCGTACGGAGAATCTGCCCGAACGTCTGCTTGAACTCTGCGTCCAAGCCTTTTGTCGGCTCGTCGAGAAGCAGAATATCCGGGTTCAGGAGCAGAATCTTTGCCAGCGCTGCGCGCTGCTGCTCTCCGCCGGAGAGATCATAGGGATGTTGGTCTAGTAAGTCTGCAAGACCGCACAGCGAAACAATCTGCGCCAGACGCGCAGACCGGCGTTCCGCTTTCGGCAGAAGTTCCAGCAAATCCTCGCGCACGGTCGGCTTTACAAACAGCGTCTGCGGATTCTGCGGAAGCAGTCCAACACTGCCGCTGATAGTCAACTCTCCGCGATACGGCTTTTTCAGGCTTGCCAGCAGCTTGAGCGTGGTGGTCTTGCCCGTGCCGTTTCCGCCGAGGAGCGCCAAAAATTCGCCTTTGCGGAGTTTTAGGGACAAGCCTTTGAGCACATCGGGCAGGTCTTTTTCATATTTGAACCAGAGTCCCTGTACCGACACGACAGTTTCCGCCTGCGGCACATGTTTGCTTCCTTCTGGGATGGGGGACAGTTTATGTGTTTTTGCATAATCCAGCAGCCAGTTCCGGCCGTCGCAGACGGAAACGGGGCAGCTTGTATCGGAATTCACGGCGCTCCAAATCCGCATGGCGGCCGGCATTGCCAAAAACATGGCGCTGCCGTTGGCCTTTAACTCGGCGCCCACTTCGGCAGGCGTACCGGTGCAAAGAAGCTGGCCCTTATCCATCACGGCCACGCGCGAGGCGAGACTGAACGCCTCTTCCAGCCGGTGCTCCGTCAGAATGACAGTTGTGCCCAACTCCCGGTTGAGTCTGCTGAGTGTGGCAAGAAAATCGGAAGCTGCAATGGGGTCAAGCTGGCTTGTCGGCTCGTCGAGAATCAAAACCTTTGGCTGCAGAACCATCACGGATGCAAGATTCAAAAGCTGCTTCTGCCCGCCGGACAGTTCCGTAACAGAGCGGTGAAACCACGTCTGGATCCCAAAGAAGCTTGCCATTTCTGCCACTTTGCGGCGAATTGTTGGTGTGTCATAGCCGAGAGACTCCAGTCCAAAGGCAAGTTCGTGCCAGACCTTGTCGGTTACGATCTGGTTTTCCGGACTCTGCTGGACAAACCCGATTTTCTCTGTCTGTTCGCGCTGCGATACCTTGTCCAAGGGTCTGCCCTCAAACAGAATCTCGCCGCTCCTGCGCCCGTGCGGGGCAAGCACAGGCTTCAGCTGCCGCAGAAGCGTCGATTTTCCGCAGCCGGACGGGCCGCAGAGTACCAGAAATTCCCCGGCATGGACAGACAGCGTGAGATCGGAAACGGCCTGCTTTTCCTGCTCCGGGTATGCAAAATTCAAGTGGTTGAGCGTGAAGAGTTCCATTGTCTGTCCTCCTTTCGGTCGAGAATGACTGGGGTGAGCACCAGTGCGAGATAAACAAGCTGAAAGCTTATGGTCAAGGGTGTCCACGGGGCGGCTTTGATCGTGGGATAGTACCGGAACGCTGTTCCGCCGGCAATCCATCCGGAGAGCAGATACGCGCCGCAGAAAACCAGCCATGCAAGGGCAGAACTGTCACGGCTGTCAAAGCGGTAGATCGAAAATGAGGTGCGCCCCGGCAGGCCGTAGCCGCGCGCACGCATGGAATCTGCCGTTTCAATCGCGTTTTCCAGGCTCCATGTGACCATAATGGAAAAAATCCGAATGGCATTTCCGACGCGGCGGAATACGCTGCCGGTTTTCGTGTCCCTTCCAATACATGTCTGCGCTTCTGATACGACTTGCAGCTGTGCCTTGAATTTCGGGATAAAGCGCAGCGCCATGGACAGAACGAGCGACAGGGCGGGGAGAATCCGGCCAAACAGGTAGACAAATTTATCCGAGGTTATGACCTCGTTGAAGCTGGAAAACCAGAGCACGACCGATGCCAGCATCACGGCAGCGGCCGCACCGTAGAGCATGGACTCCAGCGTCAGCGGGTTTCCGGAGGGAAGATACGTCAAAATCGTTGCGCCTTCGTGATTGAAAGCCGGATTGACAAGCGCGGCAAGCGCCGCCATGGGCAAAAGCCCCATGGCGGCGAACCGAACTGCTTTCCTGCCTTTGAGCAAGATGGCATATGCCAGCGCACCGGTCAGCGAGATCGCCAGATAAACCGGGTGCATCAGGCACATGGACAGCATCAGGACAAGCGCGAAATATAAAAAGCAGACAGTCGGGTGATACCCTGAAAAAGCGTCGCGGTTTCTCATGATTCCGCCCCTGCCGCAGCGCCGCCGCCGACATCTGCGCCGAGTTCACAGGTATAGACCCATTCGACCACGTCGCCATCCTGAAGCGTATATTGACTGCACCCGTAATTCGGAAACCAGCTGTTCACCGCGTACATCCAGCCGGATTCCGCGCCGCAGTCAAATTCGTAGAGATTTCCGATGCCTTCTATGTAAGCAGAGTGATAGACCGGTGTGTCGGAAAACTCCATATGGAGTTTTTTATCCCGGCAGACCTGCTGCAAAACGTCAAAGGCACTCTGGCCTGCCTGAAAGGAGACTTCCACCGGCTCCAGCAGCCAGCCATCCTCCGGTACCAGATCCGCCTTATCCGGGCTGCACAGATCCATATGTTCCAGAATGGAAGCGCAGGAAATGGAGACGGTGCAGCTGTAGGCCGGCCCGGCCTGCGGCGCTTCGCACCCGGTCAGAAGTACGGCTGTCAGCACCAGTGTAAGCAGCGCCCAAACGGCTGTCTGTTTGTTCGTTTTCCGGATTATCATTCAAATCAACTCCGCATGTCTTGTGTTGCTAGGATGTATCTGAAAGCCGGCCGGACGGCCGGTTTTCAGATGCACCCTAAAATGCAGCAGGCAGGGCTGCCCCCGAAGGGGGGCAGTCCTGTACTGCAAATTGGGGTTATGCGATCAGTCCATCACGTTTTCCACAAACCGGTGGAGAATCGCGGCGACCTGTGCTCTGGTTGCGTCGCCCTTCGGCATGAGTCTGCCGGAAGCGCCGTTGATCAGACCCTCCGAGACAGCCCAGCTGAGCGCCTCGCTGGCATAGCCGGAAACATTGCCTGCGTCGGAGAAGCTGTCCAGTTTCGCGCCTGCATCGGTGTCCAGCTTCTTGTACTGCGCATAGCGGTACAGGATCGCGGCAAGCTGTTCACGCGTGACCTTTGCATCGGGGGAGAAGGATGTGCTGCCCGTGCCGGTGACGATGCCGTTGGCGGCTGCCCATGCGACGGCCTTTTCATAATACGAACCGGAACGCACATCGGAGAAGCTGCTGCTGCCGGTGCCGGCGGGTTCACCCTCGAGGCGGTAGAGAACCGTGACGAGCATTGCGCGCGTCATAGATGCGTTCGGGCTGAAACTTCTGCTGTCCGTGCCGGAGAACAGGCCGTTCTCGTAGACGAACATGACGTCGCTGTAGAACCAGTCGGACGTGGAGACATCGGTGAACGGAAGCTTGGGCTTGGAGTCCGAAGCGGGCTTGGTGTTGTCAACAGCCGGCTTGATCGGTGTCGGAAGCGCGGCGGTCGTGACCGTAACGGTGTAGGATGCGGTGGTCACGCCGTCTTCAGCTGTGACAGTAAAGTACCAGACGTTTTTGATGTGTGTCAGAGCGCCGACGGTTGCGCGAGCATGGTTCGTGATGATTACGAAGCTGCTGGCTGTGACGTTCGTGCCGTAGGGAACGGTGACGGTGTACTCGTTATTCACACTGGTCTTAGCCTTAACGCCTGCAACGGTGATGCTTCTGACACCTGCGTCGTTGGACTTCGGCGCTTCAGTGAACGAAACGGTGACAGTGTAGGTCCTGGAGGTCACGCCGTCCTCAGCGGTAATGGTGAAGGACCAGACGTTTCCGTCATGCGTCAGAGCGCCGACGGTCGCGCCGGAGTCGCTCGTGACGATCACGAAGCTGTCCGCCGTAACGTCTGTGCCATAGGGAACGGTGACAGTGTAGGTGTTGTTTTCGCCTGCTGTTGCTTCGATGTCCGCGACAGTAACGCTTCTGACGCCCGCGTCATTGGACTTCGGCGCTGCTGTGACCGTGACGGGGAGCCACGGGGAGACAATATCGGTGTACTCGTCGCCGATTGCGGACAGAACATAGCTGCCTGCTGCTGCGAACGAGAGCGTGACCTGACCGTCTTCACCGATTGTTTTGCCCTCGACCGGCGTGAGCGTTCCATCTTCGCCGACTGTGCAGATCTGCAGATCTTCGGGATCAAGCGCTGCACCGTGCGTCTCACGGTCTTCCGGCTTCAGGCTGCCGCCGTAGGCGTACATATAGCCATCCATGCCGAGCGTGAAGTCCGTTCCGGCCTGAACTGTAAGCGTGTTGAGCCGGTTTCCGTCCGCATCCGTGAACCAGGTATAATAGTCCATGTACATGCTGGTGTCCTGATAGAAGAAGAACTCAACGGTGCCGTCCTCCGCAACGGGAGTCTGGCTGATGGTGTAGCCGGTGTAGCCGTACTGCGTGTTGTATTCGCCGTTCTTGTCGCAGGGGAACTCGCCGTTGACCGCGAAACTGAACGCGGAGGTTTTTTCTCCGTTGACCGTGGTGATCGTGCCGTTGCTGACGACGAGATAATCGCTCTTGCTGTCCTTCGTGAAGTCCTCACCGAAGGTGAGCTCGTGGTACTTGACGAGCACGTCCAGCGCGGAAACGCCGTCTGTGACATCATCAGCGTAGCCATAGCGTTCGGCGAGATCGCTGGAGACTTCCACGCGGGTCGGAACCATGATAAACATATTTTCTGCCTGCATGGAAATGGTCGCGTGGATCGTCTTGGCCTCTTTCACCGTGACCGTGACGGAGTAGGTCACGGCAGTGCCGTCCTCAGCGGTCACAGTAAACGTCCAGACGCCGTCCTCACCCTTGGCCGGGCCGGTAAGCGTGGCATTGCTGTCGGAAAGTGTGATCTCGAAGCTGTCTGCCGTGACCTCCGTGCCTGCCGGAAGCGTTACGGAGAAGCTGTTTTCAGCCGTACCGGCTGCTGCAGAAACGCCTGCAACCTTGACAGATGTGACGCCCGCGTCGTCGGACTTGACTTCGCCGTAAACCACATTGATGGTGTAGGTGCGCTTGCCGTCGCTCGTTTCATTCATGGTGGGCCAGCTGTCGTCTGCACAGACGACGGTGATGACGCTGCCGTTTTCAATGGGGATCAGGGACGTGCGGGAATATTCGCGGCCCGTAGCCTGCGTGCCGAGATAGGCGCGGACCTGATAGTTCTTGTTTGCCGCCGTCGGTGTGACGAGCAGCGAGGTCGTGCCTTCCGGCACAGTCAGGGTGTAGGTGAAGGTGTCGCCGCTGAACTTGGGCGCCAGCTTACCTGCGCTGAACGTGAGCGCTTTGAGGCGGGTGTCGGAATTGTTCCAGCTGCCGCCAAGATCCTCAACGGTACGGGTGTACATGATGCGGATCTCGTCGCCCGCGCAGAGCGTGCCCTTTGCAACGGTAAATTCACCAAAGCCAAAGTTTGTGAACCAGTCGTTGAGCGTGCCCATCCAGCCGGACATGGTACCGCCGTCAAACGCCTTCAAGTTGTCAATGGAGGAGATGTAGTTGCTTTCCGCGCCGACGATCGTGTGGCCGTCCAGCGCTTCGACAACACAGCCCATCATGGTCGATTCGTCGGTCAGTTCAATCCAGGTGTCGGTCAGCGTGCCTTCCCACGCAGCGCCCTCCGCCTTCGGGAACGTGGTGTTCTCCACGATCACGCGGGCCATGCCGGCCAGCGTCAGAACGCTGACATACGCCGTGTCGGAGCCGCCCTTGGAGGCGTCGTCCTTCACATAGGACAGCGTCAGTGTGTAGCTGCCTGCTGCAAGCTGCTTCTTGATGCTGCCGCTCTTCTCGCCGCTGACAGCGTCAGCCAGCGTTTCCGTGCTGCCGCCGTCGGCTGCGAGCGTGATGGTCAGTTTGTCATAGCCGTTTTCCGAGGAAACGCCGTAGCCGAAGCGCAGAACAGTGGGGGCGCTCAGCGTAAAGGCGAACGAGGTCGTGGAACTTGTCTTGTCCTGCTCCTGGTTGCTGCTCTCAAAGCGGTCCAGATCGGCATTGTAGACCCAGGGGTAATTGCCGTTGTCGGAAACGCTGATAGAGGTGACAGTCTGCTCGGGGTAGGAGACGTGGCCGAGGCGGTCGTCGTCCCAGACCGTGTAGGTTTCGCCGCAGACGGCGCATTCGTAGGTCTTATAGCCGGTGAAGACCTGCTCGGTGCCGTCCTTGGGCGTATGGCCCTTGGCGGGAACGATGTCTTCCTTCGTTTCTGAGCAGCCGTCTCTGCGGCAGGTACGGACGATCTTGCCCGGCTGCGTGCAGGTGGGAGCCGTCAGGACACAGCTGTTGTCGCTGCCGTCCAGATCCTCGCAGAAGTCGTGGCCGAGCGCCGCGACATAGGCCGTGCGGTAACTTTCGCCGCACTTGCTGCAGGAGTAGCTGGTGTAGCCCTTCACAGTGCACAGCGGAGCCGTGACCGTGCCCTCGCCGTTCGCCTCGTGGAAGGTCACATCGCTCTGCCATCTGAGCGCGGGATAGCCGCCGCAGACCGGGCCGAATGCGTCGGACAGGTCGGCGTCCTTGAGGTCAGCTTCATTCAGCGCTTCGGCGTTCGCGTCCGCGTTCAGCGTGTTCAGATAATAGCACTTGGAGATCTCGGAGGAAGCAGTGTCAACCGTGCCGAATACGGCGCTGCCCGCTTCGCCGGTGGAGTAGCAGCTGGAGATGGTGATTTTCCCCTGCACAGTGCCGCTCCAGTTCACATTGCCCTTGACCTCGCCTGCAATGCCGCCGGAGGCCGTGCCGGAGATCTTGCCGGTGTTGTAGCAGCTTGTAACAGTCATTTCGCTGCTGGTGCCGCCGATGATGCCGCCGGCCTTGCTGCCGGTCGCGGAAATTTCTGCGGTGTTATAGCAGCCGGTGATGGTCGAGCCGTTGCCGACTGTGCCGCCGATAATGCCGCCGACGCTGCTGCCGCCGGTGACAGCGCCGAAGTTCGCGCAGTTCTCGATCACGGCGTTCTGATAGGTGTATCCCACAAGACCGCCGACGTTGTTGCCGGTAGAGGTGATGACTGCGTAGTTGAAGCAGTTCGCAATTTTCGGAGCAGTGCCGCTGGCATAGCCGGCGATCGCGCCTGCGTTGCCCTTGCCGGAAACTGCGCCGCGGATGGTCAGATCATGGATGTAGGAATTCGAGCCGATCTGCGCAAACAGGCCAGCCGTGGCGTTCAGGCCGGTGATCTCGAAGCCTGCGCCGTCAAGCGTGACCTTCTTGCTGGAGCTGATGTTCAGCCATGCGTATTTGCCGAGGTTGATATTGGCCGTTAGAACGCCCGTAACGTCCGCGTCCTTGCTCTTCGCAACGAACCATGCCAGCTCCGCGCCGGTGCTGATCTGGTAAACGCCGTTTTCGTCGGTCTGCGGTTCGGTCTGCGTCTTGCCGTCCCATGCGCCCGCTGCGGTCGCTTGCAGCGTGATGATGAATTCGTTGGGGTCTTCCTCCTTCATGGTGACGCTGCCAGTGGCGTATTCAACGCCAGCGCCGGAAACGGTGTAGAAGTATTCCTCGGCATAAGCCTTGAACGTGCCGTCTTCCGCGACCGCAATGCCGTTGCCTGCGCTGTCCGCCAGCGTGACGGTCAGGTTCTTGCGGTCAATGGATGTGCCATTCTGATCCCGGAAAATCAGCTTGCCGGTCAGGAAGTCAAGCTTTACGACCGGGATCGTGATCTCCGGCAGACGGCTGAGAATGCCTGCCGTCTTGGGCGCATCGAAGCCGGGATTCGTGCCCACAGCATAGGTGATGCCGCGGTGCGTCGGAACGCCGGGCCAGCCCGCCTGCTTGATCGCGCCGCTCAGCGTGTAGGTCTCCTCAGCCCAGAACTTCGGGATGGTGACAGTCAGCTTCTGCCGCTCAGAGTTGCCGCTGAAGTCATAAACGCCGAAGTTTCCGCCGGGATCACTCTTGAAGAAGGTGCCGTCCGGGCCCTGCATATACAGGGAGAAGTTGAAGTTATACGCGCCGGAAAGCTTTTCCTTGGGGCTGATCAGGTTGGAGAACTGGATCGTGACGGAATCGCCCGGCTTGATGGCAGCCAGCTCTTCCTGCGTCAGCTCCGTGCCCTCCGCGTTGACGAACTTGTAGCTCACGCCGCGTGCCGTCACGACCTGATAGGTCGAAAGGCCGCCCTTCGTGACCTTGATGATATTGCGGCCGGTGATCAGACCGCTGACGGTCACAGTGCCGTCTTCAGCGGTTGTGACGCCAGTGTTTGTGAAGCCGCCGGAATACGTCATAGACGCAGCGGTCACGGTGGGGCGCAGGACGCTCACGGTGCAGCCCGCTTCGGGCTTGAAGCTGTAACTTGCGCCCTCTGTTCCAGTGTAGAACAGAATGTCATGCTCCGCATCGAGTTGCCGCGCCTCATCCTTCTCGATGACCGCGTCCATGCGGTCAAGATTCATATTGGTCTGGATGGCGCTGCCGTCCGCGCCGACATTCACGACAAACACGCCCGTCAACTCCGGCCAGATGGCGGAGAAGCGATGTGAGGCCGTGCTGGTCTGGCCAACCATATGGGTCATTGCGTCATAGGTTACGAGCACGATTGCCGTGCCCTCGTGCTTGGCCTCCATCACAGCGACGTTGCTGTTCAGCGCGTTCGGCGTGATGGTCACGACGTCGCTGGCATTGCCGTTCACATCGATGACCTGATAGTGCATCTCCGGCAGCGCGACCTTGGCGTTCATAAAGCTTTCGATCGCAAACCAGTTGCGGAAGGAGTTGAGCTCGAACGTATCGCCAACGGCCATGTTCTTGTAGCCCTTGGTGTTGATGTTCAGGTAAATGCCCGCGCGGTCATAGATGTTGTTTTCAAAATGATAGATCGTGCTCTTGTTGAAATCACCGGTCAGGCCGAGATCCTCTTCCGTGACCGTGTACGCTGCGTCGGCGCTCAGTCTGATGTAGTTCCAGTATGTTGCACCCTGCGGATGGCGGACACGGTAGAAGTAATCCGTGTTCTTGTCGAGATGGAACGTGGCCGTGCCGTCCTCGACGGAACGCGCGAACGGCTCAAGGAAGCTGAACACATAGTATTTTGCGAGCGTACCGGCGTCGATGGTCGAGCCCTTCGGCGCTGTGACCGTAACCGTGACGAATTCCTTGCAGGTCAGGCTGAGGCTGTCGTTCATCGTCGGGGTCTTGGAAGCGGTAGCCGGGTTGTAGTTCGGATGCGTTTCCGCGTTCGGCGTGGCTGTCACGCTGACCGTATCGCCCACGACAAACAGGCAGCTCATGTAAGTGCTTTCCCAAGACTGACCTTTACCGTTTACGGTATAGCCGAACGCTGCCTTGCGCTCCGCACCGGAAGCATCGGTGACGCGCAGCGAGAGGGTATAGTCTGTGTCCTTGACCCACTTGCTGGGGCTGACGGAGATCTGGTACATCCGCTGCAGCTTGAAGTTGTTGTTCTCACTGCTGACGTTGATGGACACGCCGCCGTTGCAGTCGCCGTTTGCGTCGTAACCGTCGGCCCAGTAAGCGCCGGGCGCAAGGTCGATGGTATACGCGCCGTCTGCGGCTTCCTTCGCGGCCAGCAGATCGTCCGCGCCCTTCACGCCGTCCATGTAGGTATACAGCTTCAGGGACTTGACCTGTGCGTCGTGCATACCGGACAGTGTGACGCTGACATCGCCCTCTGCTGCCAGAACGCCTGCGGGCAGCAGGCTCAGCAGCATCACAAACACGAGCAGCAGACTCAGAATTCGTTTCTTCATACATTTTTCCTCCAGAATCAAAATATCTATCGTGAGCCCCTTATATAATGTAGGGGCGGAAACAGGGAGCGCAGACGGCTTTTGGAGAAACGAAAACCCGCCATTTTTCAAAATGGCGGGCGGATCTCCGTAGAAACAAAAAAACGCTGCTTTTCTTGTGAGGAAAAACGGCGCGCATGTCCCGAATGCTACAGGCAGAGCTCGTCCCACGCATTCATCCTTTTCGCCGCAATATGCGGCGCTGACAGCAGTTCTTCTGACTTGCACTTTGGAAACAGAATCTCTGTTTCCGCGCCCGTTTCCTGTCTTCTCGCGGTTCAATCCGCAATGACTGGCTTTCGCCCAGACAGCTTTTTGCTGCTTCGGAACGGTCTTGTGCGCACAGCTCCGGTCGAGTGGTTTTCCCTTTCTCTTACGCCAAAGCCTGCCCAGCGGCATGCCTCGGTTACTGTACATCGGATGGCAATATGAAATTGTGCGTCAGTTGACGCTGGAAAAAGCAAAATCTTGTGCTTTTTCGTCTGCTACTATACACGATATGGGCGTAATTTGCAAGCGATTTGAAAAAAATATGCCGCATTTGTTCCAGCCTCTTGAAAAAAGCCGAAGCTTGTGTCAAAATAAAGAAAACCGCTGCGGCGGCTTTTCAGCAGGATGCTGGTTAGATAAAACTAACTGGCAGATACGGAGGAATCCATGAAATACCATATTGAAAAAACACCGTGCAGGAAACGCTCGTTATTCCGCTCTACGGGCGGAAAATGTGCTCGGAATTATATCCGAATCTCTACCGTGACGAGACGGCCCTGCGCCTGATCAATCAGATCGATTACGATTTTTCACTTCTGTCCAAAAAATCAAAGAGCCTCATGCAGCAGTTCGGCTTTCTGGAGGCCGCCATGCGCCAAAACGACCTTGCGTGGGAGGTGCGGGACTATCTGCGCCGGCATCCGAACGCAGCGGTTGTCAACCTCGGCTGCGGACTGGACGATACGGGCCGCAGCTGCGATAACGGAACGTGTAAAATCTACAATCTAGACTTTTCCGGCGTGATTGCCGTGCGCGACGCACTCCTGCCCGCAGGGGATCAGGAGGAAAACATCGCCTGCGACCTGAACGACACATCGTGGTTCCGCCGCATCGACGCGTCGGGCGGCGCGGTATTCTTTGCCGCGGGCGTATTCTACTATTTCCTGACGGAGCAGGTCAGAGCGCTCGTACAGGTCATGACGAAAGCGTTCCCCGGCAGCAGGCTGGTCTTCGACGCGGCAAATCAAAAGGCGGTGCGCCTGATGCTCAAAACTTGGATCAAAACCGCTGAAATTCAGGATGTCGGCGCATATTTCGCTGTTTCCGATGCGAAAAAGGAACTTTCCGGCTGGTCGCCGCGCCTGCGCGTGTCGAGCCGGGGCTATATGCTGGGCTATCAGAGTCTGGATGACCCGTCGGTTCCCGGCTTTTATCGGTTTCTTGCAAAAGTCGGCGACGGCATGATGCGCATGCAGATCGTTCAGCTGGAATTTGCGGAAGGAGAGAAGAAGCTATGAAATATGCAGGGATGCCCATGGGGATGTGGGCGCTGTTCGCCGGTTCGTTCCGGAGGGAACTGACCGCCGTTTTCGGCTATGATGCGGCTGCGGCCAAAGAAATTACGAAAAACGCAAAGCCGCGCTACCGGAAGATCATTGCCGGTCTGCCGGAATTTGAAAAGGCTGACCGCTTCAAAATGAACATCGTGAACTGTGCGATGCTGTGCGCGTTCGTCCTCAGCATGCCGCAGCGCCCGGACGTGCAGCATCTGACGGATTACTATGCAAAGTCTATGATAACCGCACCCATGCGCTGGTTCTGCCGCAAGAGCGGGAAAAACAAGTTCTCCGAAAAGGATCTTGCCTCCATGCGTGCGACCGCAGCCCTACGCGCTGCCGACCGCAACCCCTATTCGTGGAACATGGAACTGTTTGAATATCCGGACGGCAGCGGCTATGAGGCGCGCTTTGACCGCTGCGGCATCTGTACGCTGATGCAGGAGTTGGGTCTGTACGACCTGACATCTGCTATGTGCCGCTTGGACTACACCATGAGCGATGCCGGCGGTGCGTCCGACTTCGTGCGCGAATATACCCTTGCCTCCGGTGGCCCCTACTGCGACTGCGGCTATCACCGCAAAAAGTAACTGCCGCCTCTCCACGGAACAAGGAAAAATTCGTACTGCACTTACCCGTTTCGTCATAGGGGGCAATGCCCACTCGGCTTGTTGGGGAGTAACGAATTTGCCGAAGACTACCGTAAAATCGGTACGTTTTGCCGGACCAATGTGGGAATCAGCCCCTACAACCGAAGATGCAAGTACATACAGATTCACCGAAAATCAACGTGAAGTCTGCAACACTCTGCTGCACAACCTCTCCGGCTCGACTTCACCGATACCACCGCCCCTTCGCAACGGGGCGGCTTTTTTTCGTATTTTGTGTTTAAGACTCCAGTAGTATTGACAACAAAATAAGACTGTGGTATTATATATGCGTGGCCACTACTGGAGTCTTATGAAAAGAGGTATGTATATGGACATCAAATTATTTGACTCTGAACTGAAGGTGATGGACGTGATCTGGCGCGAGGGGGATACCCCCGCCAAGGAGATCGCGCGGCAGCTGACAAATGAATTGGGCTGGAATGTCAATACGACTTATACGCTCATCAAGCGCTGCATGAAAAAGGGTGCGATCGAGCGCAGTGAGCCGGGCTTTCTGTGCCATGCGCTGATCCCGAAATCAGCGGTGCAGGAGGCGGAGACGGATGAACTCATCAACAAGGTCTATGACGGTTCTGCCGACAAGCTGTTCGCCGCGCTGCTGGGCAGAAAAAAACTCTCCGCCGAGCAGATCGAGCGGCTTCGGCAGATCGTCGGGGAACTGGAATGAGGTGCCCGGTATGAGCCTTCTGCAAATGAGCGTCACGGGCGGCGTCATGATCCTTGCAATTACGGTCCTCCGTGCGCTGGCGATGAACCATGTGCCGAAAAAGACGTTCCTGGCGCTTTGGGGCGCGGCGCTGCTGCGGCTGGTGCTGCCGGTCTCGCTGTCCTCTACCCTGAGCATCTATTCACTGCTGGGGCAGAAGACAGCCTTGAACGTGGTAGACGTGCCCGCAGCGGCAACTCCGGCCCTTTTGCCGGGGCAGGCTGTCGCTGCCCTGCCGCAGATAGACGCTGCACCGGTGCAGACAATCTCCGTATGGAGCATTGTATGGATTGCCGGGGTGGTTCTCTGCGCAGCCTTTTTCGCGGCGGTTTACTGGAAATGCTGCCGGGAGTTCCGCATGTCTTTTCCAGTGGACAATGATGCGTCCCGGCAGGCTGCAAACGCATCCGCTGCGGCGCGGGATCTGCATCCGGCAGTCTGACCAGATTTCGTCGCCCCTGACCTTCGGCGTCCTGCACCCGGTCATTCTGATGCCCAAAAAGACAGATTGGAACGACGAAACGGCGCTGCAATACGTTTTGGAGCACGAATTTGTACACATCCGGCGGTTCGACGCGGTTTCCAAGCTGCTTCTGATCGCGGCTGCATGTGTACACTGGTTCAATCCGCTGGTTTGGGTCATGTATGTGCTGGCAAACCGGGACATGGAGTTGTCCTGCGATGAATCCGTTGTTCGCCGTTTCGGCAGCGACGCAAGAGCCTCCTATGCAAATATTCTGATTAGCATGGAAGAAACAAGAAGCGGCTTCGCGCCGCTCTGCAATCACTTCAGCAGAAATGCGATTGAAGAAAGGATCACAGCAATTATGAAAACGAAAAAAATTACAGTCATGTCTCTGCTTCTGGCAGCACTGCTCGTAGCCGGAACGGTAACGGTTTTTGCAACCTCAGCGAAAACAGAGGAACCCAGTGTGCCGGTCAAGGGGACAGGCGCAGTTGTGGAACAAAACAGCGCGGCTGGCTCCGGCGGCTCTGTGGCCGTCGAAACCGGCGAACCGCTGGAGCCGAGCGCGGAATATGCTGCCGCCGGCATTCGCAGACAGGAAACCATGTGGTACTATCAGAAGCAGCCCATCGCCATGATTTACGACGACAACGGCGGTATTTATATGGATGGGGAAGCCGCGGACGGCATTTATCTGCATATCATACGGGGCAGCCGCAGCAGTATTTCAGAGGTAACCATCGTCACAAAGCAGCAGTGCCGTGAACTGGCGGATCGTTACATGAACGCTATAGAGCCCGAGTCCGCAGAAAACACGCTCATGTCCTACGTCGATCCGTCGGACGGCAAAACGTATTACAGCTTCGATGGCAGCAAGACCTTTGAGCCGATGACGGACGCGGAATTTGAAGCGCGTTTCCCGACACCGGACGTCGAATGGTGGACGTATGACGAATACAAGGCATGGCTCGACAACGAAAAGGTGCAGCTGCAAAGCCTGCTCGGCGAAGAGGCATGGACAAGCAGCGACGGCAGCTTCATCTGGACACAGGAGAAGATCGACGAGACGATTGCGCTGTATGAAGGCATTCTGGAAGACATGAAAAACGGCGTCATGTACTCCAAAAACGTGGACGGTCAGGACGACGTGCTGCTGAGTTATAACCCTGCCGATATCAGCACGTCGGCAGACTGACGTACAAAAGGCTCCATTTGGTGTCTTGGAAACGCCAAGCCGCCCCTGTTGCGCTATGCGCAGCAAGGGGCGGCTTTTGTTTGCTTTGATTATTTGAAAGCGGCTGCTCGTGCCTGCTCGGACGGGTAGCAGAGGCATGCTTCCGGGCGGAGGTCAAGGCGGATGGTCTGACCCGGTTCTGCGGGCGCGTTCTTGGGCAGCGCGGTACGGAGCAGCGGGGTGTTCTGATGCTCCGGGCGCAGGAGGACGATCGACGCATCCAAATCGCGGATTACGCGGGAGACAACGGCGCTGTAAGGCCCTGTGTGCAGCGTGACTGCGCTGTCCGGGACAGCGATAGTAACCTGCTCTGTTTCTGCCTGCAGCGGCAGTGTGAGCGCCCAGCCGTCCAGTTGGACGCCCTCTGCGCAGCGGTGCGCCGGAAGAAAATTGCGGCAGCCGGCCAGCCGTGCAGCGTCCTGTGTTGCAGGATGGAGAACCAGCGCCTGCATATCCGTTACTGCACCGGAACGGCCATTTTCCATGACGCAGACTGTTTTGCAGTTGCGATAGCATTCACCGAGATCATGGCTGACCCACGGAATCGGGCCGGGAAAGTCCGCAAGCAGATCGGCTAACTCCAACTCCAGATTCCACTTGAGAAACGTATCCAGTGCGGAAAACGGCTCGTCAAGCATAATCACGCGCGGTTCCGAGGCCAGAATACGCGCCAGCGCGACGCGCCGCTGCTGCGGCGTGAGATCAATGTGCTTTTCACTGTCAAACAGTGTCTCGCCGTCGAGGACAATGCGGCCACTGTCCGGTGTCATGATGCCCGCAATGCAGCGCAGCGTCACACTCTTTCCACAGCCGGATGCGCCGAGCAGAGCCATAGTGCCGCTGCTTGCTTCAAATTTGGAGCGGAGCATAAAATTCCCCAGCCTTTTTTCAATATCTACGAGCAAACTCATGCGCACTGCCTCCTTTTCCGGCCTGCCGCCGATAAACTCTTCTTTTCCAGCATGTTTACAACCAGCAGAATGATAGCGGAAATTCCAACGTTCACCATGACCCATTTGAGAGCCAATTCGTCGTTGTTGATCTGCCAAAGCTGATAGACCGTGGTGGAAACGGTTGCGGTTTTGCCGGGCGTGTAGCCTGCAATCATGCTTGTTGCGCCGTACTCGCCGAGCGCACGGGCAAATGCCAGCACCGCGCCTGCCAGAACGCCCTGACGGCAGTAGGGCATGCGGATGTGCCAGAAAATATAGGTGTTGGACAGACCGAGCGTCTGGCCTGCATAGGCCAGCGTCTCGTCAAAGGCTTCAAACGCGCCGCGTACTGTGCGGTACATCAGCGGGAACACGACCACGACTGTGGCGAAAATGGCTGACCACCAGGTCATCACCAGCCGGATACCGAACGTCTCCAGCACCCACGCGCCAATCAGGCGCTTCGGGCCCAGGACGCGCAGCAGAAGATACCCAACAACCGTGGGCGGCAATACCAGCGGAAGTGTAAGAAATACGTCTAAAACGCCTTTGACCAGACGCGGGAATTTTGCAATGTAATACGCTGCGGCAATGCCCGCAAAGAACACGACCACCGCGCTGATGGCGGCGATGCGCAGAGAGTTAACAAGCGGATACCAGTCCATTGCCTTCGACGAGCATATCAAGACCGTCAGGGTTCTTGTCAGCGTCGTCCTTGAGTGTGCCGTCCAGCGCATTCATCTGCTTGGGAGCGGCGGAAATGAACAGATCGCACACAGCACCTTCCTTGATCTGGGTGAGCAGCTTGCCGGAGGAATCGAAGTTGAAGCTGATCGTCACGTTCGGATTTTCCTGCATGTACTTCTCACCGATGGCGGTCAGGGACTCAGTCAGGGAGGCGGCAGCGAAGACTGTCAACTCGACGGGCTCGGCAGTCTCAACGGGCTGTTCCTCAACAACAGGCTCAGCGCCATGACCAGAACGAGAAGAAACGCAAGTAACTTTTTCATTTTTGGGTTTCCTTTCTTAATGTGGGTATTTTATCTGATCGAAATTCTTTTGCGAAGATAACGGATTATGCTCTTACAGGGACGGGCCTGACTCTGTCGGCCCTCGTTCGCTTACGGATATGTAGGGGGCCGATGCCCACATCGGCCCGCTGGGAAGTTGCGAATTCGCCGCAGATTTCCGAAAAAACAGTGCATTCTGCCGGGCCGATGTGGGCATCGGCCCCTACAATACGGTTTACTTCCCAAACGGACAGACCGGGTAATGGCATTCTGCGCATCCGAGGCACAATCCGCCCTCGCCGAGCGCCGTGATGTCGGCGCGCGTGACGGGAACATCCGCCGCGATTTTGGGCAGCATCAGGTCAAAAACCGTCGCGCCTGCATACATGACGCAGCCGGGCAGACCCATGACGGGCGTTTTATCTTCAAAATAACCGAGCAGGAACATTGCGCCCGGCAGGACCGGCGCGCCATAGGCGACGATATCCGCCCCGGCTGCCTTGATGCCGCCAGGGGTATTGTCGTCCGGATCGACGCTCATGCCGCCGGTACAGAGGATCATATCGGGCTTCTTTGCCCGCATATCCAGAACCGCGTTCCGAACGTTTTCCACGCCGTCTCCGGAATAGACGACTTCCAGCGTCCCAATGCCGCAGGTTTTCAATTTCCCGATTACGACCGGTGTGAACGTGTCCCGGATGAGGCCGGACTTGACCTCGCTGCCGGTGGCGACAATGCATGCCGTTTTGCGTACGAACGGGCGCAGTGTCAGAAGCGGTGCGCTTCCGGCTGCCTGCTCCGCTTTGCAAAGCTTTTCTTCCTCAATCACCAGCGGAATGACGCGCATGCCTGCAAGCTTGTCGCCCTTGTGCACGGCCGTGCCGCCCTTGCGGGTGGCGATCATGACCTCGTCCTGGCTGTTTACCGCAATGAGCCGCGCTGAATCGACCAGAAACACGCCGCTGCATGCCGCGCGCAGTTCAATCTTGCCCTCTTTTACCTCCGTGCGGGTCATGTTTTCCTGTCCGCACAGGGCCAGCAGCCGCTCGGCTGCATCGTTTTCATCAAGCTTCGCATTGTCTTCGATGTTGGTGCGCGGCTTCCCATTTACTGCACCTCACAGGGGAAGGTCTTTCTGGCAAGCCGCCCGCCGCAGGAGGCTGAGTGCCTGCTCCGGCGTCTCTCGCTGGCGCCTTTTACGCCGTATACCGTGACGGATGTGCAGGAACTGATGCAGGAACTGGATGCGTGCCGTGCAAACGGCTACGCGATTGAAAATGGCGAGTATAAGATCGGCCTGCGCTCCATTTCTGCGCCGGTCTATACTGTCGAGGGTGAGGTGCGGTATACTGTCGGCGTGATCGGCATGTTCCGCAGTGTCCATTCAGACGAATTTCAGGTCGCCGTCAACTGCGTGCAGGACACTGCCCGCATGATTTCGACGGCGCTGGGCTATCAAAAGCAGGAGGAACCGATATGAGTTACACAGCAGCAGTCATTACCGTCAGCGACCTTGGCAGCCAGGGACTTCGGCAGGATACCAGTGGCCCCGCCGTCTGCGCGATGCTGGAAGGGATGGGTTTTTCTGTCGTGCATACCGCCATGCTCCCGGATGAGGCGGAGCAGATCAGCGCGGAACTTCGTGCGTGCGCGGACGAAAAAAAGATCGGCCTTATCGTGACCACCGGCGGCACCGGGCTTTCCCCGCGCGACGTGACCCCGGAGGCGACGCTTGCTGTGCTCGACCGCGAGATCCGCGCTATTCCGGTCGCCATGTGGGTCGAGGGTCTGAAAGCCACGCCCCGCGCCATGCTTTCGCGCGCTGTAGCCGGAACGCGCGGCAGCAGTCTGATCCTGAATCTTCCCGGTTCAGAAAAGGCTGCGCGGGAGAATCTCTCCGCCGTTCTCGGTGCGCTCGAACACGCCATGCACATGCTAGCCGCCGAAGGCCACGGCTGAGCTGTCCCCCCCAAGGCTTCTCCCTACAGGGTGCTGCGCATATTTTGGAGTGCTCCAAACGATGCTTTGTTGCTGCGCGGCTTTTCTTTTTTCTCTGTACAACCGCGATGGGTTCTGTTATAATATAAAAGATTATGACAGGATAAAGGGTGACACGCATGAAATTTTTGATCGATCTGATCTCCGAGCAGCTGGCAGGTGCATTTGAGCGGGCTGGGTTTGACGCGGCCTATGGCAAAGCGACGCTTTCCAACCGCCCGGATCTCTGTGAATACCAGTGCAACGGTGCGTTGGCAGCGGCAAAGCAGTATCATAAGGCTCCCATCCAGATCGCAAATGCGGTTCTGGACGCGCTGGGCGAAAATGAGTTGTTTTCCAGCGCCGAGGCCGTCATGCCTGGCTTTTTGAACCTGAAGATTTCCGAAGACTATCTGGCTTCCTATCTGCGCGAAATGGCGCAGGCCCCGCACTACGGCGCGCAGGACGATCCTGCTGCCTGCACCATCGTTCTGGACTACGGCGGGCCGAACGTCGCAAAGCCCCTGCACGTCGGACACCTGCGCAGCGCCATCATCGGCGAATCACTCAAGCGTATTTACCGGTTTTTCGGCAATCATGTGATCGGCGATATCCATCTGGGCGACTGGGGCTTGCAGATGGGGCTCATCATGGCGCAGCTTCAGGATGAAAAGCCGGGGCTTCCGTACTTCAACCCGGACTATACCGGCGAATATCCAGCCGAAGCGCCGTTTACAATCTCGGAACTTGAGCGCATCTATCCGGCAGCCAGCGCCCGCAGCAAGGAGGACGAAGCCTTTGCGGCCCGCGCGCATGAGGAGACGTTCCGCCTCCAGCATGGTGAACGGGGGGAACGTGCGCTCTGGCAGCACATTCTGCGCGTGTCCGTTGAAGATCTCAAACGCAACTATGATAATCTCGGCGTCAGCTTCGACGTATGGCTCGGCGAAAGCGACGCGCAGAAATACATCCCGCAGATGCTCGAGACGGTCAAGTCCAAGGGCCTCTGCGTGGAGTCCGAGGGTGCGCTGGTCGTGCCGGTGCAGGAGGAGACGGACGCAAAGGAGGTTCCGCCCTGCATTCTCGTCAAGTCCGACGGCGCGACGCTCTATGCCACAACCGATCTCGCTACTATTGTTCAGCGTGAACAGGATTATCACCCGCAGAAATACATGTATCTGACCGATAAGCGGCAGAATCTGCATTTTGAGCAGGTCTTCCGCGTGGCAAAAAAGGCCGGACTCGTTGGCGCGGATACGCAGCTTGGGCATATCGGCTTCGGCACGATGAACGGCAAAGACGGCAAGCCTTTCAAGACCCGCGCGGGCGGCGTCATGCGGTTGGAAACGCTGATTGCAGATGTGACGGACTATGTGACCAATAAGATCAAGGAGAACCAGACGGTTTCCGATGAAGAACTGTCGCAGACGGCCAAGTGCATCGCCATGGCGGCACTCAAATACGGCGATCTCAGCAACATGCCGACGAAGGATTATGTGTTCGATCTCGACCGCTTTTCGTCGTTCGAGGGCAACACCGGCCCGTATATTCTCTACACCATCGTGCGCATCAAGTCCATTCTTGCCAAATACGGCAAGCCTGTCTCGGGTGCGCAGCTGCTGCCGCCGGAAAGTGCGGAGCAGAAGCAGCTGATGCTGGTGCTCAGCCGTATGGCCGACGCACTCTGGACGGCCTACCGCGATTCCGCGCCGAACGCCATCTGTGCGTATATCTACGAGTTGGCGACAGCGGCAAATAAGTTCTATCACGATGTCAAGATCCTGACTGAGCCGGACGCAGCCAAACAGGCCAGCTATGCTGCGCTCATCGATCTGACACGGGGCGTTCTGGAGACGTGCATTGATCTGCTCGGCTTCTCCGCACCGGAAAGAATGTAACAAAAAGAAACATCGCCCCGCGTTCCGAACCGGAACGCGGGGTGATGTTTCTTTTGACGCGGAGTAACCTCAGAATTTAATACATTTTTGCGCCCGCGGGGATATGCGGATCGAGCATCAGAAGATGAAGCTTTTCCATGCCCTCCTCGTGGTGAACCGCCGAGATCAGCATGCCGCAGGAGTCGATGCCCATCATGGGTCTGGGCGGCAGATTCACGATGGCAACGCACGTCTTGCCGACCAATTCCTCCGGCTCGTAATACTCGTGAATGCCGGAAAGAATGACTCTGTCGGTGCCGGTTCCGTCATCCAGCACGAATTTCAGGAGTTTTTTGGACTTCTTGACCGCTTCGCAGGCTTTGACCTTGACGGCGCGGAAGTCGGACTTGGAGAACGTCTCGAAGTCCACGAAGTCCTTGAACAGCGGCTCGATCTCGACCTTGGAGAAGTCGATGACTTCTTCTTTCGCCGGAGCAGCTGGAGCGGCTTCTGCCTTGGCAGCGTCCTTCTTGGGAAGGTCCAACGGCTTCATTGTCGGGATTAAAACGGAGCTATCTTATACCATTAAAATGTTCTGCATATTGTGCAATATTGCACTGTTTCGAAAACTTTCAAACCAAATTTGCAGCGTATGATTTCGTATAAATGCAGGCGTTTCAACGGTTTTGTGTCAAAAGTGTGTCAACTGCCTGCCGCAGTCTAAAATTTACTGCTGCAAATCTCCGAACTTCTCTGGGAGTAATCGGATATCCGCGCATGTCAAATCCAAATTGAATCCACCTAATAATCATTCAAATCCACACTCAGGAGGTATCTATGAGCAAAGCAAATGACCTGACCGGGCGAACCTTTGGCTTGCTGAAAGTGCTAAGACGCGTAGAGGATGTGAAACCCGGTCGCCCGATGTGGCTGTGCGAATGCCGCTGCGGGAAAAGTGTCGTGAAATCCTCCACCAGTCTTACGAAGCAGAACGGTGTCAAGTCCTGCGGTTGTCTGCGGCATCAAAAATCACCCGAACTGATTGATCTGACCGATATGACCTTTGGAGATCTTCGGGTTCTTTATCAGGATTGTTCTGCACAAAGCGGCAAAGCTCGTTGGGTATGCCAATGCGGCTGCGGGAACGTTGTTTCTGTTCTCTCCGAAAGTCTGCGCCGCTCCAAAACGACATCCTGCGGCTGCAAATGCCAAGTCTTGAAATACGATCTGGCTGGTCGAGAATTTGGCTATCTCAAAGTGATTGACCGCGCGTCCAAGGGCAATCGAAAATCAAACGAAGTATACTGGCGATGCCTTTGCCGAAACTGCGGCAGGATCGTCCATATCAGCAGCTATCAGCTGCGCCATTCCAACCCATACGGACACTGTAACTGTACGCGCTTTCTCGCTGCTGCAGAAAGCGCCACAACAAGAAAGGATGAACACCATGACTGAATACAAACTTGAAATCAAGCAAATCGTAGACTACCCAAAATGCCGCATATACCGACAATTCATACAGAGTCTGATCGCAGACCGGAGGATCCGTACAAACGGGTGCTCCGGTCTTTTTCATTATGCGCTGCTCTGCTGTTACGCGAACTTCCGCACGTCCTATCAGCGCTACGGCGGCATCAGTTACATCGTGCATCCCGGTCAATGGATCTGCCCGCTGCGGGAACTGCGGACGTGGTTCCGCGCGAGAACGAACCGTCAGCTTTTGCGGCAGCTTGAATTGCTCCAGCGGCACCATTTCATCGAGTACGACCTGATCGGTCGTGGACAGCTTGTGCAGTACCGCATTCTCGACTGGCCGCGCTATAACACTGTACTGGATTATAGCTGCCCGTGCCAGAAGGATTCCGGCTTCTTCTTTCTGCCGATGA
>ERZ772875.398-NODE-398-length-52867-cov-17.152636_pt1 | contig 52867 bp, 51 predicted proteins | sample MGYA00580585_ERZ772875 | MGnify/ENA primary metagenome ERZ772875 (study PRJEB29015, sample SAMEA2737736) | human gut metagenome | biome: human gut; feature: human-associated habitat; material: faeces | place: China | collected 2012 ... | reverse complement strand
CGAGCTGGGTTCAGAACGTCGTGAGACAGTTCGGTCCCTATCTGTTGCGGGCGTAGGAGATTTGAAGGGAGCTGACCTTAGTACGAGAGGACCGGGTTGGACGTACCTCTGGTGTACCAGTTGTTCTGCCAAGGGCATGGCTGGGTAGCTACGTACGGACGAGATAAACGCTGAAGGCATCTAAGCGTGAAACTCTCCCTGAGATAAGATCTCCACTGAGGCTCGACGTAGACTATGTCGTTGATAGGTCAGAGGTGGAAGTGCAGCAATGCATGCAGCTGACTGATACTAATAAGCCGAAAGCTTGACCAAAGCGCAGGCTCAGTGAGCTGGATTATGATTGCAATAAATAAGGAACAATGTTCAGTTTTCAGGGTGTATCGAAACTGTAAGAACTGCACCTTTAGCTCAGTTGGTAGAGCAACTGACTCTTAATCAGTGGGTCCCCGGTTCGAGTCCGTGAAGGTGCACCATGGCCCGTTGGTCAAGTGGTTAAGACAGAGGCCTCTCACGCCTTTAACATCGGTTCGAATCCGGTACGGGTCACCAGCAGTTCTTAAAAAGCAGTTGACAGGAAGCACGGGATGTGCTAGGATAAAGCGGTTAGAAGCCTAACGGCTTTTGACAATAAACGATGGTGAAGAGCCATCCATATGAGTTGGTATTGATTGCTGTGAGGGTCCACCTGTTCCCATCCCGAACACAGAAGTTAAGCTCACAAGCGCCGACAATACTTGGCGGGTGACTGCCCGGAAAGATAGGTAATGCCAACATTTGAAAGGCTCCATCCGATTGGATGGAGCTTTTTCATGCTCTTTTTTCTGTTGAAACTCCCCCTACGTTCGGATGGGGAGTTTTTGTTATGCTCCGGAAAGGAACTGCACAAACCCGGGCGTTGTTGCATATCCTGACCAGAGGTGATATTTTGGCTATCGTGAGAACCGATGTACCAATGACCTCCGCGCTTTGCGAGGAAACCATATTGAAGCTGGTGGATACATATCCATTCCTGCGGACGGAGGTGCTGGCGACAACGGCGTTTGGACGGCCGGTGCGAACCCTTACCATGGGGGAGGGCGACCGGAAGGTGATCTATTCCGCTGCTCACCACGCCAACGAGTGGATCACCACGCCGTTGATTCTGAAATTCATAGAGGAGCTTGCGGAGGCGGTTCAGAATCAGGGACGGCTTTACGGTGTGGAAGCCCGGAACATTGTCCGGGCGGCGACCATTTATAACGTGCCGATGGTTGACCCGGACGGCGTGGATCTGGTCACGGGAGCGATCGAAACCGGGACATTGCAGTACGCGGCGGCGCAGCGGCTGTCGGATAACTACCCGCAGATCCCGTTTCCGGAGGGGTGGAAGGCAAATCTATTAGGTGTGGACCTGAACTTGCAGTATCCGGCGGGATGGCTGCGGGCGCGGGAGATCAAGTTCTCTCAGGGCTATACCAGACCGGGGCCACGGGATTATGTGGGCCGCGCGCCGCTGAATCAGCGGGAGCCCATTGCCTTGGCAGATTTCACACAGGAGATCGACCCGGCGCTGGTCCTGGCGTATCACACGCAGGGAAAGGTGATTTACTGGCAGTTTCAGGATTACGAGGTTCCCGGCGCCCTGGAATTGGGGGAGGAATTTGCGCGGCTCAGCGGTTATGAGCTGGCGGATACGCCCTATGAATCCAGTTTTGCAGGGTATAAGGACTGGTTCATCCAGAAATTCCGCAGGCCGGGATATACCATTGAGGCTGGTTCCGGACAGAATCCGCTGCCCATTGAGCAATTCCCGGAAATCTACCGGGACAATCTGGGAATTCTGGTGACGGCAGCGTTGGGTTTGCCCCGGTAGGGCTGGTTTCGCTCCCGCATTCTTACACGCTTACGTCCATGCGGGACGTAAGAATCATGCTTTCCACGGTAAGCGGATGGGTGAATTCCAGCCGATGGGCGCAGAGCATCTGATAAGTCAGCCCAAGTTCGCTGGAAAATCGACGGGATTCTTCCGTGCCGTACTGTGGGTCACCCAGAATCGGGAAGCCCATGTAGGCACAGTGTACCCGCAGCTGGTGGGTGCGGCCTGTCACCGGGCGCAGCGCAAGCTTGCAGATTTGTCCGTCCCGGTGAAGTACCTCAAATTCCGTCACGGAGGGCTTGCCCTCGGGGCTGACCTGCCGCAGAAGGCTGGGAAGGGGCAGGCGGGCAATGGGGGCATCAATTATGCCGGTATCCGTGTCGGGGCCGCCGAAGGTAAGAGCGTGGTAGGTTTTCTTCACCGCCGCGTCCTGGAGAAGGGCGTGAAGATGGGCGTTCTTTGCCAGCAGGACGATGCCGAAGGTGTCCCTGTCCAGCCGGGTCACGGGATGGAACGCGGACTTCTGACCGGTTCTGCGATAGTAACCGGCCACAAGGTTGGCGAGAGTTCCCTGATTCGTCGCCCGGGAGGGATGAATCAGCATACCGGCGGGCTTATCCACCACCAGAATGCCCTCGTCCTCGTAAAGAACCGTCAGTTCGCCATCCTCGACGGGGTATTCCGGCTCCGGCTCGTCTAACAGGACGGTAATGACATCCCCGGGGCGGACGGGATAATTTGTGTGCTGAGGCAGTCCGTTCACGCAAATGCCGCCGTTCCATTTCAGCCGGTTCATCAGGCCGGAGGACATCTTCAGCTCCCGGCGCAGAAAGGAGTAGAGCCGCCCGCTCCGGGCGGCGGTGCAGGTTAAATTCATGGTCGCGTTCTCCTTTGCCATCTTAAACAAGTGTTTACAAATCCGCCACACCTGCGGGGGAAATAAATGGTATGATATGCAAAGTCCATGGAGGTGATTGTATGCGGAAAATGCTTGCGTGCGTTTTGCTCTGCGCTTTGGTGCTTAGCCTTTCCGGCTGCGGGGGAAACGCAGAGAATGCTGCCGTCATTGACATGACTTCCGAAATCTACACGCAGGAGGACTATCTTGCGGCCGTTCAGGCTGTGAAGACCGGCTTCCGGGATTTTCAGGGATGCACGCTGACGGAAATCTCCTATGCCGGAGACGAAACCGTCCAAAAGGAACAGGCGTACATCCTGAGCTTCGGGGACTACGACGAGGGAATTGTCCTGCTGTCCTCCTTCACCGTGGATGAACACGGCGGCGACGGCTCTTTGGAACCGAACGGCACCTACACCCGCTGGGGCTGGTATCTCGCCAGAAAGAACGGCGGAAAGTGGAACATCGTAACCTGCGGTTACGGCTGAGCACGATCGTAAAAAGCCCGCTTCATCAAGAAGCGGGCTTTTATACTCAGTTCAGAGCGGCCTTGGCCTTATCCACAACGGCGGCAAACGCGGCGTTGTCCTGAATCGCCATCTCGGACAGGCTCTTGCGGTTCATCTCAATACCGGCCTTCTTCACACCGTTCATAAAGGTGGAGTAGTTCATGCCGTAGGGAGCGACAGCAGCGCTGATCCGGGTGATCCACAGGCGGCGGTAGTCACGCTTCTTCTGCTTGCGGCCGGCAAAAGCGTAGTTGCCGGACTTCATGACCTGCTGCTTGGCCATCTTGAAGTGCTTGGACTTGGAACCCCAGTAGCCCTTTGCCAGCTTCAGGGTAGCGTTTCTTCTCTTGCGCGTCATCATCGCGCCTTTCACTCTAGCCATTTCTCAGTATCCTCCTTCTGCCTTACTTGTAGGGAATCATTTTCTTGATTGCGTCCACATTGGTCATATCGGCATAAGCGGTCGCACGCAGATGGCGGGTACGCTTGGTAGTCTTCTTGGTCAGAATGTGGCTCTTGTAAGCGCGGGCTCTTTTCACCTTACCGGTTTTGGTCAGGTTGAATCTCTTCTTCGCACCGCTGTGAGTTTTCAGCTTGGGCATAGGTAGGTTCTCCTTCCGTAATCTAGTATATCGTGGTTGCGTTATTTGCTGTTCTTGGGGGTCAGGAACATTGCCATAAAGCGGCCTTCCAGCTTGGGGTTTTTCTCCATGCCGGCAATTTCAGAGCAGCTCGCGGCGAAGTCCATCAGCAGCTTCTCGCCCAGGTTGGTGTGCGCCATTTCACGGCCGCGGAAGCGGACGCTGACCTTGACGCGGTTGCCGTCGTTCAGAAATTTCTGAGCGGCCTTGACCTTGGTGTTGAAGTCATTGGTGTCGATGCTGGGACTCATGCGGATTTCCTTGATCTCCACGACCCGCTGGTTCTTCTTGGCTTCCTTCTCCCGCTTCTTCTGATCGAAGCAGAATTTGGAATAGTCCATGATCTTGCAGACGGGAGGGGTCGCGTTGGGAGAGATCTTCACTAAGTCCATGCCCTGTTCTTCTGCCATGGCATTGGCCTGAGCGGAGGACATAATCCCCAGCTGTGCGCCGTCGGCGCCGATGAGCCGGATCTCCTTGTCCCGGATTTCCTCGTTGAGCTGATGATCTAATTTTGCGATGGTAAGCACCTCCATTAACAACAAAAAAGCGGATGCCAAAGCACCCGCACCAACCCCACCTGCCCCTCGCGGGAAAAGTGGAATGTGAACCGTTTCGCGTCTGCTGACGGTGAGGCGGATGTTCAGCCTTCTTTATCACCCGGATATTCTAGCATGGTTCAGGGCGGTTGTCAAGAGAAATTTTCTCCCCGGAAAAGACAGATTGTTTTCATAAAATAATCTAAAGAACACTATTGACAATCAAATGACCATATGATACAATCAAAGAACGGAAGAGAGGAGGAAAACATCATGCAGTGGACAATTCCCGGTACGACCCTTTTAGGGCAGCGAGAGGACGCAGACCGGGTGGACAGCGTATTTAGGGCGCTTTTTCTGGCGGGCGGACTGACCCTCAGTCAGGTGTCCGGCATCGCCGGACTGGAACCCTACACCGTTCAGAACTGGGTCAAGCGGGGCTTTCTTCAGCCGCCCCGGGGAAAGCGCTACGATATGGAGCAGGTCTGCCGCATCCTGAACATCAATTTGCTCAAGGGTGCGCTGACGCTGGAGCAGAGCTGCCAGCTGATCTCCTACATCAACGGCGACCTGACCGACGAAAGCGACGATCTGATCGACGACACCCTTCTGTATTTCTACTTCGTCCGTCTGGCAGCCCGGGCGCAGGACTTGGGGAACAAGGATGTCTGGAACGTTGCCCTGAAAGAGGTGACGGCCAGCTACCGCGAGCCGATCCCCGGCGCGGGGGAGAAGCTGGAAAAAGTGTTAAAGGTGATGCTCACCGCCTGGCTGGCCGGCCGGCTGAAAGCCCAGGCGGAGCAGATGCTGGGAGAATTAACAATTAAAAAAGGAGAATAAAGCAATGGATGAAAACGGAACCTACAGCTGGCCGGGCGGCCAGAATACAAGGCCAAAGAAAAAGCCGGACTTTAAGCGAGCCGGACGCACCGTGATTGCCGTTATAGCGGCGCTGCTGGTGCTGGCTGTCGCGCTCACTTGCTTCTACACCGTGGATGACAAGCAGCAGGCGGTGGTCACGACTTTCGGCAAGGTCACGAACGTCACCGAGGCGGGCGTCCACTTCAAGCTGCCACTGGGTATCCAGAAGGTGGAGAAGGTGGACGTGAATGTCTATCAGAAGATCGAGCTGGGCTATTCCAGCAGCGGAAACAGCTACGAGGTCAACGACAGCGAAAGCACCATGATCACCGGCGACTACAACATCGTCAACGTGGACTTTTTCGTGGAGTACAAAATTTCTGACCCGGTGCAGTACCTGTATTCCTCCAATGAGCCGGAACTGATCCTGCGCAACCTGATCCAGAGCCAGATCCGCAACGTGGTGGGTTCCTCCAGCGTGGACGCCGTTCTTACCGACGGCAAGGAGAGCATCCAGATGCAGGTCAAGGAGCTGGTCACGGAGATCCTGAAGGAATATGACATCGGCCTGACGCTGGTGGACGTAAAGATTCAGGACGCCGAGCCGCCCACGCAGGAGGTCATAGAAGCCTTCAAGGCCGTGGAGACCGCCAAGCAGCAGGCGGAGACGGTCATCAACGATGCCAAAGCCTACCAGAACGCCCAGCTGCCGCAGGCGCAGGCTCAGGCCGACCAACTGATCCAGAACGCGGAATACCTGAAACAGAAGCGCATCAACGAAGCCATTGAGAAGGTGGCCATGTTTGAGGCCATGTATTCCGAGTATGCCCAGAACCCCGCCATTACCCGCACGAGAATGTATTACGAGGCCATTTCTCAGGTGCTGCCCGGTGTGAAGCTCTACATCAACACCGGCGGTCAGGGCGGCGATGTCCAGATGCTCCTGCCGCTGGAATCTCTGGCGGGAACCGAAGGAGGTAACGCAAAATGAAGAAAAAGGGAATTTTGATCGTGCTGCTGGTGTTGGCGGTGATACTGGCTGCCGGCTCCATGTTTACCGTGGCCGAGGACGAGTATGCCTGCACGGTACGGTTTTCCAAGATCATCGACACCACCAGCGAAGCGGGGATGCACTTCAAGCTGCCCTTTGTGGACAGTGTAAAGTATTTCACCGATGCTACCCAGCTCTATGACATTCCGCCCTCTGAGGTACTGACTTCCGACAAGCAGAACATGACCGTGGACTGCTACATTCTGTGGAGAATTTCCGACCCCAAGCTGTTCTACCAGACCCTCGGCTCCACGGCCAAGGCGGAGGAACGGCTGGACGCCATCACCTACAGCGCCCTGAAAACCGACATGGGCACGCTGGCGCAGGCGGACATCATCAACATGAACGACGGCGCCGAGCGTAACACCATCTATGACGACATCACCGTCAAGGTGGACGCCGCGGCCAAGTCCTACGGCATCCATGTGGAGGACGTAAAGATCAAGCGCTTCGACCTGCCGGAAAGCAACCTGAACGCGGTCTACGGCCGGATGATCTCCGAGCGGAACCAGATGGCGGAGAAGTACACCGCCGACGGCAACTATGACGCCTCCATCATCCGCAACGACGTGGACAAGCAGGTGAACATCATCGTCTCCGACGCCGAGGCTGCTGCCGCCAAGCTGGAGGCCGAGGGCGAGCAGGAGTACATGCGTCTGCTGGCGGAGGCTTACGACACCCAGGACAAGAAGGACTTCTACGAGTTCTCTCTGGCGCTGGACGCGCTGAAAGCCAGCCTGAACGGCGACGAAAAGACCGTCATTCTGGACGCCAACTCCGAGCTTGCCAAGATCCTTATGGGCGGAAAATAGAGATCAGCTGAAAAAGCCCGCACATCGGTCGCTTGACCGGTGTGCGGGCTTCGTGCTTATTGCGTTATTTCCAAAGTCCGTCGGGGTACTTGCCTTCGTCGGTCATCCGGCGCAGGGCGGCTACCACCGCAGGCTTGTCGGCGGCGTAGGTCACGCCGTACCATTTGTCGGGGGAAGTCAGCACCGTGACCGTGGCCTTCTTCTCCGCGATCAGCTGGGACACCGCCAGAGGCAGGAAGAATTCGCCCTTGATGGGATTCTCCGCCAGCGCCTTGTCCAGAAAAGCCGGGAAGCGGGCTTCCAGCTCCTTCAGGAAGCCGGGGGTGTAGCCCCACAGGTTCATGGATACGGTGGTGTCGGCGGGGACGTCCACCCAGTGTTCGCCGTCCTCGGTGAAGTGGATGCCGCCGGGGTACTTTTCCACACGGGTACGCTCGTCAATGCCGGTGAGATGACCCTTGCCGTCGGTGACGCAGATGCCCCGGGCGACGCTGCCGTGGTCCGTCACGGTCTTGCCCAGTTCGTAGCCCACCATGTAGTAATCGTAGGTGTCCTTATCCTGCGCGTGGCAGAGGGCATCGTAGATCACCCGATAGGCGGAGGTGCCGTAATAGTCGTCGGCGTTGATGACCGCAAAGGGCGCGTCGCCGATGGCCTCACGGGCGCACAGAACCGCGTGGCAGGTGCCCCATGGCTTGGTGCGTCCCTCCGGGACGGTGTAGCCGGCGGGGATATCGTCCAGCTCCTGATAGGCGTAACGGATCTCCATGGGGCATTTTTTCAGCCGCTCGCCGACGGTCTCCATGAAGTCCTTGCGGATGGCTTCCTTGATGATGATAACAGCGGTATCGAAACCGGCTTTGTGGGCGTCATAAAGGGAATAGTCCAGAATCGCTTCGCCCTGACTTCCCACAGGGTCGATCTGCTTCAATCCGCCGTAGCGGCTGCCCATACCGGCGGCCATAACGACGAGAATAGGTTTGCGTGCCATTCAAATTCTCCTTTTTTGTTTTTCGGCGGCACTATGGAGTCGGGCAGCGCCGCCTGCTTCATTGGGGTGGGTTCATTATAACGTGTAATTCCCCGTAAAGCAAGGGAAAGCGGAGCTTTTTGTGCATAGTGTCGAGAAAATCGGCTTTCAGGTGAAAAAAGAGTGGGGAACACTAGATAAGTTGCTCGAAATTCAGGAAAATGCCTTCCCTGCGCAGCTTGTCCCAGCGGAATTCCCCCGCAAGCTCCCGGGCGGAAACGGGTTCATTCCGCTCGATCAGCCCCGCGCTGAAAGCCAGCGTGCCGATGAGCCTTTCCGGGGTGACGCGGGCGCGAAGCTGCCCTAAATCCAGATCTTTGTCCCGCTTGCTCAGGCGGCGGCCGTCCGGGGCAAGGAGCATGGGGACGTGGGCATACGCCGGGTGGGGGAAGTCCAGCAGCTCCTGCAAGTACATCTGCCGGGGCGCGGAGCTTAATAAATCCATCCCCCGTACCACCTCGGTGACACCGGCCTCCCCGTCGTCTACGGTGACGGCGAGCTGGTAGACGTAGACCCCGTCGGCCCGGCGCACCACCATGTCTCCGCAGTCGGTGGCGAGGTTGCATTCATAATGCCCCTGCACCCGATCCTCCACCGTCCAGACTCTGTCCGGCACCCGAACCCGCCACGCGGGGGCGCGGTGAAATGTTGCCCGCTGCGCTTCCGTCAGATTCCGGCAGGTGCCGGGGTAGACGTAGGTGCCGTCGGACAGGTGCGGCGCGTTGACGCTGTGAAGCTGACTGCGGGTACAGTAGCAGGGATACAGCAGCCCCATCTGGGCGAGCTTGTCAAAATACCTGTCGTAGACGGCACTCCGCGTGCTTTGGGGCGGCGTCTCCCGGTCGTAGTCCAGACCAAGCCAGCGCAGGTCTTCCCGGAGGATTTGCGCGTATTCCTCACTGGTTCGCTGGGTATCCAAATCCTCCATCCGGAGAACCATTTCTCCGCCCTTAGAGCGCACGGACAGCCATGCGATCAGCGCCGCGAAGACGTTGCCAAGGTGCATCCGCCCGGAAGGAGTGGGGGCGAAGCGCCCTACGGTCTTCAGCTCAGCCATTTGATCCACCACCAGATGATGCCGGCGATACCGGCCAGTTCCCCAAGGAGCAGCAGCACCAGACCGCCGGAACCTTTCTTCCGCTGCTTTTTCCGGCTTTTGCGGTCGGCAATATAATCTTCCGCGTAATAGGCGTCGTCGGTTTCCTCGTCGTCGTAGACCGTGCGGTCAAAGTCCACGGCGTAGTTGGTTGGGCGGCTGCTGCGCCGGGTGAGAACGGGAAAGTCCTCGCCATCCCCGCCCACATCTTCTTCGTCTTCTTCCCAATCTTCTTCCAGAAGCTCGTCTTCCATCTGCTGCAGGGCTTTGCCGGGGTCGTCAAAGAACCGCATGAGGCATCCCTCCTTTGCCTGCTATTGTAGCGAATTACTTGGCAAATGTAAAGCGGATATTTCCTTTGACGTACAGGCTGCGCTCTGCTATAATAGACCAAAATGCGGAAGCTTGGAGGAAGACACCATGAGAATGAGAAAAATGCGGAATCTGGAACCCAGAATGGAAAAATGCGCCGCCTACCGAATCGATCAGCCGGAGACGCTCCGGGGAAACTGGCGGAGCCTGAAGCCGGACTGCACGGCACTGTGGGTGGAGGTCGGCTGCGGAAAGGGAAAATTCACTGCCGAGACCGCTCAGGCCAACCCCGACGTGCTGCTCATCGCCGTGGAGCGCTGCCGGGAGGCCATGGTGGTGGCCATGGAGAAGGCCAGAGATATGGAGCTGAAGAATGTATTCTTCATCGACATGGACGTGGCCAAAATGGAGGAAATTTTTGCCCCGGGGGAGATCGACCGGCTGTTCATCAACTTCCCCGACCCATGGCCGAGGAAAAAGAACGCCAAGCGCCGTCTGACCCACCGGACATTTCTGGACAAATACTGTCGCACCGTCCGGGAGGGCGGGGAGATCCACTTCAAAACCGATAACGCCCCCCTGTTTGCCTACAGTCTGGAAGAATTTGCCGCCTGCGGTCTGGAAGTGAAGAACGTCACCCATGATCTGCACAAGGACGGCATCGTCGGCATCATGACGGGGTACGAAGAAAAATTCCACGCCCTCGGCACCCCCATCAACCGGTGTGAGATCGTGTGCAGACCCTTTGTCCTCCCCCCGGAGGAGAAAAAGCAGACAGAGGGACAGGAAGAGGCGTGACCCCTTTCTTCCCACAGGAGGAACCATTATGAGCTATTACGCGGGCAGCTGTGACGTTGCCGTGATCGGGGCGGGACACGCGGGAATCGAAGCCGCCCTTGCCGCTGCACGGCTGGGCAATCACACCATTCTCTTTACCATCAATCTGGACGCCGTTGGAAATATGCCCTGCAACCCCGCCATCGGCGGCACCGGAAAGGGGCACCTTGTGCGGGAGCTGGACGCGCTGGGGGGCGAGATGGGCGCGGCGGCAGACCATGCCTGCATCCAGTACCGGATGCTCAACCGGGGTAAAGGCCCCGCCGTCCATTCCCTCCGCGCCCAGGCCGATCGGGTAAAATACCGGCAGTATATGAAGCACGTTCTGGAATTGCAGGAAAATCTGGAGCTGAAACAGGCGCAGATCGTGGAAATTCTGACTGCGGACGGCGCCGTCACCGGCGTGCACACCCAGCTGGGGGCGCAGTACGGCGCGAAAGCCGTGGTCATCGCCACGGGAACGTATCTGGACAGCACCGTCATCACCGGCCAGAGCGTCATCCCCTCCGGGCCTGACGGGATGCACCCCAGCGTGGGACTGGCGGACAATCTCCGCACCCTCGGGCTGCACCTGCGCCGCTTCAAAACCGGCACGCCACCCCGTGTCAACCGGCGGAGCATCGATTTTTCCAAAATGGAGGTGCAGCCGGGGGACGAGACGGCGGAGCCGTTTTCCTTCCGCACCACCCACAAGGTCAACAATTCCGCCGTGTGCTACCTGACCTACACCAACGAGGAGACCCACCGCATCATCCGGGAGAATCTGTACCGCAGTCCCATGTATGACGGCACCATCTCCGGCGTCGGCCCCCGGTACTGCCCCAGCATCGAGACGAAGATCGTCCGCTTTGCGGACAAGCCCCGGCACCAGCTGTTCATCGAACCCTGCGGGCTGGACACCGAGGAAATGTACATTCAGGGCTTTTCTTCCAGTCTTCCCGAGGATGTGCAGCTTGCCATGCTGCGCACCGTGGCGGGGCTGGAACATGCGGAAATGATGCGCCCTGCCTACGCAATCGAATACGAGTGCGTTGATCCCACCCAGCTGAAGCCCACACTGGAAACCAAACTGGTTTCCGGCCTGTACGGCGCGGGGCAGTTCAACGGCACCTCCGGCTACGAGGAAGCCGCCGCCCAGGGACTGGTGGCTGGCATCAACGCCGCATTGAAAATTCAGGGTAGGCTCCCTCTGATCCTCACCCGGGACACCAGCTACATCGGCACCCTCATTGACGATCTGGTGACCAAGGGGACGGAGGAGCCCTACCGCATTATGACCAGCCGGTCGGAATACCGCCTGCTGCACCGTCAGGACAACGCCGACCAGCGTCTGACCCGCATCGGCGGCCAGATCGGCCTGATCCCGCCGGAGCGGGTACAGGCGGTGGAGGAAAAATACGCGCAGGTGCGCCGGGAGGTGCAGCGGCTGGAGGGCAGCGGCATTCCCGCGTCGGAGGAGCTGAACGCCATGCTGGAACGGAAGGGGACTGCCACCGTGGCCAATTCCGCCCGTCTGGCCGACCTTCTGCGCCGCCCCCAGGTGAGCTATGCCGACATCGCTCCCTTTGATCCGGAACGGCCGGAACTGAGCCCCGCCGTCACCGACGAGGTGGAGATTCAGATCAAGTACGCGGGCTATCTGACCCGGCAGGAAAAGCAGGTGGAGGAATTCAAAAAGGAGGAAGCCCGTCTGCTGCCGGATGATCTGGACTACGCCGCCATCCCCGGTCTGCGGCTGGAGGCGCGGGAAAAGCTCGCCGCCATACGCCCGGTGTCCATCGGGCAGGCGGGGAGAATCTCGGGAGTCAGCCCGGCGGATATCGCGGTGCTGCTGATCTATCTGGAGCAGACAAATGGGTAGCAGACTGCGTGAATCCAACCCGGACGTGCAATCGGTATTTTTGCTGAAAAAGAATAGGAGCAACCATGAAACAAAATAGAAAACTGACGAAAGTCTTGCTGATGGTGTATCTGCTGGCGCTGACATGGATCATACTGTTCAAGCTTCAGATGGATTTTTCCAACCTGCGGGACATGAACTACAGAAGCGTCAATCTTATCCCCTTTGCGGGTTCGGGAATCGTAAATGACAGGGTAGACGTGTCCGAAATTCTGCTGAATGTCGCCGCCTTTGTGCCCTTCGGCATTTATGTTTCCATGCTGAAGCCCGATGGGGGATTCTGGAAAAAGGTTTTGCCGATTTTCTGCGTAAGCCTTTTTTACGAGGTCATGCAGTATGTTCTCGCAATCGGCGGGAGCGATATCACCGACCTGATCGGGAACACATTGGGCGGCGTGGCCGGAATCGGCGTGTTTGCCGTGTTGTACCGGCTGTTTGGCAGAAAGGTTATCAAAGTTCTGAACGTTCTGGCGCTCATTGGAACGGTTGCCGCAGTTGCGTTCCTGGCATTGCTGGTCATTGCGAATCTGTAGACAGCAACAGCGGGTTGCTTGCCAGCGTGGGAATCCTGTGGTACAGTTATGCCAAGGAGGTGCTTTTCATGGATACAAAGGATATTTTGTATAACTTAAGAGCAAAAAAGGGACTGTCTCAGGACGAGCTGGCGGAAAAGGTTTTCGTCACGCGGCAGGCAGTGTCCCGCTGGGAAAACGGGGAAACGACGCCGAATGTGGAAACGTTGAAGCTGCTGTCGGAATTCTACGACGTTTCCATCAACACGCTGCTGGGTTCTCCCAGACAGATGATCTGCCAGTGCTGTGGAATGCCGCTGGAGGATTCCACCCTCAGCCGGGAAACCGACGGCTCTTTCAACGAGGAATACTGCAAGTGGTGCTACGCGGGCGGAAAATTTACCTATTCCAGCAAGGAGCAGCTGATCGATTTCTGCGCAAAGCACATGGCAAGTGAAAGCTGGCCGGAGCAGCAGGTTCGCGCCCATATGGAAGCGCTGGTTCCTACATTGAATCACTGGAAATAATTGCAGAACGAAAAGTCTCTGCCCGACATCGTCAGGCAGAGACTTTTTGTATGCCGTTTGAAAGCAACCGCTTTACCGTCTTCCTCCGAAGGGGTAGCCGTTCCAGCCGCCGCTCTGGCTGTCGGACGCGGCCTGCTGGGTCTGCTCGTTGGCCAGCGCCGACTGAACCTGTTCGCCCACGGTGACGGTCAGTTCCATGGTCGAGCCCTGACGGTAGACGGTCATGGTCAGCGTGTCGCCGATGGAGGACGCGCTCACCAGACTGACCAGGTCGCTGCTGCCGGTGATCTCCGTGCCGTTGACCCGGGTGATGACGTCACCCGCCTGAAGTCCGGCCTCGGCGGCGGGAGAGCCGTCGGAAACGGCCTGAACGGCCGCGCCGGCGGGGATGCCGTAGAGCTGGGTCTGCTGGTTCACGTCGGAAACGCTGACGCCCACATAGGGCTTGGAGATATAGCCCTTTTCAATGATGCTCTTGACGATGGAAAGAACATGGTTGATGGGGATGGCGAAGCCGATGTTGTCGATGGACGCGGTGGAGGAAGAAGAGGAGCTGGAATACTTGGCGTTGGTGATGCCGATGACCTCACCGTAGAGGTTAAAGAGCGCGCCGCCGGAGTTGCCGGAGTTGATGGCGCAGTCCGTCTGAATGAGGTCCATGGTCAGGGAATTGGAGAGGGTGACCTCCCGGTCCTTGGCGCTGACGAGACCCGCGGTGAGGGAGAAGGTCAGCTCGCCTAGAGGGTTGCCGATGGCCACCACGCTGTCGCCCACGTTCAGGTTGTCGGAGTCGCCCAGAACCACCGGGGACAGCCCCTCGGCGTCCACCTTCAGGACGGCCACGTCGTTGCTTTCGTCGTAGCCGATGAGGGTCGCGTCATAGGTGTCGCCGTTGTACATGGCTACGGTGATGCTGTTGGAGTTTTCCACCACGTGGTAGTTGGTCAGGATATAGCCGTCCTCGGTGAGGATGAAGCCGGAACCGGCCGCGGCGGAGGTGGTCTGGAAACCCCAGTAGTTGGTGGTGATGGAGGTGGTGATGCCGACGGTGGAATTGACGTTGGCGGCGTAAACCTCTGCGGCGGTCATCTCCTTGCCGGTGTCCACGGTGACGGTGTTCAGGACGCTGCTTTCCCGGATGCCCTGAAGCATGGCAGTCTCATTTTTGCTTGTCGTTCCGGTCTGGCCGCGGCTGCTTTCATACCAGATGACGCTGCCTGCCCCCAGAGCGCCGCCCAGCAGGGCGAACACCAGCGCCAGCGCGCAGATGCGAAGACCCATGCGGTTTTTCTTCTCCCGCTTCTTCGGCGTGGGAGGCGTGTAGACGGGGATCTCCTGAGAAGGATTTTCGTAAGAGTTGTTGGAATCGTAGAATTGTTCATCCATAATGGTTTGCTTCCTTTCATGTTTCATTGCCCACAGAATAGCACTTGATCCTGAATAGAATCTGAAAAAATCGGTGGGAGGTTGTAAAAGAACTGTTAACAAACAGGATTTCAGTTCCAATTCAGGATTATCTGGTATTATAATGAAAACGGAATTTATGGAGGCATGCAATATGAAAATTCTGGTAATCGAAGACGAAAAGCTGCTGGCCGATTCCATCAAGACCCTTCTGGAAGGGAAGGGCTTTGAGGTGGAGGTGGCCTACGACGGCGAGACCGGCGCGGAATATGCCGAGCTGGGAATTTACGATCTGCTGATTCTGGACGTGATGATGCCCAAAATGGACGGTTATCAGGTCGCCCGGGAGGTGCGCGCCAAGCGCTGCACCACGTCCATCCTCATGCTGACGGCAAAGTCCGCTGTGGAAGATCGGATCTACGGCCTGAATTCCGGCGCGGACTATTATCTGACCAAGCCCTTCGACACCCGGGAGCTGCTGGCCTGCATCAACGCCCTTCTGCGCCGTCAGGGCAAGCAGGTGGACGAGCTGGTGTTCGGCAATACTTCCCTTGACTTAGACACCTGTACACTGGTCTGCGGCGGGAAAAGCGTGCGGCTGTCCGCCCGGGAGTTTGACGTGATGCGGTTTCTGCTTCAGGCGCAGGATCGGATACTGTCGAAGGAAATGATCCTCGCCCGGGTGTGGGGCTACGATTCCAACGCCGTGGAGAACCACGTGGAGGTCTATGTGGGCTTTTTGAGAAAGAAGCTCAGCGCCATCAATTCCAATGTGCGCATTGAGGCCGTCCGGCGCTTAGGATACCGTCTGGAGGTGGCGGAAGCATGATTCGCCGACTGAGAGTCAAATTCATCTGCATCAATATGGCCATCGTCACCGTTATGATGCTGGCGATTCTCGGCATGCTGCTCCACTTTACCCGCAATGATCTGGAACAGCAGAGCATCCGGGTGATGCAGAGCGTCATGGAGGATCGCGCCTATCCCAGCCGTCCGGGGGAATTTCCCAGGCAGGCGCAGCTCCCTTATTTCTATGTAAGCGTCAATACCCTGGGTGAGCTGTCCGCCACCTTTGGCGGCTATTATGACCTGACGGACACGGAGGCCATTCAGAAGATCATCACCCTCGCGCTGAATTCCGACGACCAGACCGGCATCCTGAAGGACTACAGCCTGCGCTTTCAGAAGCGCACCACGCCCTTCGGGCAGACCATCGTCTTTGTGGACATGTCCAGCGAGCTTGCCACCATGCGCAGTCTGACGGATACCTGTATCCTCATCGGCGTGCTGGGCTTTGCCGTGTTCCTGGGGCTGTCCTTTCTGCTGGCAAGGTGGGCGGTGAAGCCGGTGGAGACGGCGTGGAACCAGCAGCGCCAGTTCGTGGCGGATGCTTCCCACGAGCTGAAAACGCCCCTGACGGTGATTCTGACCAACGCGGAGCTTTTGCAGGAGCCGGAGTATGACGAACAGGCGCGCAGCCGGTTCGTGGACAGCATCATGACCATGTCCCACCAGATGCGGGGACTGGTGGAAAGTCTGCTGGAGCTGGCGCGGGTGGACAACGGCGGGCAGAACATGGTTTTTTTCCGCCTGAATTTCAGCGAGCTGGTGAGCGACGCCCTGCTGCCTTTCGAGCCGGTGTATTTTGAGAAGGGGCTGACGCTGGAAAGCAATGTGGAGGAAAACCTCTTTGTCAAGGGCAGCCAGCAGCACCTGAAGCAGGTGGCGGACATCCTGCTGGACAATGCGTCCAAGTACGCTTCCGCCGATTCCACGGTGCGGGTTATCCTGCGGCGGCAGGGGAGCCACTGCCTGCTCTCCGTGGCAAGCGCCGGGGACGCTATATCCAAGGAGGATTTGAAGAACATTTTCAAGCGGTTTTACCGCATGGACAAGGCCAGAAGCATGAACCACAGCTACGGCCTGGGACTGTCCATCGCGGACAGCATCGTGGGGAAGCACGGCGGCAAAATCTGGGCGGAAAGCGCGGACGGGGTCAATACCTTCTTTGTCCAGCTGCCCACGGCATAAATATCCGGGACGGCACCGCCGTCCCGGCTTCGTTTATTCACAGACACGTAACAATTTTTTAAGAGTCCTTTCAGCTTCCGGTACTATAATCGGGTGTGAGTATGGGCAGTGCCCACCGGATGAAGCTCATCAATAGAAGGAGGAACCGCGTTGATTGAAGTAAAGCATCTGACCAAGCGCTACGGCAGTCATACTGCCGTGTCCGACCTGTCCTTCACCGTGGAGAAGGGGCAGATCTACGGCTTTCTGGGGCCGAACGGCGCCGGAAAATCCACGACCATGAACATTATGACGGGCTGTCTTGCCGCTACCTCCGGCGAGGTGGTCATCGGCGGCTACGACATCTTTCAGGATGCCTCTCAGGCAAAAAAACTCATTGGGTACCTGCCCGAGCAGCCGCCGCTGTATCTGGACAGAACGCCGAAGGAATATCTGCGCTTCGTGGCGCGGGCAAAGGGCATCCCAGAGAAGCACATTCCCGGGGAGCTGGACAGGGTCATGACCGTCACCGGCACACTGGATGTTGCCGACCGGCTGATGAAGAATCTCTCCAAGGGCTACCGCCAGCGGGTGGGCATCGCGCAGGCGGTGCTGGGCGACCCGGAGGTCATCATTCTGGACGAGCCTACCGTGGGGCTTGACCCCCGGCAGATCACGGAGATACGGGAGCTGATCCGCCAGCTGGGGAAGGAGCACACCGTCATTCTTTCCAGTCACATTCTGTCGGAGGTGCAGCAGGTCTGCACCACCATTTTGATCCTGTCCAAAGGCAAGCTGGTGGCCTGTGACACCCCGGAAAATCTGGAGCGGCTATTTGCGGGAAAGAGCACCGTGGAGCTGACCGTGGAGGCGGCAGAGAAAGAAATCCCCGGCATTCTCTCCGGTGTTTCCCACATTGTGAACCGGACGGCAAGACGTCGGCAGGACGGTGCCTGCGACGTGACGCTGGAGCTGGACATCCCGGCGGAAAATGAAGTTTGCCGGGAGATTTTCTTCGCATTCAGCAAGGCGGGCAAGGCCATCCTGCGCATGACCGCCGGGAAGGCGAGTCTTGAGGACATTTTCATGGAGCTGACCGATTCCGGGAAGGGGGAGGAAACCAAATGAGAGCAGTATTCCGGCACGAGCTTTCGTCCTATTTTACGGGGGTGACGGGGTACGTGTTCAGCGCGTTTCTGCTGCTGTTCACGGGCATTTACACCATGGTCTACAATTTGCAGTCCGCCTCAGTGCATTTTGAATACGTGCTCGGTAGCATGAGCTTCGTGTTCCTGATCATTGTTCCCATCCTGACCATGCGGGTGCTGGCGGAGGAACGGCGGCAGAAGACCGACCAGCTGCTCTATTCCCTGCCCCTGACCATGACGCAGGTGGTGCTGGGCAAATTCGCTGCCATGCTGGTGGTGTTTGCCGCACCCATGGCAGTCATCTGCCTGTACCCGGTGGTGCTGTCCGCCTACGGCAATGTGTATCTGCCCGCGGCCTACGGCGCTATTGTGGGATTCTTCTTTTTAGGAATGGCGCTGCTGGCCATCGGCATGTATATTTCCTCCGTGACGGAAAGTCAGGCCGTGGCGGCGGGGCTGTGCTTCGTGGTGATGCTGGTCAACTATTTTCTGTCCGATCTGGCGGGGTTCGCGTCCTCCACGGCCTATTCGTCCCTCGCGGCGCTGGCGCTGACGGCGCTGATCGTCTGCGGCATTGTGTACCTGATGACGAAAAACGGCTTCGTGTCCCTGCTTCTGGCGGCGGTGCTGGAAGCGGGGCTGATTGGGGCGTATCTCTGGGATTCCAGCCGGTTCGAGGGGCTGTTCCCGCAGATCATCTCCCAGCTGAGCTTGTTTGCCCGGTTCTATACCATCGTCAACGGCGTGTTCGACGTGACCGCCATTGTGTATTACCTGTCGGTGACGGGATTTTTCCTGTTTTTGAGCGTGCAGTCTCTGGAGAAGCGGAGGTGGAGTGAATGAAAAAGCCCAATTTCAGCTGGAAGCGGGTGGCGGATTCCTTCTCCACCCGGTCGTTCCGGGCCGGCGGCTACAGCGTGGCCGCGGCGGCCATTGTGCTGGCCATTGCCGTGATGGTCAATGTGTTCGCCGCCGCCCTCCCGGCAAGTGTGACAAAATTCGACACCACGGCCAATCAGCTGTTCACATTGTCTGAGCAGACGGAAAAGCTGGTGGGCAGCCTGACGGACGAGGTGACGGTTTACTGGATCGTCCGCAGCGGGCGGGAGGAAAGTTACTTGGAATCCCTGCTGAGCCGCTACCAGTCCCTCAGCGACAAGATCCGCGTGGTGAAGAAGGACCCGGACGTGTTCCCCACCTTCACCCAGCAGTATACCGACAGCTTCACGGAAAACAGCCTGATCGTGGAGGCCGGGGAGCGGTACCGGTACGTGGACTATAACGACATTTTCGTGATGGACTACACCAGCTATTACTACTACGGTACGGAAAACTGGAGCTTCTGCGGAGAAAGCGAGCTGACCAGCGCCATCGACTACGTGGTGAGCGAGAACCTCCCGAAGGTGTACCTGCTCACCGGCCACGGGGAGAGCAGCCTGAGCGACAGCTTTACCTCGGCCGTGAAGCAGCAGAACATCGAGACGGCAGAGCTGTCCCTGCTGACGCTGGAATCCGTCCCCGCAGACGCGGACTGCATTCTCATCAACGCCCCCCAGAGCGACATTTCCTTAGACGAGCAGAGCAAGCTGCGGGAATATCTGGGCAACGGCGGCAATCTGTTTCTCATCACCGACCCGCCGAAAAACGAAAAGCTTTCCAATCTGGAAGCACTGATGGCCGATTACGGTGTCAGCACTGTGGACGGCATCGTGGTGGAGAGCGACCAGAGCCATTATGTTTGGGGCACGCCCTATTTCCTGCTGCCGGACATTGCGTCCCACGCCATCACCACGCCCCTGACCGACGGCGGCTACCGTGTGTTGCTGCCCATTTCTCAGGGCCTGACGGTGGCGGATGACCTGCGGGACACGCTGTCCGTCACCAAACTGCTGACCACGTCATCTTCCGCCTTTGCCAAGGCGGCGGGGTATGACCTGACCACCTACGAGAAGGAGGAGGGGGACGTGAACGGCCCCTTCGCTCTGGCGGTCGCCATCAGCGACACCGTGGACGACGGCATCACCAGCGACATTGTGTGGGTATCCTCCGCGGCGCTGGTGGACGATCAGACCAACAGCCAGGTTTCCGGCGGCAATCAGGACTTCTTCCTGAATGCGCTGGGATACCTGTGTCAGGCGGAGCAGAGCAGTCTGTCCATCCACGCAAAATCCCTGAGCAGTGACACGCTGACCATGGACAGCGCGGCGGTATCTGCCCTCACCGTTGCGGTGGTGGGTGTGATTCCTGCGGCAGTCGTCACGCTGGGCATTGTCATCTGGATAAGGAGGAAGCGCAGATGAAAAACGGAAAAAAGCTGCTGCTTCTGCTGCTGGTTCTGGCGGTGCTGGTGGGCGCGACCGCAATAGTGGGAACCATCAGCAAAAATGCCGCCGATCAGGAGAACGAAACGCAGACAGTGTTTTCTCTCGACCCGGAAAACGTGACGAACCTCGGCTGGGACTACAGCGAAAAGGTCTCCTTCACCGCCGGGGAAGACGGCTGGGTGTGCGATCAGGACGCGGCGTTCCCCGTGGACGAAACCTATCTGGATAAAATGCTGGAAGCCCTCACGGACGTGAAATCCACCAAAACCATTGAAAACCCGGAGAATTTAGACCAGTACGGTCTGGAGATCCCCGTGTGCGTCATCACGGTGGAGGATGGCCAGAGCCACACCCTTTCCATTGGGCAGGAAACCGCCGTGGGCGGCCAGCGGTACTTCTCCAACGGCGATGGAAACGTCTATCTGGTGGACAAAGACATTATCGAAAATTTCCAATATGGCCTGTATGATGTCCTGAAGCACCAGACCCTGCCGGAAGTCGCCCAGCTTACCGGCATAAAAGTGGAGCTTCCGGACGGCGGTTATGAAATTACCCGTCAGGAGAACAGCGGTCTTGCCTATTCCGACGATTACGTCTGGTTCATGGACGGCAAGGCGCTGGATAACGACCTGACCCAGACGCTTCTCGATATGGTGACGAACCTGAACCTGAGCGAGTGCGTGGACTACAACGCATCCGACCTGTCCCTGTACGGTCTGGATGCCCCGGCGGTGACGGCGATGGTTCTGGACGGGGGCAAGGCAGCTTATACGCTGGAGATCAGCGCCTCGGAGGGCGGCGAGTGCTACGTGCGCCTGAGCGATTCCAAGATGATCTACCAGCGGGACGCCGCTCTCAGCGATACCCTGCGCTACACCACCTACGCCGATTTGCAGCCCGACGACGTGATTCTGATGGACTGGGATACGGTGCAGAGCGTCGCCGTCACGGTGGACGGTGAGGAATCCGTGCTGACGAGAACCACCGAAGAAAAGACGGATGACGAAGGCACCGTCACGGAGGAAACGGTCTGGAAGCTGGACGGGCAGGATGTGGCATTTGCTTCCGTCCTGAACAGTCTGTCTAATATGACCTCCAGCGGCTACGCCACCGGCATCACCCCGGAGGGAGAACCGGAGATCACCTTCCGTATCCTGAGAGACCGGGAGAATTTCTCCGAGGTGACCCTGTGCTTCTACGCCTACAATTCCACCTCCTGTCTGGTGACACTGGACGGCGTGTCCACCGTCACCGTCAAGCGGGAGACCGCAGCGGAACTGGTTTCGTCGGTTGAGAAATTGCTGAAATAAAAAAGTGGCCGGGAACAGGCAAAACCTGTTCCCGGCTTCTTGTGTACATGATTGGATGGAAAATGGTTTTACGTCTCCCCAGTGCTAGGCCGGCAGCTTCCGGTAGCAGCGGAAAAAGTACCAGTTTTCAAAGGCGGCGGTGATCGACCAGGAGAAAATGTAAACGAGGTACAGCGACGGAATGGTCTTGAACCATGCGAACACGGTCAGAACCCAGATGATCCGGAAAATGCAGGAGCCGGAAATGACGATGATCATGGGCACAAGACTCTTTCCCAGCCCCCGGCAGGCGGCGATGGCGTTGTCCATGAAGGCGGAGACGCAGTAGGAGAAGCCCATGATGGTCAGCCGCTTCATGCCCGCCTCGATGACGGCGGCGTCGGTGGTGAACAGCGTCAGAAACGTCGGGCCGAAGGCCACCAGAGAGAAGCCCAGAATGGCGCCCGCGCCGAAGGAATACCCCAGGCAGATCAGGTAGCTGCGCCGGATCTCCCTGCGCCGCCCCGCCCCGTAGTTCATGCCGATGAAGCTGCTGCACGCGGTGTAGAAGGCTGCCATGACGTCGTAAACCAGGCCGTCGGCATTGGCGGCGGCGGAATTGCCTGCCACCATAACGGTGTCAAAGCTGTTGACGCCCGCCTGAATGAACATATTGGCGACGTAGAAAATGGCGTTTTGCAGACCGGAGGGAATGCCCAGCGTCAGAATTTCCCGGCAATTTTTCCGGTGCAGGCGTAATAGTTTTGGGGAAAGACCGTAGGCTTCCCGGCTCCGGAACAGCGCGGCCGTGAGGAAAATGGCGGAGAGGTACTGGGAAATAATGCTGGCGAGGGCCACGCCGGCCACGTCCAGATCGCACACAATGACAAACACCAGATTCAGCACCACATTGACGATGCCGGAAAACAGAAGGTAGTACAGCGGCTTTTGGTGTTGCCGATGGCGCTGTACACGGCGTTTCCGAAGTTATACAGGGCGAGGGCGGGCATACCGCAGAAATAGATCTGCATGTAAAGCGTGGCCTTGTCCAGCAGCTCCGGCTTGGTGTTCAGCAGCCGCAGCAGCGGCCGGGAGCCGAAGAAGCCGAAAATCAGCAGCAGAATGCCGCAGATCAGACAGATGATGGCCGAGGAATGGACAGTCCTTTGCAGCTCCTGTCGATCTCTGGCGCCGTAATACCGGGCGACGAGGGCGTTGATGCCGCCGCCGACACCGATGAGAATACCGGTAAACAGCGTTACGGCGGTGGCGGTGGAGCCGACGGCCGCCATGGACAGCGAGCCGGCAAACCGGCCGATGACGGCGATATCCGCCATATTAAACAGAACCTGAAGCACGTTGGAGGCCATCAGCGGCAGACTGAACAGCAGAATCTGCCAGGGAAGCCGCTCCGACGTGCCGGGGGCGATTTTGGATTTCATGGAATTCTCCTTTTGGGCCAGGCGTTCATCACAGTGTTTCCCCAAACCGTTTTTTTGGGGGGAAAAGCGGAGCCATTGTAGCACATCCTGGGGATGAATGCAATGCTCCCCGCCGCTTTTTGAAAAAAGAAAATTTCCTGCAAAAAATTGTTGATTTTCCACAGGACAGGGATTATAATTTCAGCGAAAACGTTGATTTTCCGGGGCTTCCTCCGAAGGGTCGGCGGGTTTTCAGGGACATATTGAAGCAAGGAGCCAAAGGAAATGAAAAGATACGCAGGTGTACTGCTGCCCGTTACCAGCTTGCCGTCCAAATACGGCATCGGCTGTTTTGATCAGGCGGCCTATGATTTCGTGGACTGGCTGCAAAAGGCCGGTCAGCGCTACTGGCAGATTCTGCCTCTGGGGGCTACCAGCTACGGCAGCTCCGACGATTCCCCCTATCAGGCCTATTCCGCCTTCGCCGGGAATCCCTACCTCATCAGCCTGGACGCGCTGGTGGAGGAGGGGGTGCTGACCCGGGAGGAATGCGATGGCGTGAGCTTCGGCGACAACCCCGCCAAGGTGGACTTTGACAAGCTCCACGAGCACCGCTTTGCCCTGCTGCACAAGGCCTACGAGCGCAGCGGCATAAGCGCAAACCCGGACTATCAGAACTTCATCCGGGACAACGGCTGGTGGCTGAACGACTATGCCCTGTTCATGGCGCTGAAAACCTTCTTCCACGACCAGCCCTTCCGCGCCTGGCCGGAGGATATCCGGATGCACTGGGGCTTTGCTCTGGAGCATTACAACCGGGAGCTGTACTTCGACATAGAGTTCCAGAAGTACATGCAGTTCAAATTCAACCAGCAGTGGAGCCGCCTGAAGGCCTACGCCAACGGCAAGCATATCCAGATCGTGGGGGACATTCCCATCTATGTTTCCCCCGACGGCGCGGACGTCTGGGCACACCCGGAGCTGTTCCAGCTGGACGCGCACAATGCCCCCACCGCCATTGCGGGCTGCCCGCCGGACGCCTTTGCCGAGGACGGTCAGGCCTGGGGGAATCCCCTGTACAACTGGAATTTCCACCGCGCCACGGACTACGCATGGTGGGTCAGCCGGATGTGGTACAGCTTCAAGCTCTACGACGTGGTGCGCATTGACCACTTCCGGGGCTTTGACGAATATTTCTCCATCCCCGCGGACGCAAAAACCGCCAGAGACGGGCATTGGGAGAAGGGTCCCGGCATGGAGCTGTTCAACTCCATCCGCCGTCACTTGGGGAATGTCAGCGTTATCGCCGAAGATCTGGGACTCATGACCGACGGCGTCCGCGCTCTGGTGCGGGACAGCGGTTATCCCAATATGAAGGTGCTGCAATTCGCCGTTGACCCGGCGGATGTAGGCGGCGCGAACGACTACTGGCCCCACAATTACAATTCCAACTGTGTGGTCTACACCGGCACCCACGACAACGAGACGCTGGCCGGTTGGTACGCGGGCCTCAGCATCGAAGCAAAGACGCAGGTTCGGAACTACCTGAGCGATTACTACACCCCGGATGACCGGATGTACAAGGTTCTCATCAATCTGGCCATGACTGCGGTGGCGAAGGACTGCATCGTCCCCATTCAGGATCATCTGGGACTGGGCAACGAAGCCCGGATGAACCAGCCCGGCACCGTCGGCTTCAACTGGCGCTGGCGCCTGCTGCCGGGGCAGCTCACCGACGCTCTGGCGCAGGAGCTTCTGGCAATGGCAAAGCGCACCGCCCGCGCCAACTGGGACACCCTTCCCAAGAAGAAGGACACCGACGCGGACAAAACGGAAAAATGACAAAAAACCGGCTCAGCTGCTTAGCAGCTGGGCCGGTTTTGGCGACGCGGGTCTATAAGCCGGGTTCTGTCTTGACAGCCATCTATCTAGTCCCGGGGTTGCTCCCGGGATCAAGCCGCCTCCTCGGAACGGTCGGGCAGACCATGTGTTCCTCCACGGCGTTGCTCCGGATAGAGTTTACATCGTAAAACCTGTGTTTCCACAGGCCGGGTGGGCTCTTACCCCACCTTTTCACCCTTACGTTCTGCACCCTGAGGACGCGGAACGCGGTATCTCTCTGTTGCACTTGTCCTGAGATCACTCTCGGCGGGCGTTACCCGTTATCCTTGCCCTGTGGAGCCCGGACTTTCCTCATCCGCTGCCTTTCGGCATGCGTCCGCGGCTGTCCGACCCGGTCGTGAAAACATTGTACCCCATCGGGAACGAATTGTCAAATACCTTGCAAATTCTTTTCGGATATTGCCGTTACACGGAAGCACTCTCCGCTGCCAGCGCCTCGCGGACCTCCTCCGGCACGGTATTCCACTCGCCTTTCCTGTAGAACAGAATGGAAATGACCGTCGCCACCGTCCAGCCGATGGGCCATGCGCACCAGATGCCTGTGGAGGCCAGCGCCGTCCCCGACAGGACGAAGGCCAGCACCACCCGCACGATCAGGTCGGTAAAGGTCGCTGCCATGAACTGGCGCATTTTCCCCGTTCCCCGGAGAATGCCGTCCGCCACCAGCTTGGCGGAGACCACAAAGTAGAAGGGGGACAAAATCCACAAAAACCGCATTCCGCTGCCCAGCGCGGCCTCCGTGGCGTCTTCCATAAAGAAGTTCATCAGCGCCCGGCCGCAGGTGCAGTACAGCGCCACCAGCGGCAGGCAGATCAGCCACACCATTTTCAGCGCCGCCCGGAAGCCTTCCTGAATTCGTGTCAGCTTGCCCGCACCCAGATTCTGGGCGGCATAATTGGAAATGCCGTTACCGATGGTGGTAAACGAAGTGATGACCAGATTGTTCAGCTTCACCGAAGCGGAATAGCCCGCCATAATGTCCGTGCCGAAGCGGTTGATGACGCTCTGAATCAGGATATTGCCCACGGAGATGAAGCTCTGCTGCAAAACGCTGGGGATGGCGATGACCACGAACCGTCCCAGCAGATCGCCGGAAAACAGCACAGTCTTCCCCTGGCTGGGAAGCTGCTTCAAGCGGCGAATGACCACGGCCACCGCCAGCACGCAGCTGATACCCTGACACAGGAACGTTGCCCACGCCACGCCCGCCACGCCCATCTTGAAGGCCGTAACGAACAGAATATCCACGGCAATGTTGCTCAAGGAAGACACCGCCAGAAAGATAAAGGGCGTCTTGCTGTCGCCAAGGGCGGAGAAAACGCCCGTGGCAATGTTATAGAAGAATACGAAGGGCAGACCCCAGACGTAAATGTCCAGATACAGCGCCGAGTCGGCGAACACCTCCTCAGGGGTGTTGATCAGCGTCAGCAGACCGTCGCAGCCGAGGATGCCCACCAGCATCAGCAGCAGGCACACCAGACTGCTGGACAGCGCGGCGGTGGATACGGCGGTCTTTACGTCGCCGTATTCCCTCGCACCGAAAAGCTGGGACACCAGCACGGAGCACCCGATGTTGCAGCCGAAGGCGAAGGCAATGAAGATCAGGGTGATCTCATAGCTGTTGCCCACGGCGGCGAGGGCGTTCTGGCCGATAAATTTACCCGCGACCCAGCTGTCGGCGATGTTGTAAAGCTGCTGGAACACAATACTGCCGAACAGGGGCAGGCAGAATTTCCAGAGAACCGTTGACGGATTCCCAACCGTTAGATCCTTATTCATGATGACCTTCCTTCCCGTGGAATCAGACGGCATTGCCATGAGCGGTACACATGCTCAGCATCATCCGCAATTCCACGATAAACCTCCAATTTCTGATTGACTTCTAACCAAAGGCACATTATAATCCAAATGGAACGATATGTAAAATATATATTTATTATGGCGTAATATCAAATTGATATGGAGAAATCTATGAATATCAGCTACGAAGCCTATCGCGTTTTCTACTATACCGCCAAAACCCGAAGCTTTACGCAGGCAGCAAACGCGCTGGGAAACAGCCAACCCAACATCACCCGGATCATCAAGAATCTGGAGCGGGAGCTGGGCTGCACATTGTTTCTTCGGAACAACCGCCATGTGGAGCTGACCGCCGAGGGGGAGACCCTGTACCGCCACGTCAGCGCGGCCTTTGAGCAGCTTCAGGCGGGGGAGGAAGCGCTGCTCCGGGGCGGCGGGCTGGACGGCGGCATTCTGCGGATTGCGGCAACGGAGATCGCGCTGCACGTCTTCCTGCTTCCGGTGCTGTCCCGGTTCCGGGGGCGCTACCCCGGCGTCCACATCAGGCTGTTCAACGGCTCTACCCCGGCCGCCATCGACGAGCTGAAAAACGGCCTTGCAGACCTTGCCTTCGTCACGTCACCCATTGACATGACGGACAAGCTGCGAAGCACGCCCCTGACCGATGTGCAGGAGATTGCCGTATGCGGCAGCGCTTACCGCAGTCTGACAGGTTCCCCGGTCACGCTGGAAGCGCTGGCGGAGTATCCCATGATCTCTTTGGGGGCGGATGGCAGCGCCTACCGGCTCTACCGGCAGTTTTTCGGGGAGCATCACGTCCCCTTTGAGCCGGACATCGAAGCGGCCACGGCAGATCAGATTCTCCCCATGGTGAAAGCAAATCTGGGGATCGGCTTTGTTCCGGCGTCCTTCCCGTCGGAGGAGGACTGGGGGCATTCCATATACCGCATCGACCTGACGGAAACCGTCCCGCTGCGAAAGGTCTGCATGGTGGAATCCACCCAGCACCCTGCCGCCGCAGCCGCGCGGGAACTGAAAAGCATTTGTCTGGCGCAGATGAGGACAGTCAACTCCCTAACGTGCGGACTACGCAGGTGATATCAGGCTTTCAGTTTGTCCTCTCCCACCCGGGAAGCATGGCCACGCTAAATTTCATCAATGCTACACTGGTCAAGCATGGGATGTACACGATATTGGGGACAGCCGCGGCCATTTGTCCGATTTCTAATTACCGTTTCCCACTTATATCCACATATGCTGCAACGCCACCACACTTTTCTCCCACTTTTCGGAAGAAACTGCTCCGGTCGCAGCTCGCCATTTTTCTCGTAATCCCACTCTTTCGCAATTTCAGGATAAAGTGTCTTTAAATCATTTTTCCCTATTTGGGGAACGCGTCCACTACAGCAGGGACAACCACTCCCTTTGCTCCGGTTATTGGGGGACGCTTCCCATTCATACCCGCACTTCGGGCATTCCCACCAGACATTAGCAAATCGCTTCTCTGTGATGTCGGCTGGTGTCAAGCTTCCGTTTTTGGTCGGATGCCACTCCGCCGCCAACGCTGGATTCTTTTCCAGCAAGGAACCACGTTCGGCAACTCTACGTTTTGTAAAGGTTTCTCCCTTTTTTTGCTTTGCGCATTCGGGGCACCCGCTATTCCTTTTGCCCGCACGATGTATTATAGCGGTCTGCCATTCATGTCCGCATTCTGAGCATCTCCACCAAACTCTGTCATTGGAATTGATACCGAACATCTCCGGCTTTAGATTTCCATTCTTTTCAGTGTTCCATTCCAGGCAAAGATCCGGCCTTTGTTGAGCCAAAGAGTTTGGAATGGATGTTAAATATTCCCGTATTTCATTAGCATCCCGGTTCAAATCAACAGTAACCGAACTGTGTATTTGGTTTGGATTTTTACGAGTCCACATATTTGAACGCCGATCTATTGAATCCAAAATTGCCTGAATGATTGGCTGTAATTCCTTATTATTCTTTCTCTTCTGTATCTTATATGTACAATCTGCAACGTCCCTCCACTCATGGCCGGTATGTTCTTTGACCCGAATGAGTGTAATCTTATTTTTTCGGCAGATATCATATTTGACTTTTTCCTTGCTGTGTGCTTCCTCTGTATTGTGCCATGTAGCACCGTCGAACTCAACCGCGAACCGGATGGACGGAACATATATATCCAGTTCCATTCCATTGTCAAAAATATCCCGAAACCGGTTTACAGTATCGGGATATAGTTTTTTGATATAATAATAAACAGCCTGCTCAGGAAAAGATGTCTGTCTGCGCCGATTACAGATAGGGCACCCTGTTTTGCTCGTTGCCCGATCATGAGGCGTTGCTTGCCATTCATGTCCATATTGGCATAGCCACCAGACTTTTTTGCCGTTTTTCTTTGAGACATCGCAGGGACGCAAAGTGCCGTTTTTTGTTGGGTGCCATTCTTTGGCAATTTCTGGATAGACCGTCGCCAAGTCGTTAATCCCCGGAATCGTAAGATGGCCAGAGCAGACAGGGCATCCTGCATTACGCGATACTTTTTTGTGGACTGTCTGCTGGTAACTGTGACCGTTTTGACATTTCCACCAAATACGTTTGCCTGAGCCGTAGGTCACTTCCTGCGGAAGGACGTCATTTTTCTCAAAATCCCATTCCTGCATGAGCGATTCAATATCACTTACATACTGCTTTGCCCCTGTTGACACCACTATCTCTCCTCTCCAAAAGGATGACGATTAAAAACTACGATTATCATAGTACAGAACATAGCAAAACGCAAGAAATCATTTTTACATTAATTACTGTGCACGCTACCCTTTGCCAAATCCTTCACCACCTCACCGGCCAGAATCAGGCCGGCTACGGAGGGGACAAAGGCTGTGCTGCCTGGAATATTCCGGCGGTCGGTGCAGGGAGGACAGATACAGTGCGCCCGGCAGCTGATGGCCATGTCCTCAATAGGGCGAAGAGGCTGCTCCTTGGAATAGACGGCCTTCAATTTCCGGATGCCCCGCTTTTTCAGCTCCCGGCGCATGACCCGCGCCGGAGGATCAACCCGGGTCTTGTAGATATCCGCCACCCGGGACGCGGCAAGGCGCTCCATGGCGTCCCTGCCCAGCAGCTCGGTTCTGGAAAATGGATTCAACATCCTGATTCTCCGTTATTCGTAATCGAAGGATTTGAGAAACGCCTTTGCCCGGTCGGTAGCAGGGCTTGCAAAAAAGGCCTTCGGGTCGTCGGACTGCTCCACCACCGCGCCGTTTTCGATGAACAGGATACGGTCGGCAATGGCGCGGGCGAAGTTCATCTCATGGGTGACAATGACCATGGTGCTGCCCGCCTTTGCCAGAGACAGAACCACATCCAGCACTTCCCGCACCATTTCCGGGTCAAGAGCAGCGGTGATCTCGTCCAGCAGCAGGATTTCCGGGTGCATACACATCGCACGGACGATGGCCACCCGCTGCTTCTGTCCGCCGGACAGCTGCCGGGGATAGTCGTCCTTCCGGTCGGCAAGCCCCACCCGTTCCAGAAGCTCCAATGCTTCTTTTTCTACCTCGGCCCGGGGGCGCTTCTGCACCTTCATGGGCGCGAGCAGGATGTTTTCCAGAATGGTCTTGTGGGGGAACAGCTCATAGCTCTGGAAGACCATGCCGATCTTCTGCCGCATCCGGGTGATGGATTTACTCTCCCGGAGAACCGGCTCCCCTTCCAGCAGGATTTCGCCGCCCTGAATCGGCTCCAGACCGTTCAGGCAGCGAAGCAGGGTGCTTTTTCCGCAGCCGGAGGGGCCGATGACCACGACCACCTCGCCCTTGCGGACGTCCAGATCAAAATCTTCAAAAATCACGTGGTCCCCGAAGGCTTTCTTCAGATGCCGCACGCTTAACAGCACATTTTCCACAGTTATGACCACCTTTTCTCCAAGTACCCAGCCAGACGGCTGATGGGCCAGCAAATCAGGAAATACAGCAAGAATACCACTGCGAAGACCCCGAACGCGGCATTGGGAGAGGTGCGCCGGTTGGCCTCAATGATCTGTTGGGCGACTTTCAGTACCTCCACAATGCCGATCATCATGACGAGGCTGGTGGTTTTCACCATCCGGGTGATGAGGTTGATGGACAGCGGGATCAGCCGCCGGACGGTCTGGGGCAGAATCACCAGCGTGTACACCTGAATGGGCTTCATGCCCAGCGCCTGAGCGCTCTCCCACTGAATGACGGGGATGCTTTGCAGCGCGCCCCGCACCAGATCGCCCATTTCCGCCGTACCCCAGAAGCTGAACACGATGATGGCCGCCGCTTCCGCTTCCAGATTCCAGCCGAAGACCCGGGTCGTGCCGAAATACACCACAAACAGCAGCACCATCTGGGGCATAATGCGGACGATTTCCAGGTAAACCCGGAAAATGGCTTTCAGAACCCGGCTTTTGGAGGTCATGAGCATTCCCATTGCGATGCCCAGCACGATGCTTATGGCAACGGAGATCAGGCTGATACGCAGCGCTACCCACAATCCGCCCAGCAGCCGCAGGAAATTCGTGCCCTTAAACAGAACGTCAATTCCCAAACTCTGCATAGCGCAGCCTCCTTTCCAGCCAGCTTCCCAGAATGGACACGGGAAGAAGCATGATGAGGTAGAAAGCCACCAGCAGGGTCAGGCATTCGATGGTTTTGGCATACATGCCGATCAGGTCTTTCGCGGTAAACATCAAATCCATCAGGCTGATGGTGGAAAACACGCTGGTCTCCTTGAGCAGAAAAATCAGATTTGCGAGCAATCCGGGGACGCTGGAGGTCACTGCCTGGGGCAGGATCACATAGCCGAATACCTGTGCCGGACGCAGTCCCAGGCTCTGGGCGCTTTCCGTCTGGATAATGGGAATGTTTTCCAGCCCGCTGCGGAAGGTCTCTGCCATATACGCGCCGCCCAGCAGTCCCAGTCCCAGCTTGCCGCAGGTCTCCGCCGAAATGCGGACGCCGATTTTCGGCAGCGCAAAGTACAGGAAAAACAGCTGCACCAGCAACGGCGTATTGCGGAACAGCTCAATGTACCCGCCGACGATCTGCCGCAGCACGGGAATTTTCCAATGTACCGCCACCGCGCAGGCAACGCCCAGCGCCAGTGCCAGCGCCACGCCCTGCCAGCCGATGCGAAGCGTCAGCAGCAGCGCGTCCCAGAACCTTGGCAGATAGGCTTTCATGACCTCAAAATCCATAAGCACCCTCCGGTTTCCGCCTGATACGGAACTTCTTTCCTGTTACTTTCTGTGATCGATCTTCCGCGCCGCCAGGTTGCCCATGCCCTGCAGCAGCTGCACAATGGCGACGATGAACACCAGCGTCACCAGCATGACGCCGGTGTCGTAGCGATAGTAGCCGTAGCGGATGGCGATATCGCCCAGTCCGCCGCCGCCGATGACGCCCGCCATGGCCGAGTAGCCCAGCACCGTGCCGAGAACGATGGTGCCGCCCACCAGCAGGGAAGTTCTGGCTTCGCCGATGAGCACCTTCCGGACAATGGTGCCGGTTTTCGCGCCCATGCTCAGCGCCGCTTCAATAACTCCGGCAGGAACCTCTTTCAGAGAGGACTCCACCATTCTCCCGACCAACGGTGCCGCGGCCAGCGTCAGAGGAACGATGGTGGCGGTAGAGCCATAGCTCTTGCCCACAAGCAGCTTGGTCAGGGGCATGACCGCGATCAGAAGGATCAGGAAGGGGACGCTCCGGGTGACGTTGATGATGATATCCAGCACCCGGTAGATTGCCCGATTGGGGGTAATGCCGTTTTCGTCCGTCAGCGTCAGGGCAATGCCCAGCGGCAGGCCGATCACGTAGCCGAAAAAGGTGGAGACAAGGGTCATGTAGCAGGTATCCCAGATGCCCTGCGCCATCATTTCAATCATCGCTTTATCCAGCATAGCTTTCTTCCTCCTCGTCTTCGATCAGCAGCAGCCGCTTGGCCGCCCGGGACGCGGGATGGGCAAAGATGTCGGCAACGCGGCCTTCCTCCTGCACCAGTCCGCCGTCCAGCACCGCCACCCGGGTGCACACCTGCTGGATCACCCGCATCTCATGGGTGATGACCACGATGGTGATGCCAAGGGTATCCCGGATGTTTTTCAGCAGCTTCAGAATGGTCTGGGTAGTCTCCGGGTCAAGGGCGCTGGTGGCCTCGTCACATAATATGACCTCCGGCTCGTTGGCAAGCACCCGGGCAATGGCCACCCGCTGCTTCTGCCCGCCGGAAAGCTGGGCGGGGTAGGCGTTTGCCTTGTCCGCCAGCCCCACTTTTCCCAGCAGCTCCAGAGCCTTTTCCCGCCGCTCTTTTCTGGGAATGCCCCGAATTTCCAGCGGGAAGCAGACGTTTTCCAGCACCGTCTGCTGCTCCAGCAGATTGAAATGCTGGAAGATCATGCCGATCTTCTGCCGGCGCAGGCGAAGCTGCTCTTTGCTCAGCTTCAGCAGACTTTCCCCGTTCAGCAGAACGTCCCCGCTGTCGGGGCGTTCCAGCAGATTCATACATCGCACCAGCGTACTCTTGCCCGCGCCGGACAGGCCGATCACGCCGAAAATTTCCCCCTTGCCGATGGAGAGGGACACACCCTTCAAAGCCTCCACGCTGCCGTTTTTCGCGGTGAAGGTCTTACACAGGTTATGGACTTCCAAGTAGGTTTGTGTCATGTTCTTCAGCTCCCTGTTCTAGATAGCAGAGTAGGGCAGCCGCATTCTGCGGCTGCCCGCTTATTTGTCAGTCCTCGAAAGGAATCACCGCACCGTCGTAGGTGTCGTTGATGAACTGCTTGATCTCGTCGGACTTGAGAACCTTGACCAGTGCCTGAATGCCCTCGTTATTCTCGTTGCCTGCCTTGACCACCAGAACGTTTGCGTAAGTCTTGGCGGCGGCGGAAGCGCTGGTTTCGTAGGCGACCGCGTCATGGGCGACGGAGAAGCCCGCCTGCAGGGCGTAGTTGCCGTTCAGCACCACGAAGACTACCTCGTCCTTGACGCGGGAGACCTGCGCGGCTTCCAGCTCCTGAATCTTCACATTGTGGGGGTTCTCCACAATGTCCTTGACGGTGGCGGCCAGACCCGCGCCGTCGGCCAGCTTGATAACGCCGTTGTCCTGCAGCAGGAGCAGGGCGCGGGCTTCGTTGGTGGTGTCGTTGGGGACTGCAATCACGTCGCCGTCTGCCAGATCGCTCAGCGCGGTCTTGGTACCCGGATAAATGCCGAAGGGTTCATAGTGGATGGCGGCCACGGCGACCAGATCGGTGCCCTTCTTTTCATTGAAGTCGTCCAGATAGGGGGTGTGCTGGAAGTAGTTGGCGTCAATTTCGCCGCTGTCCACCACCAGATTGGGCTGCACATAGTCCTCAAACTCGGTGACCTCCAGCGTCCAGCCCTCTTTGGCAAGAAGCTTTGCGGCTTCGGCGAGGATCTCCGCGTGGGGCGTGGGAGAAGCGGCCACGGTGATGGTGCCCTTGGGCTCTACGGTTTCTGCGGCCTCGGCACCGGCGGCTGCGCCGCCCTCTACCACCAGCGTGTCCTCGTAGTCCTTACCGTAGGTGTCCAGCAGGGTCGCCTCGTAGTCGGCGTGGAAGAAATTCTCATTGCCCAGCGCCTTGATCTCGTCGTTCAGCCAGTTCAGCAGGGTGGTGTTGCCCTTGGTGACGGCGGGGGCGATGGTGTCCGCGCTGCCCAGAGAGGGGATGCCTACCACATAGCCGGGATTTTCAATGGAGAAAGCGATGACTTCGGTGTTGTCGTTGGCCCAGGCCACGCCGTTGCCGTTTTCGAAGGCGGTCTTGGCTTCGGCGTAAGCGTCGTACTTCTGCAGCTTGATCTCGGGGTTGTTCTTTTCCAGATAGGTCTCGGCGGTGGTGCCGGAGATCACGATGACCTGATCGTCAGCGCCAATCTCGTCCAGAGACGTGATCACCGCGTCCTCGGGAGAGACAACGCCCAGCGCCACGTTCATATAAGGAAGGGCGAAGGCCACTTCCTGCGCCCGCTCAGGGGTGACGGTGAAGTTGGCGAGGATGATGTCCACCTTGCCGGTCTGCAGATACTCAATGCGGTTGGCGGCCTCAGTGGAGACGTAGTTGATCTTTACGCCCAGGTCTTCCCCGATGCGGTTGGCGAAGTACACGTCATAGCCCTGATACTCGCCGTTCTCGTCCACGTAGCCGAAGGGGCTCTTGTCGGAGAATACGCCAATGTTGATGGTGCCGCTGGATTTGATCTCCTCCAACGTACGGAAGGTACCCTTGTCTGCGGATGCGTCAGGTTCGGTCGTCTTTGCGCCGCAGCCGGCAAGCAGGGAGGCGGCGACGGTCAGGCTCAGGAAAACGGCTCCTATTTTCTTAATAAAGTTTTTCATGGAAAATTCCTCTCTTTTTGATTAAATTCAGGGAATCCAAGCACAAAAAATGCCGGGGCTTCAATCAGCTCCCGGGCAAATGGCGTTATGATATCCCTTCGGAAAAATCACGTTTCAGGTGCAGCAAAATGTATACGAATGCACCCCGCCATACGGATATGCCCGGGAGATACGCATTCGACAACAAGACTGTGCTGCATAAGAATTGATTTCAAACATTGCATTCCGCTCCTTTCGTTTATCTGCCTAGATTCGATGGCTAGATAATACACCCACTTTCCTATCTTGTCAATAGGTTTTGAAAAAATATTTTCCTATTTTTCTGGTAGGGAATATAGGCTTATCGATTGTTGGATGACTGCCCGCCCCGCGAAGCGCGGAGCGGGCAGTCCATACTCATATTACGTAGTCATCTCCCGCGGGACACTGCTCAATCAGATCGGCAATGGTCACGCTTTCCAGGTAATCCTGAATCACCTTATCCAGCCCCTGCCACAACGCCAGCGTGCGGCATTGCTGCGACCGGGGGCAGGCTTCAGCGGTTTCCTCCAGACAGGCCACCGGGGCGAGGGACTCCTCCGTCAGCCGCAGGATGCTGCCCACCGTGTACTGCTCGGGATTTTTCGTCAGCCGGTATCCGCCGCCCTTGCCCCGCAGACTCTCCACGACCTTTGCCTTTACCAGCGTCCGGATAATGCTCTCCAAATATTTTTCGGAAATCTCCTGCCGCTGGGCAATCTCCTTCAGGGAAATAAACTCCCCTGACCGATGCTCAGCAAGGTCGATCATCACGCGCAGTGCGTACCGCCCCTTTGTGGAAATCAACATAACCGCTGCCTCCAAGTGGAATTCTGTAATTCCTATTATACAGCAAGGTTTATGGGAAATCAAGAGGGACAAATCCCCAATATCTGATCTGGAGAAAATCGACCCCGCAAGCATCTGCGGCAGACCCAATCAATTGAACTGCACCCATGATTTGCAGCTGCGGCGGCGGAAATATCCTGGAGACAAGCTCCACGAATAAATCCGTTTTTAACGGGTATTCCCGCTCTATGCCATAACGACCGCAGCTTCGTAAGGAAGCAAAACGTCGGTTTTCTCACAGTTCACGTTGGTCAGAAGCACCTTCTCTTTACAGAAGGCTTCCGGCAGCGGGGCATCCCGGTCTGTAAAGTTGCAATAAATCCGTATTTGCTGTCCCTCAAAAGTCCGCGCATAGGCAAACACCTGGGGATGCTCCTGAAGCAGCAGCGAAAAATCACCATACCGCAGAACATCCCGCTCTCTGCGCAGAGCAAGCAGCGCCCGATAATAATGCAGCACCGAATCCGGGTCGCGGAGAGCCGCAGCCACGTTGATTTCCTGTACATTGGGATTGACCATGATCCACGGCGCCCCACCCGTGAAGCCTCCATTGGGTGACGCATCCCACTGCATAGGTGTACGGGCATTATCCCGGCCTTTGCTCCGGACACCCCGCCATGCCCAGTCCATCCTGCCGCTTTCTTCGGCCTGGTGCAGCAGGTTCAGGCTCTCCACGTCCCGCAGTTCGCCGATATCAGAGAAAGGGCAGTTGGTCATGCCGATCTCCTCGCCCTGATACAGAAACGGGGTTCCTTTCAGAAGATACATGGCAGTGGCAAGACATGTGGCGCTCCGCCTTCGCAGCGTCTCTGTCCGCGTACAGCCAAACCGGGAGACCAGGCGCGGCTGATCATGGTTGCCCCAGAACAGCGTGTTCCACCCAATGGCCGCCTGCCATGCGGAGATGATCTGCTTGAACCGCATCAGGTCAAAGGGTCGCGCATCCCACTTGGTCTCGCCGCTGTCCATGTCCATGACGTCAAACTGGAACAGCATATCCAGCTCCCGCCCGTCGTCTACCACGGAACCGGCGTTCTGTGTGGTAACAAAGCTGGTTTCCCCGACACACATACAGTCCCGCCCGTCAAAGCATTCCCTTCGCATTTCCCGCAGATAGTCGTGCAGCCTGGGCTGGAACGCAAAATACTCCGGGGAAAACACGTAGCCGCTTCCCTTTCCGTCCGGCAGCTGCGGATCCTTTGCCAGAAGGCTTATCACATCCATCCGGAACCCGTCTACACCGCGATCCAGCCAGCGGTTCATCATCCCGTAAATTTCCTGCCGAAGTTCGGGATTTTCCCAGTTCAGATCCGGCTGCTTCTCGGAGAACAGATGCAGATACCACTGCGCCGTGGTCTCATCATAGCTCCAGGCCGAGGGAGTAAAAAACGACGCCCAGTTGTTTGGCTCCCGTCCGTCCTTTCCGTCACGCCAGATATAATAATCCCGGTACGGACTGTCCTTCGCCGTTCTGGCCTCCAGAAACCACGGATGCTCGTCTGAGGTGTGATTCACGACCAGATCCATGACAAGTTTGATATCGCGGCGGTGCAGCTGCGTCACCAGCTCGTCGAAATCTTCCATTGTTCCGAATTCCGCCATGACCGCCTCATAATTCCGGATATCATAGCCCATGTCGGCATTGGGCGAGTCATAGATTGGGCAGAGCCACACGGCGCCCACCCCAAGCCACTGGAGATAGTCCAGGCGGGAGATAATACCACGCAAATCTCCGATTCCATCCCCATTGGAATCCTGAAAGCTGCGCGGGTAGATCTCATTCACGAACTTGCCCTGAATCACCTTTTTCAGCCCAACGAGCGTTGTATTCCTTCATTTTCTCGTACTGAATCAGCCCGAATTTGTTCGTTTTTTCACTGCCTACGAATATGTTTTCCACAACGTTCATGGAAGGAACCAGATCATTCTCCTGATAAACAATATTGATTCCCAGTCTGCGGGAAAGCGCAGGCGTGAGATAATCGTAGGTTGCTCCCCCTGCAAACGAAACCCGTCCCGCAGACGGACGGTATGCGCCGCTCAGCACTTTCATAAGTGTGGACTTGCCCGCCCCGTTTTCGCCTACAAGACAATGTATTTCCCCTGCGTATACATCAAATGTGATTCCGTCCAGCGCTTTTACACCGGAGAATTCTTTCTTAATGTTCCGCATCGAAATTACAGGTTCCGCATGTTCTGTGCCTTTTTTCATACGAAACTCCTTTTTGCGCAAAGAAGGTTACATAAAATTTATGCAACCTTCTCTGTCTTATCTCAATGATGAATTTCCCGAATGATCGTTATTTGACGTAGTACCGATATGCCACTTCGTAGTCATCCCACTGCATCCATTTGTCAAGGTTTTCCTGAGAAATGGGAACAACCGGGAGAGAGGTGAACTTCTGAAGAACTACCTGGACGAAAGCACCCTGAATCCCAGCCTGTGTCCGGTAAACCTGGCCGTTGCGGATCTGTCCGCCTTTGCCTTTGCAGAAGGCGCGGCTTATTACGCAATGAATCAATTCTTCCAGCCCGGCACCATCTATGTGCCGTAGAACCCCTCATTTTTGATGGACACGCGGACAGGACTGCCTCATAAACAAGCAAACGCCCCCTGTGCAGGATAATAGCTGCCCAGGGGGTAATGCTATGAGCGGGACGGGATATTCTTCCTTCGCTGCCCCGGAATGAATAGATGCTGCCGTGCGAGCGCAGATAACAGCAGAACGTGGGCGCGAATACGTCGGATTGTTGTAAATAATTTGAGAAAGTACTTTCTTTTTCACGAGGAAATATGGCGGCAATCCTTCATTCAGTCTTCTAATAATCGGCATTGATTTCGTGTGTATTACACAAATTTTACGAATTAATTTACAGCAAATTAACAATATTAGGTTGCGAAATTACTTTCGCAATCCAACGTTGACGGTGGAAAGAACAGGTGCTATATTGGGATTACCAACAAAAACAGGAGGGTAAACCATGAAAAAGATATTTGCTGTTTTGCTGTCCGTTATGATGCTTCTCGGAATGCTGGCTGTGACGGCTTTCGCGGACGAGAGTGCGGATGAAACCATGATCCCCGTAGTCGTTCAGGTTCCGGAGGGCTGGGGCACGCCCAATCTTTGGGCTTGGGCGGATGATGGTACCAATGCCTTCGCGGCATGGCCCGGCGAGGAAATGGACGCTCTGGCTGAGGGGTGGTATTACACCTATGTTCCCGGTTTTGTCCAGAACGTCATTGTGAACGCCAATCAGGGCACCGATGCGGCTGTCCAGACCGAAGGCATCGTGGTAGAGGCCGGTAAGGAAGTGTGGATCACGGTCGCGGAAGATCTGACTGCCTCCGTCGCTTACGAGGCGCAGCTGCGGGGCGAGATCCCTGCCTATGTTGAAAAGTTTGTCGTTCACGCCTACGTTCCCCTGTCCTGGAAAACCGTGAATCTGTGGGCGTGGTCGGCGCCGGACGGTACCAACGCCTTTGAAAGCTGGCCGGGCAAGGCCATGCAGGAGGGGGACAACGGCTGGTTCACCTGCAAAGCTCCCGTCTGGGTCAACTCCCTGATCATCAACGGCAACGAAGGAACCGTCCAGACCGAGGATGTCAGCATTGAGGGCAAGGAACTGTGGATCACCGTCTATGAAGATCTGACCTACGAGCTGAGCTACGAAGACCCCGACAAGGCCGTGGACGATGTGACCGTACATGCGCAGGTTCCTGAGGACTGGGCTGACCCCAGCTGCTGGGCATGGTCCGCGCCGGACGGCACCAACGCCTTTGCCTCCTGGCCCGGTGAAGCACTGAGCAAGGACGGCGACTGGTATAACATTCAGGTTCCCGGCTGGATTAACTCCGTAATTATCAACGCCAACGAGGGCGCTGTCCAGACCACGGATTTGTCCGTCGAGGCCGGCAAGGAGGTCTGGGTTGTGGTGACGGATGCCGAAAACGCCCAGGTCTTCTACGAGACGCCTGCACAGGATGCCGCAGCCACCGAGCCTGCGGCGGAGACGACCGTCCCCGCTTCCACGGAAGCGCCTCAGGAAGCTGCCAAGAGCAGCAATACCGGCGTGATCGTCGGCGTTGTCGCCGCAGTCGTCCTTCTTGGCGGCGGCGCGGCAATCGTGGCAAAGAAGAAAAAGAGCTAAAACACTCAATCGTATCCCCGGCGGGTACACGTCAGCCGTGTACCCGCTGACGGTCTATCAAGGAGGCTTTTATGAAACGGTTTTTCATTCTGATTTTATGCTTTGCGATGCTGCTGAGCCTGACCGCCTGCGGCGGCAAAACGGACAGCGCGGATACAAACAGGCTGGTCATCTGGCATGACAAGGAAGACGCGGTGATCACCGCCCTTTCCGATTATCTGGCGCAAGCCGTGCCGAATCTGGATGTCCAATTTGAAAAGAAAACCAGCTTGACCGATTCTCTGAAGCTGGTGGGCAATGACCCCTCCGCCGCTCCGGATCTTTTTCTGTTTGCCCACGACAAGATCGGCGTTTTTGCCGAAATGGGGATTCTGGCTCCGGTGGAGCCGCTGCTGGAGGAAGGGGCGCTGGATAACTTCCTGCCCATGACCCTTCAGGCGGCTGCCTACAAGGATACTCTGTACCAGCTGCCGCTGTACTTTGAAACGCTGCTGTTCATGTACAACCGCCGTTATATGCAGGACGGCGAGGTTCCCGCCACGACGGAAGAACTTTACGCCTATATGGAGAACAATACCGGCCGGGGACGCTACGGCTTCGTGGAGCAGCACAGCACCGCCTACTATTCCGCCGCGTGGATCCACGGTTTCGGCGGCTCCATCATTGACAGCAGCGGCACCCCATTCCCCGACGCGCAGGCCGTGCAGGATGCGCTTGCTTACCACCTGAAATTCGTAAAGCTGATGCCGGGGGAGACAGAATACAATACCGTCAACACGCTGTTTCTGGAAGGAAAAGCGGACGCGACCATCGGCGGCCCGTGGATGGTCCCCTCTGCCCGAGAGGCCGGGATCGATCTGGGCATTGCCCCCATGCCGACTGTGGACGAAACCGGGCTTGCACTGGCTCCTTATTCCGGTGTGCAGGGCGTTCACGTCCTGAAAGCTGCCGCCGAAGGGAAAACCGCGGCGGTAAAGCAGCTGCTGGCGGCGTTGGCAAAACCGGAGATCGGCACGTCTCTGGCGCTTGCCAGCGGGTGCGCCCCGGCAAACGGCAGCTGCTATGACGACGCCCGCGTCGCGGAGGACGCTCTGGTGCAGGCCATGCGGCAGACGGCGGAGATTGCCGTCCCCATGCCCAATATTCCCGAAATGGACGTTATGTGGACTGTGGTCAGCAGCCTCCTGACCGATGTGAACCTGTCCGGCAAGGATATTCCCTCCAGCTTCCAGTCGGCCAAAGAACAGGCGGAAAGCCTGATCGCGGGGATGAAATAAAGGGAGAAAACCATGGAGAAAAAGAAACGGAAGGAATGGATACGCTCTTACGCATGGTCAGCGCCATCTCTGCTGCTGATCGGGCTGATGGTGGTATTTCCGATTCTCTATACCTTCTACATCAGTCTGACCAATATGAATGTCTACCACTGGTTCGACTTTACCCTGGTGGGGCTGGACAACTACATCCGGGCGCTGTTCGTGTTCGACTCCGGCTTCCTGTCCGCGCTGCTGGCAACGATTTTGTGGACAGTCGTCAGTATGATTTTGCAGCTGGTCATCGCCTTTCTGCTGGCGAACCTTCTGAATATCGAAAAGCTCCGGCTGCGCAAGCTCTACAAAACAGTGCTGATGTTTCCATGGGCCATGCCCGGATATGTGGGGATTCTGCTCTGGAAAACCGGAATGTTCAACACCCAGTTCGGCCTGCTGAATCAATGGATGGACAAGCTGGGGCTGACGGCGGTCAGGTGGCTTTCTTCCGATGTATCGGCATTTCTGAGCTGCACGGTGGTCAATCTGTGGCTGGCGCTGCCATTCATGATCATGATTATGGACGGGGCATTGCAGAGCATCGACAGAAGCTACTACGAAAGCGCCATTCTGGACGGCGCGGGCGCTTTTGCCCGGGCGAAGTACATCACCATCCCCGCCATGCGCCCCATCATTGCACCGGCTGTGATTATCACGGTGTTTACGACCTTCAAGCAGTTCGACGTTGTCTACCTGCTGACGCAGCAGGCCGGCGCGAAAACCGGCTCTGGGTTCCACACCATCCTGACCTACGCCTACGAAAACGCATTTATCACCAACAATTACGGCTATTCTTCGGCCATTTCCATGATTATTTTTGCACTTCTGCTCCTGTTCTCCGCAAAATTCCAGCTGAAGGAGGATGCCTGATGACGAAACGCAGATGGCGGGAGGGCGTTGGGCTGACGGCGCTGAATGCCTTTTTCATTGCGCTGTGCTTTCTGACGCTGATCCCCATTCTCTATGCCCTGAGCGTCTCCTTTAACGGGTCGAACAGTCTGCTCAGCTCCGATTTTTCGTTTATTCCCAGAAATTTCACCCTGAAAAACTACCGGGAAGTCCTCTTTGGGGAGAACATCACCCTCTGGTTCCGGAATACCATTTTTCTGGCAGTTGTGACCGTTTTCCTGTCCCTGCTGGTGGCAGTCCCGGCGGCCTACTGTTTCTCCCGCCGCCGCTTTCCGGGCAGAAAAGCCATACTTCGGTGTCTGGTCCTGCTGAATTCTTTCCCGGCGATCCTGTCCATGTTCGCGATTTACCGTCTGCTGCGGCCGATGGGGCTGGTCAATACCCGGCTGGGACTGATCCTTGTTTATACGGGAACCATGGCGGTGTTCAGCCTGTGGAACACCAAGGGCTACTTCGACACCATCCCCACGGAAATTGAGGAAGCCGCCAGAATCGACGGCGCTTCCGACGGGCAGATCGTCCTGAAAATCGTCATGCCTCTGGCAAAGCCAAGCATCATCACCACCGCACTGCAGGTGCTGATCTATGTGTGGAATGAATACATCTATGCGACGACCTTCCTGACCGGGGAAAGCAAGTACACGCTGGCCGCCGGACTGAATGCTTTGCAGGCGACGGAGATGACCGGCTCATGGCCGGTATTCGCGGCGGCGGCCATTACCGTATCCCTTCCTGTACTTGCGATCTTCTTCCTGTGTCAGAAATATATGACCTCCGGGCTGACGGCTGGAGGTGTCAAGGGATGAAACTGGACGCTGTTTTGCACATTCCCATGTCGGAATACTGCTGCGGGCTGGATGAGCGCCATATCGTTTACCGCCTGCGCTGCGCCGGAGGCGACTTGCAGCGGGTGACGCTTTTCTATGCCGACACCGCGTGCCGGGTCAATCCGATCCTGTTTACTTCTGTCCCCATGGAAAAGGTTCTGTCGGACGCCTGTCACGATTACTGGCAGGTGATTGTAGACAGCCCCTATAATCGGGTCTATTACTACTTTCAGCTGGACGACGGCACGGAGACGAAGCTGTACTACAGTAATCTCTTTACCGACCGGCTCGCACAGGATCGTTCGGAATACTTCAAGCTTCCCTTCAACCACCGCAGTGACATTGCCCGCGTACCGGCGTGGGTGAAGGATGCCGTCGTATATAACATTTTCCCGGACAGCTTCGCCTCCGGCAAATGCGAAATTTCCGGGCAGCCCCATTCTCAGCGCTTCGGACAGCAAACCGTGCGGGGAAAGCTCGGCGGGACGCTGGACGGGGTTGCGCGGAATGTGGATTATCTGAAAGCGCTGGGCGTCAACTGTGTATATCTGAACCCAATTTTCGTCGCCGGGGAATACCACAAGTACGACCTGCTGGACTATTACCACGTTGACCCCTGCTTCGGCGGGAATGAGGCATTCCGGACTATGGTCAATACGCTGCACGCTTCCGGCATTCGGGTCATCATCGACGGCGTGTTCAATCACTGCGGCTGGCATTTCTTCGCCTTTGAGGATGTGGTCAAAAATCAGGAGAAATCCCGCTACAGGGACTGGTTCTATGATCTGACCTTCCCTGTGCATCGCCCCGAAACCCCGGAGGAAATTCCGGACTACGCCTGCTTCGCCTATGAGCGCATGATGCCAAAGCTGAATACCGCAAATCCGAAGGTGCAGAAATATTTCTGCGACGTAGGCGCTTACTGGGTACGGGAATACGGCATTGACGGCTGGCGGCTGGATGTGGCCAGCGAGGTCAACGATGGCTTCTGGCGGGCGTTCCGCGATGCGGTCAAGGGCGAGAATCCGGAAGCGCTGCTGATCGGTGAGGTGTGGGAGAGTGCCGGTCACTGGCTTCAGGGGGACATGTTCGACTCCACCATGAACTACGATTTCCGGAAGCACTGCTGCGCTTTTTTCGCCGAAAAGCGCATCGACGCGGCAGAATTCTCCGGGCGCATTACGGATATGCTCATGCGCTACCGATTGCAGATGCTCCCGGCGCAGCTGAATCTGCTGGACAGCCACGACGTCAGCCGTTTCCTGTCGCTGTGCGGCGGGGATACCGCAAGCTATCGCCTTGCCATCCTGTTTATGATGTGCTTTGTGGGAATGCCCACCATTTTCTACGGAGACGAGCTTGGCGTTCAGGGTATGCAGGAGGAAGAATACCGCGCCCCCATGCCGTGGAAGGGCGGCGATCTGGCGCTGCTGGGCTTTTTCCGAAAGGCCATCGCCATGCGGCACGCCTTATCCCCATTGCGGGAAGGCTCATTTCAGATGTTGTCCGCCGAGGGGGGCAGCCGCGTGATCCGCTTCCGCAGGTATACCGGAACGGAGTCCGTGACAGTGTCCATTAACGCAGGGAAGGCCGATGCCGCAGTTTCTTTCCCCGAAGAAAAGCTGTATTGGGCAGAGGGCTTCCAGAACGGCGTTCTGTCCCCCGGCGGATTTGTCGTAACTTTCCGGTAATTTTTTCCCCGACCCTTTCGGGCCGGGGAAAATTATGCTATACTGGAAAATAAGGTGGTGAAGAAACGATGGGTGTTACCATTAAGGATGTAGCCGAGGCGGCAGGCGTCTCTATTTCCACTGTCTCTAAGGTTCTGAACGGGCATTACAGTATTTCCGAAAAGACAGCCCAGCGGGTTCGCGGCATCATGCGGGAGATGAATTATTACCCAAACGCCAATGCCCAAAGCTTTGCCAGCGGCTCCAATCACACGGTCGTGTTGCTGGCAAACCTTGCCCCCAACGCCGCTTTTCAGAACCCTCATATGTTTGAGATCATTTCCGGTCTGGAGGAAGCGCTCTGCAAACGGGGATACCGGCTCATCCTGCGGGGCGCGGATGCGACCTCCGCCTGCGGCATTGCGGAGGAGATCATTTCCCGCCGCAGCGCGGACGCCATTGCCGTTCACGTGGGTGTCATGTCCCATCCTCTGGCCGCCGTGCTGACCCGGCTGCAATTTCCCCACATCGTTCTGGGCGCACCGGACTTTGAGAGCCAGGTCTGTTGGATCGACAACAGCAACACCTACTCCGGCACAGTCGCCGCAAGCTTCCTTCTGTCGCGGGGGTATAAGCGGCTTGCTTTTATCGGCGGAAAATCCTATGATTTGGGTTCCGCCCTCCGCCTGCAGGGCGTGAAGCAGGGGCTTTCCAACGCGGGAGAGAAACTGGAAGACCAGTATATCTGGCTCGGGGAATCCACCCGGGCGGACGGCTTCCGTATGGCAGAAAGTCTTTTGAGTCAGAAAGAACTGCCGGACGCCATCATCTGCGCCAACAATTACATCGCTCTGGGGTGCGTGGATGCGGCCGCAAAAAAGGGACTGCGTATTCCGAAGGATATCGGCATTATGGCCTTTGATAATTTCCCGTTTTCCCAGATCATAGAACCGCCGCTGACGGTCGTTGACATCAACGTCCGGGACATGGGCACGCAGGCGGCAAAATTCCTGACAGACATCATGCGCCATCCAAATATGCAGATACAAACCTATATCACAACATCCAATGTGATCGTAAGAGGGTCTACGCGGTAAAGAATCATGTGCCCCCGATTCCTGACAGCAGACGGATTCGGGCATGCAGCACAACCCCAGCAAAGTCCAACTGCATTTTGCAAAATACAGGCGGACTCTGCTGTTCTTTGAAAATTGACAAATTCCCGGTATACCCGGATGAAGCGGATAGGAAGAGGAGCGGGGCATATGCCCAATGTCACTAAGTTATACTTAAAATCTTAAAAAAAAATTTTAATTGCCTGAAGGGCACGGAATTCATATGAGACGTGTTTTGTGATTTCTTTCCTTATAAATCACAAAACAGGCAGCGCCGTCAGACAGTGCCTTTCTGATTAAAATCTTGATTTTAATCAGAAAACAGTATTACATTTTCCGGGGCGCACCCATTTGGATGCGCCCCATCTTTTATTTTCGGGAAAAAGACCCGTAATTTTTTACATTTTGCGCAATTTCCTGTTGACATTTTGTGCATTATGGTGGTATAGTATGTCAATAAGTATTCGGCGCACGCACAAAGGTACACCGGATAGAAACAAAAGGAGAGGATTGAACATGAAAAAAATTCTTGCTATTGTGCTGGGGCTGTGATGCTGCTGTCCATGACCGCCTGCGGCGCTGCCGCGAAGAAGGATACATACGTTGTGGGTATCTGCCAGCTGGTTCAGCACGACGCCCTCGACGCCGCGACCAAGGGCTTCCAGGACGCTCTGACCGAAGCGCTGGGAGACAAGGTGAAATTTGAAGTCCAGAACGCCTCCGGCGATTCCGTGAACTGCACCACCATCATCAACGGCTTTGTTTCCAGCAAGGTCGATCTGATCATGGCCAACGCCACCCCCGCCCTTCAGGCTGCCGCATCGGCGACCAGTGAGATCCCCATTCTGGGTACCTCCGTCACCGACTACGCTTCCGCTCTGGAGATCGATGGCTGGACGGGCACTGTGGGCGGCAACATCTCCGGCACCTCCGACTTGGCTCCCCTTGACCAGCAGGCTGCCATGATTCAGGAGCTGTTCCCGGACGCCAAAAACATCGGCCTGCTGTACTGCTCCGCCGAGGCCAATTCCCAGTATCAGGTGGATGAAATGACCAAGTATCTGACCGAGCTGGGTCTGACTGCCACTGCTTTTGCCTTCACCGACACCAACGACGTTGCGTCCGTCGCTCAGGCGGCCTGCGATGCCAGCGACGTGCTCTACATCCCCACTGACAACACCGCTGCCTCCAATACCGAGGCCATTGCCAACGTGGTGCTGCCGGCCAAGGTTCCCGTGATCGCCGGTGAGGCCGGCATCTGCGAGGGCTGCGGCATCGCGACCCTGTCCATCAGCTATTACGATCTGGGCGTTGCCACCGGCAAGATGGCGGCCAAAATCCTCACCGGTGAGGCGGACATCTCCCAGATGCCCGTGGAGTACGCCCCTCAGGTGACCAAGATGTACAACGCCGCCAACTGCGAGGCGCTGGGCGTCACCATTCCCGACGGCTACGAGCCGATGGGGTAATTTTCCCTGCAAAACAAACAGGCAGGGCAGGGCTTTTACCCTGTCCTGCCTTGGCGTCATTCTGCGCCCGGACCGGGCAATTTCTTTATTATTGTAGAGGTATCAAGATATGAGTTTCTTCCTATCCCTTTTGAATGCCATGCCGGGCGCGATCACTCAGGGAATGCTCTGGGGAATCATGGCAATCGGCGTGTACATCACCTACCGCATTCTGGACGTGGCCGACCTGACGGTGGACGGAAGCCTTGCCACCGGCGGCGCGGTGTGCGTCATGCTGATGCGTGCCGGGTGGAATCCATGGGCCGCGCTGCTGTGCGCGTTTCTGGCGGGTGTGCTGGCGGGACTGTGTACCGGTCTGCTCCACACCCGGTGCGGGATTCCTGCCATTCTGGCCGGTATCCTCACCCAGCTGGCGCTGTACTCCGTCAATCTTCGGATCATGACAGGCAAGGCCAACCAGCCCATCGGCGTGGATAAGTACGACCTGCTGGTCTCCCAGCGCTACGTCCGGGATCTGGCGCTGAATAACCCCATTCCACTGGTGATCCTGTTTCTGGCGGTGCTGATCGGCCTGCTGTACTGGTTCTTCGGCACCGAGTACGGAAGCTCCCTGCGGGCGACCGGCGCGAACCAGAACATGGCCCGCGCACAGGGCATTGATACCAAGTCGGGCATTACTTTTGGTCTGATGCTGGCAAACGGTCTGGTCGCCATGGCGGGCGGCCTGCTTGCCCAGTATCAGGGCGCGGTGGATGTGAACATGGGACGGGGCGCCATCGTCATCGGCCTTGCCGCCGTTATCATCGGCGAGGTGCTGCTGGGACGCGTGTTCCGCAATTTCGCGCTGAAGCTGGTGTCCGTCGTCATCGGCGCGGTGATTTACTATGTAGTCATCCAGATCGTTCTGCAGCTCGGCCTGAACACCAATGACCTGAAGCTGCTGACGGCGCTGGTGGTGGCGCTGTTCCTTGCGGTTCCCTACTGGAAGACCATCGTGCTTCCCAAGAAGAAGGAGGTATGACGATGCTGGAGCTGAAAAATATCAGCAAGACCTTCAACGCCGGAACGGTGAACCAGAAGGTGGCGCTGAACGGTCTGAATCTGACCATGAACGAGGGCGATTTCGTCACCGTCATCGGCGGCAACGGCGCGGGCAAGAGCACCATGCTCAACGCCATCGCCGGAGTGTTTCAGGTGGACACCGGGAAAATCCTCATTGACGGCGTGGACGTGACCGCCCTGCCGGAGTATAAGCGGGCAAAGTACATCGGCCGGGTGTTTCAGGACCCCATGATGGGCACTGCCGCGACCATGCAGATCGAGGAAAACCTTGCGCTGGCGGCACGCCGGGGCAAGCCCAGAACCCTCCGGCCCGGTATCACCAAGGCGGACCGGGAGTTCTATAAGGAGCAGCTGCGGATTCTTGATCTGGGACTGGAAGACCGGATGACCACCAAGGTCGGTCTGCTGTCCGGCGGCCAGCGTCAGGCGCTGACGCTGCTGATGGCGACTTTGCAGCAGCCGAAGCTGCTGCTTCTGGACGAGCACACCGCGGCGCTTGACCCCAAGACTGCGGCCAAGGTGCTGGAGGCGACCCAGCGGATCGTAGAGAAGAACCACCTAACCACCATGATGATCACCCACAATATGCGCGACGCCATTTCCTATGGCAACCGCCTGATCATGATGTATGAGGGGCATGTTGTGGTGGACATTTCCGGAGAGGAAAAGAAGAATCTGACGGTGGAGCAGCTGCTGAATCTGTTCAGCAGAGCCTCCGGCTCCGACGAAGCCGACGACAAGCTCTTACTTTCCTGATATGATCAACAGGGCGCGCAGAAATGCGCGCCCTGATTTTACTGGGAGGAAGAAACATGAAACCCAAAGAACTGCTGGAAATTCTGTCCGTGGCGGAGAAGCTGAAATGCAACACACGGCACTGCTATACCTCCTCCGGCCGCCGGGAGAGTGTGGCGGAGCACAGCTGGCGGATTTCCCTGATGGCGATGCTGCTGACGAAGGAGTTCCCGGAGGCGGATATGGACAAGGTGATCCGCATGTGCCTGATCCACGACATGGGAGAAGCCTTCACCGGGGACATCCCGACCTTTGAGAAAACCAACGCCGATACCCGGAAAGAGGACGACATCCTGCTGAATTGGGTGAACACCCTCCCGGAGGACGCCCGGGAGGAATGGGCGGCGCTGCTCACCGAGATGAACGCCATGGAGACACAGGAAGCGAAAATCTACAAGGCGCTGGACAAAATGGAAGCGGTGATCCAGCACAATGAATCGGATATTTCCACATGGCTGCCCCTTGAGTATGACTTGCAGCTGACCTACGGCGAGGAAAACGTACAGTTTTCCCCCTATATGCAGCAGCTCAAGGCAGAGGTCAACGACTGGACAAGAGAGAAGATCGCCCGGGAGAAGCCGGAATAAAGCGCCCCGACATAATATTGCAAAAACCTCCGTATGACAGTCCGTGCATACGGAGGTTTTTGTCGAGAATCCGGTTATCGTCTGCGCTGGACGGGCTGCGCCAGCTTGCGCAGCAGGAGAACCAGCCCCGCTGCCGCCAGCAGGCAGGCACTCATGATGCTGTAGGAAAAGGCTGCCAAATCGCCGTGACGCTGGACGTAATATTCCATAAAGCCCGCGCCGCCGATGCAGGCGGTGATCCCCAGCCACACCAGCACGTTCCAGAATCGGAAGCCCCGGGCTTTCACCATCCGCACGGAGAACACCACGATCACCAGCAGCAGCCCCAGCGCCCCCAGCACCTGCACCACGCTGACGAAGCCATTGCTCCGGAAAAACAGCTTGTCATACCGGGTACTGTCCAGCACGATCTGGGACACGCCGTAAAGCAGCAGGAAAATCAGTGCCGTGTCCCCATCCTTCTGCTGCTTTTTGGGCAGGTAGAACGAAAGCAAAATCAAAAACAGCACCAGCGCCGCCATGGCCTGTAAAATGAACGTCGCCAGACGGTACTCCGTAGCGCCGGAAACGGCGTTGGTCACGGGATAGACCCAAGGAAGCGACTGAGTGGAAGTAATGATCTGCCCCCGGTCAGTGGAATTGAAGAAGCAGGCAAGCCGCCCCACGGCGATACCGGCGCACCCGGCCACGGCCATGCAGTCCAGCATCTGGGGCAGATTCCGGTCAAAATGCAGCAGGCGAATAACAACTGCCGCCAGTACACATCCGGCGAAGACGCCCAGCAGGGCATATCCGCCGGGGGAGAAGGGCTTCATGGCGGCTTCAAAGCTGTCGTAGCTGCTGGTGCGGCAGTACCAGTGAACCAGCCGCCCAAGCAGAAGGGACAGCGCGATGGCCAGCGGAATCACGCTGAAAGCGGCGATTCCATTGCCGCCTTTTCCCAGATACAGCGACCAGAAAAAGCAGATAGCGGTCAGCGTCGCCAGAGTCAGCACGATGGAACTCCAGTAATAGATGGTCTCCCCGGAAATAAACGCGATTTTTTCCATACCGTCAGCCTCCTTCCGGCATCGCCGTGGCGAAGTAGATGATGTCGCTGATCTTCCGCTGCTGGCCGTAGACCGGGCGGTTGATGAGCTGGTCGCCCATCACGATGGCGGCGGTCTGCCCGCCGTCCAGGCAGTAGGCCATGCGGCAGCCGGTGGCGGCGATGTTTTTGGCAAAGGTCTTGACGGTGGGGATGTCCTGCCAGGGGCCTTCCGTGTTCGCCGTGGCGACGATATAGTGAAGCTCGCCCATCTGGCACAGCGCCGCCCGGGCGTATCCTTCCGTGATTTCGCCCACGCCGTACCATGTGTGGTCGATCACCTCGTAATTGTCGATCAGCACTGGGCCGAAGCCAAGGCTGAACCAGATGTCGTTCTCCGCCACATATTCCTTGGCGGCTGCCGTGGTCGTAATGTCGCCGCCGTAGGTGAAGTGGAGATCGCCGTTCCGGTCGATATAGCAGGTCTCGGCGTAGGTACCTTCCACCTTCCGCACCTGCCCCTGATAGACGATGATGCCAAAGTTGCGGAAATTGTAGAAATCACCGGAGGAAGCCACCACCGCGTTGACGCTTTCCGCCATTTCTGAGGTGTAGAACTGGGTCGCCGAACCGTATTCGCCGCCGGCCAGATGCCGCCGGAACTGGGACGGATGGTTGACCTTCACCTCGGAGAAGGTGTATACGGAGCCGTCGTGGACCTCTTTCCATGTGATAGCGAATATGGTGTCGTCCAGATAATAGTTGACAAGACTGCCCTCAAACAGCTCCACGTCGGTGCTGAAATACATCTCCTGCCCGTCCAGAAGAAAGGCCGCTTCGTCCAGAAGCCATTGCAGGGAAGACGGATCGTCGGTCTGACCGTAGCAGTCCGGGTTCGGCTCCGGGGCGACCTGCGCGTCGTCCGGAATCTCGATGATGACCTTTTTCCTCACGGGGACGGTGGTTTCGGGAACGTTCTCCGGCGTTTGCGCGGCGGTAAGCGTATCCCGGGCGGCGTCCATTTTGGCGGAAACAAAGCCGTCAAACTGCTCCATGATCGTCATGTCTGCGGGCGCAGTCTGCGCCACAGCTTTGGGACGGCTGAGGGACTGTGCCATCTTTCCCAGCAGAACGGCCGTCAGCGCCAGAGAGATCGGCACCACGATGACCCCCAGAAGGACGAAAAACGGACTGACCCGGTGGTTTTTCCGGGCAAATTTCGGTTGATATGCCATGTCCGTCCTCCTTACGCTACGCCGGAGATGATTTGCAGCAGCGCCTGATCCGGCACCACCCACCATGCGCCGTCCTGATAGATGAGACCCAGCGTCACATCACGGGTGACGGTCTGGGCGTCTTCACTCAGCGCCTGCGTTACTGCGTCGTTCAGCGCCTGATCTACCAACTCGTTTCGGTAGCTGTTATCCTCGTTGTAAATTTCCGTTTTGTCCTCTGCCGCCGCGGCCTTTGCCTCCAGCAGCGCCTTTGCCCGCTGGGGAACTGCCGCCGTCACGCCGGACACATCCAGACAGGTGACCGTCGCGTCCCGGGCAAATCCCGTGTCCGTGACCCGGCACAGCCCGGTAAATTCGTAGGAAAGGCTGTCCGTGAAGGCGTCCCAGAGCAGCTTGCTCACGGCATCCTCCGGCTCTCCCGCACCCAGATCCGGCTGACCGTAAATGCAGCTCTGGGCGGCTTCGTAGTCGCCGGCGCACAGAGCGTCCATCATGCGCTGTGCCTGCGCCGAGGCGGCTTCGGGAGACTCCAGCATCCTCGGCTGGGCGTTCCGCGACGCGATGCTCACCGCTGCCGTCGCCACCATCAGCAGAATGCCCAGAACGCCGAACACGGCAGATAAAATCTTGCTTCCTTTCATATGCACACCTCGGATTTTCCATATACCGTTTATTATACAGGGCAATGGGAAGGTTGTCAATTGAACGTTAGATTAGGGTCTATCTGAAAACCGGGAATATGACCAACAGCGAGGGATTTTTCGCCT